>MPLT02140220.1_pt1 | contig 18012 bp, 17 predicted proteins | sample 1617391 | NCBI WGS metagenome assembly MPLT02 (sample SAMN05944800, study PRJNA350692) | marine metagenome | biome: marine; feature: ODZ; material: water; isolation source: 70 m water sample filtered on 0.2 um supor filter | place: Pacific Ocean | collected 2012-04-08 | depth 70m m
ATCTCCTGCAAATCATACGCGACCGTGTCTACGAAGTTTCTCAAAAAAATTAGACTTGATCAATTTTTCTTTTCATTTGCCAAGTTCTCCTCTTAATTTTGAAAAATAGTCCAAACTTTCTGGATTAGCAAGAGCAGCGGTATTTTCAACAATTTCATTCTTAATAATTTGCAATACAGCTTTTTCCACTTTTTTCCCGCTGATTGTTCGCGGCACTTCCGGAATTGCTAAAATCAGCGATGGAACATGACGCGGAGTATTATCATGACGAACAGCAACTTTTATTTTCGTGACCAATTCGTCATCAAGTTCAAGCCCGTCACGCAAAACCACAAACAGCACGATCCTAACGTCACTTTCCCAGGTCTGTGCAACAACGAGGCTATCCATAATCTCCGGCATTTCTTCAACCGGTCGATATATTTCGGATGTACCAATTCGCACTCCTGCGGGATTAAGGACAGTGTCGCTCCTGCCATATACAATAACACCTCCGCGTTCGGTAATTTCGATAAAATCACCGTGCGTCCAAACTCCTGGGAACTGCTCAAAATATGCCTGATGATATTTTTTACCAGCTTTATCATTCCAGAAACAGATTGGTGTTGACGGAAAAGGGGTGAGGCAAACCAACTCTCCTTTTTCACAAATTACTGATTTCCCATCAGGATTATAGGCAAGAACATTCATACCCAGACTTTTGCACTGAAGTTCCTCGGAGAAAACCGGCAGATTAGGATTACCGCCCATGAAACAACCGACAATATCTGTTCCACCTGCGATAGACATCAGTGCTACTGAAGCAACTTTCTCATAAACCCATGAGAACAAATCAGCAGGCAGAGGAGATCCGGTTGATAAAATTACCCTCAGTGAATCTAGTTGATGATTATCTTTTGGCGAGTAATCGGCTTTTTTCACTGCACCCAGGAAGTTGGGGCTTGTACCAAAATGTGTAATGCGCTGATCATCTATTAGTCGCCACATTCGACCCATGTCAGGAAATCCAGGTGCGCCGTCATACAAAATCAGTGTTGCACCAGACGCAAGCCCACTTGCCAGCCAGTTCCACATCATCCAGCCACAGGTTGTAAAATAAAACAGACGGTCGCAGGGTTTTACATCCGCGTGATAACGGTGTTCTGTCAGGTGCTTAAGCAGGGTTCCACCTGCGCCATGTACAATAGACTTGGGCAAACCGGTCGTACCAGATGAGTAGAGAATGTAAAGCGGATGATCAAAAGGCAGTTGTAAGAATGCTAAAGGGCCAGCGGAAGTGTCGAGGAGATCTTCCCAAGTCTTTTCCTTACCCTGAAGTTCTATAGGAGTTTTTGTAAATGCTGCTACGAACACAGATTCAATGGAGGAAATGCGCTGGCTGATTTCTCGGATTTTATCCAGACATTGATGTTCTTTACCATTGTAGTTATATGCATTTACTGTTATTAAAATTTTTGGAGTAATCTGCCCTAGCCGATCGTATATACCTTTAATTCCGAAATCCGGCGAACAAGAAGACCAAATTGCACCCAGACTCGCAGCTGACAGCATACCAATAACTGCTTCAGGACAGTTAGGCAGCACAGCCGCAACCCTGTCATTTTCTGTAACTCCGAGTGCTTTCATTCCGGATGCACATTGCTCCACTGATTTTCGCAAATCTGCATAACTAAGTGAACGTGTTGAACCGTCTTCACCAAAAAAACAAATAGCTTCATTTTCCGCCTTTCCCTTTGCCAGTAAATTTTCTGCAAAATTCAATCTCGCTCCTGTGAACCATCCTGAAGACTCAGTGCCGATCTTTTCACTAAAGACCGTTTTAGACATCACTTCTCTCCAGGGCTCTGAACAACGTACATCACAATCATGCCAGACTTCCTCCCAGAAAAGTTCAGGGGACTCAATTGACCATTGGTGAAGAGTTGAGTATTCGATATTCGGAAGTTTATACTTTTGCTGAATTTTATGACTGAAAAGTGTGAGCAGAGTTTTTTCTTTTTCTTGCTGACTTGGCTGCCAAAGAGGCGTTGACATTTTTTCCGTTTTTATTTGAATTGCAAATTGATAAGACGGGACCTAATAGTACCTCCCCAGTTTTCCGGAACAATTTCGTCTATTGGGAAACCAAACTCTTTTTCTTCACCGGGTTCCAAAGCAGTAGAATCGCTGAATGAATAATTGTTGACAGGAAAAAATTTGTGTGATGCAGAAAGCTCTCCTGCATCATCAATGAAATCTACATTCATTGTCGCAATCTTAATCGTGCGTTCACCATTATTTGAAATGACACCAAAAATTGCTGTTCCCAGCTTGCCTTTAGAAGTCCCTGCGCCTATCCTGACATCCTTAAGTTCAACTTTGTTGAGTTCATTTTGCAATTCTTCACGCTTCATTTGCTGGAGATAAAAAGTGAGAATTAGCAGAAAAATTATGACAACACCCAGTACGGCGAAGGGCTTATGGCGCTTTAAAAACATGGCTTAATGCTCCTGTGGTATAATGACGGCGGCAAAGCTTTTACACTTAACTATAGATAACAAATTAGGTCAATGTCCAACTTTTTGAACATTTTTAAAAGAACTGGAAAAATAAGCTATAAGTGTTATTCTCAGTTCTTCAGAGCTGAATTTTACCAGTTTAAATTGATTTAATTGATTTTTTTAAAAAAATGTATTGTAGAAGACGTTTTCGATAGTTATAGTATCACTACAGCGTTCTCAATGTCTTCGCTAATCCGAGCTTCAGGAAGAAGTTAAAGACTTTTTTGGATGAGCACGCAGGCCAGTGGTATTTCAACAAAAACTCAAAAAAAAATCCATGAATTTTAAGAAAAATCGGGGGAGTGAATGGTAAAAGTAGACATTGTGAGGGCGATCCAGTTGGGTACTGGCCTGCAGTTCGGTGAAGCAGAAAAATTGGTCAACGATATGTTGGAAATGATCAAAGAAAAACTAGAAAAAGGTGAGGATGTCCTTATCACAGGGTTAGGGAAGTTTGAGTTGCGGGATAAAAAATCCCGTCCCGGTCGTGACCCTAAATCAAAAAGGAATTATGAAATATCTGCACGCCGAGTTGTAACATTTCATCCTTCAAAAGTTTGGCGTGATGAGTTAAACAATAATAATTAATTAAAAATTTCATGCAATTTGAGGCAGTTTGCTTTGATTTAGACGGCACATTGCTTGACAGTTTAGCCGACTTGGCAAATTGCACTAATAAAATACTATTAAAACGCGGGTTCCCGGAACACCCTCAGGAAGCATATCGTTACTTTGTAGGTGACGGCGTGAAAATGCTTATGACCCGTGTCCTTCCTAAAGAAGTCCGTAACGAAATACTCATTGAAGAATGCCGACAGGATTTTGAAAAAAACTATCGGGATTGCTGGGATGAGCAGACTGTCCCATACGAAAATGTCCCAGAATTACTTGATGAATTGTCTCGTCGTAAATTTAAATTGACGGTTCTCTCAAATAAACCACATGAATTTACTCTAATCGCGGTAAATAAGCTTTTACCGAGCTGGGATTTTAAAATGATTTTAGGTCAGCGCGATGGTGTCCCACGCAAACCTGATCCTGAAGGAATGTTGGAAATTTGTGAAAAATTGAAAATTCCTTCAAGCTCTTTTATCTACTTGGGCGACACTGCGACTGACATGCAAACCTCTTCCGCTGCAGGTTGTTTCTCCGTGGGAGTTCTTTGGGGCTTTCGTAATGAAGAAGAACTCCGAGACAATGGTGCCAAGGCCATTGTTAAGGATCCTCTTGATGTACTGGATTTACTGGGATAGTTGAATTATAAATATATAAAATTCAATACATAAATCAAATTTAAAAATTTTATTTCACCTAATTATCAAGTGTATCCTTCAAAGCTTTTGCCACAAACAGTGCTACCATTTTTTTCCTGAATCCCAGGCTCATATCCGTATTGTCCATCGGTTTCGCCAGTTTTGACGCGAGCTGAGAAGCAGCTTCAATTCGTTCTTCTGTTAATGGTTTACCAATCAGTATTTTTTCAGCTTCAAATGCTCTCAGTGGGGATGAAGCAACTGCTCCTAAAACAATACGTATTTCAGCACAATCAAGTGTACCCTTTGTTTTTTCAAGAGAGCCAGAGCTTCCAAAATTTTCAAGACGCAATGCAGCAGCAACACCCAGAATTGGGAAATCGATAGAGTCACGTTTGCGTAATTTTTTATAATTCATCTGCCAGCCTTTATGCAGAGGCAGGCTAATGGAAACTAGTAATTCGTCCCTAGTTTTGTTAAGAAATTCTGCACCATCATTTTTATAAAATTCCTTCGCCGGAACCGTACGTTTGCCTTCCGGCCCTACCAAATTAAATTCCGCATTCAGGGCCATCACAACAGTAGCGCAGTCTGAAGATGAGACTGCCAGACATTTTGGACTGCTGCGTGCTACCCAGCAAATATCACCATCTTTTTTCAGGCAAAATCCTAATGCCTTGCGCCATTGAAAACTTTGATTGTAATAGTTACAGCGTGTGTCCAGACACAAATTACCCCAATAGTGCCCATATTTCTTAACTGAGGAGCAGATACCAATGTTGCTGCCTGAGACAAAGCCGGGAAAAGCTCTCGGATTTTGTGATTTTCTGCTACCTCAGTCAAGGAAACTCCAGAACCGATTAGCAATCCTTTCGCCGAATTTTCCTCGGAAATGGTCTGTAGTTCCTGCAATTCAGCTAAACCTATTAGATTCTTTGGTGTGAACTGGCGACGTTTCATATTTGGGAACAAGTCAGTTCCTCCAGCAGAATACATCCCAGATTCACCGTATTCAGCTTTTAACGCAACTGCATCAGCAATGCTGCTTGGAGAGTGATATTTAAAAGGTGGTAACCGTAACATGGATCTAATGATTTTGTATTTTATTGGATTATGCCATTCTAAAATGACACATATTTAGTATTTTTTACGACGATATCAATCATAAAATTTTTAGTAAATCTTCAGTCCGGAATTTCGACACGCAGTGCCTCCGGGAATTTAATACTTGGGAATTTATTTGGTCCGATTCTTCCTGATTTCCCTTTTTTCAAATCCTGCAACCCTTGGAAAATTTTTTCCGCGGTAATAGGCACTTCATCAACCCTCACACCAACAGCATTGTAAATCGCATTTGCGATAGCAGGCATTATTGGCAGCAGAGGACCCTGGCCAGCTTCTTTTGCACCATATGGTCCTTCAGAATCATGTGTTTCTACTAGAATTGTTTCAACTTCAGGCATATCCAGTGAGGTCAAACTTTTGTAATCCAGCATTGATGGAATTTTATGCAGTCCGGCAGGACCGATACCTCCTGAACATGCAGAGTTTCCAGTCCGATAAACTTGCTCCTCCATCATAGCCTCGCTCAAACCCATATAAGCGCTACCTTCAATTTGACCTATGACCAGCTTTTCGTTGATTGCCTGTCCAATATCATGTGCGAGCCAGAGCTTGTCAACTCGGTAAAGCCCGCTTTCCGGATCACATGTTACCTCGGCAACACAGGCTGAATAGCTGTAGTTTGGTGACGGACCAACTCCTGCACCTTTGAATTTTCCGCCCCGGCGGGGGGGTGTATAACTTCCGACTGAACCGAGAGTACCAAATTTAGCTTCCGCCCACTGAACTGCGTCCACAAAAGAAACAGGTTCAACACTTCCATTACGCTTGCAAACTTTACCATTGCTGATCGTTAATTCTTCAGTTGATATTTTAAGAACTTCAGAAGCAGCAATAATAATTTGCTCACGTAAAGGGCGCACAGCCGCAATTGCGGCATTGCCTGTCATCAGTGTTACACGGCTGGAATAACTACCCAAATCAACGGGTGTTAAATCAGTATCTGCTGTTACGACAATCACATGCTGAAGATGAATACCAAGTTCTTCAGCTACAATTCCAGCTAGCACAGAATTTGAGCCCTGACCAATGTCGGTGCTCCCGCAAAAAACTGTAACTCCGCCACTGCGGTCAATTTTAATCTGTACACCAGAATGGGGCATTTTGTTCCAGTAAATCGGTAGGCCAGCACCACTCAAATATGCACCACATCCTAGTCCAAAGCCTTTCCCGGGAGATGATTTGGTTCGGCGTTTCTGAAATCCTGATGCTTCATTGACTTTGCGCAGACATTCCCCCAAACCATTAGTGGTAACCGTAAGGTGATTAACGGTTAAGCTGTTATCCGGCATCAGGTGTCTTAAGCGTAACTCGGCGGGATCCAGTTTTAAATCTTCTGCGAATTTATCCAGCATAACTTCAAGTGCAAAACGTGGTTGTGGTGTACCATGTCCTCGTTTGGGGCCACAAGGCGCTTTATTGGTAAAAACTCTCATTGCTTCAAATTTGTAATTAGCAATCGGATAAGTTAATGTCTGCAAAGCACCAGTGTAAAAGGTGCTTGCTACACCGTAACTTCCGTAAGCTCCTCCGTCCAGAAAATTCCGGTAATGCAATGCCGTTATCGAACCGTCTGATTTCATTCCAGCTTTAACCCACATCAAAACAGGATGTCGTCCACGATGCGTGTAAAAAACTTCTTCACGAGTTAAAGTAATTTTTACTGGACGCCCAGTCATTATGGCCAATTTACTAACGACAATTTCGTGCTGAAAAGGATCAGTTTTTCCACCGAAGCCACCTCCGACCGGAGTCGCGATTACACGAATCTGACTGGCTGACATTTCAAGGACTTTGGCTAAAGCCCGGTGCACATAGTGAGGAGTTTGCGTGGAAGACCAAAGTGAGAGACGTCCATCAGCGCCGTGTTTCGCGACTGATGAATGCTGTTCCATCGGCAAATGTGTGTTCCCTTCGTAATAGTATAGTTCTTCTCGTACATGGTCTGCTTCCGCAAATCCAGCAACTGTATCACCAAATTCGAGGGCGACTTTTTTGTGAATATTCCCTGAATCGGCATATGCGTGAATTTGTGAATTCTCAAGTTCTGACTCTTCCAAATCTTTTAAACCGTCTTCAATTGTCAAAACGGACGGTAAAAGCTCATATTCCACCAGAATATCTTCCAGAGCTGCTTCTGCAGTTTCTTCGTCAATGGCTGCGACTGCTGCCACCGGGTCACCAATCATGCGAACTTTATCAACACACAAAGCTTCTTCATCCTGACTGACAGGTAAAATCCCGAAACGTATTGGCATATCCCTGCCAGTCAATGCAGCTATTACTCCCGGGCGATTCAAGGCATTTGTCAGGTCAATATTTTTTATACGTGCGTGCGAGTGAGGGCTGCGTAGCATTTTGGCAAAAAGCATCCTTGGTAAAAACAAATCGTCCGCATAGACAGTTTCCCCTTTTGTTTTAGCAAGTCCGTCTACTTGAGCCCAAGATTTTCCGATCCATTGAAAATTATTATTTTTACCCATAAAAATTTTATGATATTTTTTTTATGTCTTTGAGAAATTATTTAATGTTTTCGGAAGTTATGAAGTTTGATTAGCAGCTTGTTCAATTGCTTCTATAATTTTTGAGTAACCAGTACACCTGCACAAATTTCCAGACAGAGCATGCCGAATAGATTGACGGTCGAGCGGCATTTTTGAATTATTCTTTGAATTTTTATCCAGAAAGGCTTTCGCCGTCATTAACATTCCGGGGGAACAATAACCGCATTGTGAAGCGCCTTGTTCTGCAAAAGCGTTCTGCAGCGGATGTGGTTTTGGTTCAGTAGTTGAAGACCCAGATTTTGTCAGACCCTCTATCGTCTGGATATCCTGGGCCTGAACTTCAAGTGGCAAAATGAGGCAGGCCAATACTGGTTCTCCTTCAATCAATACAGTGCATGCGCCGCACTCACCAAGTTCACAACCATGTTTGGTTCCAGTGAGATTCAAATCTTCACGTAAAACCTCGAGTAGTGTTTTATTATTCGAAGTCCAAACTTCGTGAGACTCACCGTTTATTGTTAATGTCAGCAATTGTTTCATTTTATTTCCCTTTATCTTTTCAGTTGCTGTTAATTAGGATGATGGGCACAAAAAATAGAGTTGTTTTTCTCCATGAAAACATGTGGTTAGAAAATTATTTTTTTATCTAATTATCTTTCAGGTGAAAACGTTTGGCTTTCATTTCAAAACGCGGCAGACTTCCGTACGGTACAAGAGTTATTTCAGGACGAAGGCTCAACTCATTTTGAATTGCCTGATCCACAGTTTTTCTAGCACTGTCAGGATTTGCATTTTTACTTAGCTCCAGTTCAATTGACAAATTACCCATTTCGTTATTAGTGGAAACGGTTATACGGAATTCTTCTACTGTCTCACATCGACGTACCAAATTTTCAACCGCACTTGGAAAAACATTAATTCCGCGAACAACCACCATGTCATCCGTACGTCCTAAAACACCTCCTTCAAATCTTGCAAAGCTACGTCCGCATGCGCATGCTTGCTCATTCAGAATTACAAGATCTCCTGAACGGTATCGGATAACCGGATAACCGATACGACCCAAATTTGTAATGACTAACTCACCTTGTTCACCTGCCGGAACAGGCTCGAGAGTTTCCGGATTCAGCACCTCTACGATGAATTCGCTTTCTGTTATGTGCGTTCCGTTTGGTTGAAGTTCGCATTCAAAACTGTGTGCTCCAATTTCTGAAGCACCTGCATGGTCGTAACATTTAGCATTCCAAACCAATTCAATACGTGCTTTAGTGGCAGGAATATTTGCTCCCGGTTCTCCTGCGTTAATTATGGTTTTCAATGGAATTTTATTTAAATCGAACCCGGATTCCTGAGCCACTTCCGCCAAACGTAAAGCATAAGTCGGAGTACAGCACATGGCAGTTGTACCAAGTTCTTTCATCAAGTGCAAACGTTGCAGAGTATCCCTTCCACCGCCAGGTATCATTAGCGCATTGATCTTTCGTGCACCCTCGACTGCAGCCCAAAAACCGATAAATGGTCCAAAAGAAAACGGAATAAACAAACGATCATTTTTGTCAAGCCTGCTCCAGCGAGTACGAAGCCCCAGCAATCCCCCCACCAATCCCAACTTTCAGGTGTGTCCAAAACGCGTAGAGGGGTTCCCGTGGTTCCGGAAGTCTGGTGAAAACGGTGATAGGCTGATTCCTCAAACGTGGTGTTACTTCCGAATGGTAATATATCACTTTGAGCCTGTACCAACTCTATTTTTTCGGTCAGCGGCAAACGTTTTAAATCGCCGAGCGTTTGGAAGGATTCCGGATGAACTCCGACTGCACTTAATTTGTCGGTATAAAAACGATTGCGTCCGTATATTTTTCTCAGCATGGAACGCATTTTTTCAATTTGCAGCTTTTCCAATGCCTTACGTGGCATAGTTTCTACTGACTCTTTGAAATATTTCATTCAACGGTTCTTGGCTAACTGTTTATCTGCGTTTAACAAAAACTGAATTAGCGTCCACCAACAAGGATAGAGTCAATTTTCAAAGTGGGTTGCCCTACAGTGGTAGGAACCCAGCCACTAGCTGCACCGCACATGCCTGCAGCTAATTCGAGATCATCGGCAATCATTGAGATTTGTGACAAAACATCAAATCCTTTGCCTATGAGAGTCGCACCTCTAACTGGTTCGGAAATTTTGCCATTACGAACGGCGTAACCTTCCTGTACTGCAAAATTAAATTCGCCTGTACCTGGATTTACTGAACCACCGCCCATTTTTTTGGCATATAAGCCAAATTTTATTGTGGAAAGCATTTCTTCTAAATTATCCTTCCCAGGAGTAATAAAGGTGTTTCTCATTCTTGAAACAGGAGCAAATTTATAGGATTCACGCCTTGCAGAACCGCTTCTGGGGATACCGACTTGACTAGCACCTATACGGTCGCTGAGATAATTTTTGAGAATCCCGTTTTCAATTAGAACAGTTTTTTGAGTGGGAGTCCCTTCGTCATCCACATTGCATGAACCCCATTTGTTGGCAATAGTACCGTCGTCAACCGCGTTTAGAATTGACTGGCCAACGCGCTCACCGATTTTATCACAAAAGGGGGAAGCATTTTTACGGATCGCCTCTGTTTCCAAGGGATGTCCGCAGGCTTCATGAAAAATAACGCCACCGAATCCGTTGCCGAGAATAACCGGCATTGTACCACCATCAATATACCCTGCACTAGCCATTCGCAATGCTGACTGTGCTGCATTTTCTGCTAACTCTTCTAAATTCAGATTCTGGAAAAACTCATAACCACCCAAAACTCCGGGGCTTTCAGAAGCTGTTTGAGGACCGTCACCTTTTTCCGCAACTGCGGAAAGGCGTATCCGAGAATAGCTACGTTCATCCTCAGTCCACAGACCTTCAGTGTTGGCGATCAGCACAGATCGCTTTTTTTCTGCCATGTTTGCATTTACCTGACTGACTTCCCCACCATGACGACGAGTGAGTTCATCCAATTTACGCAAAAGGTCTACCCGTTCAGTCTTGCTCACATTTTCTGGATTGACTACCACATGATGAATATCCTGTACCGCTTTTTGCTCGAGGGGCATCACTCCACCTTTTTTGCCTGCATTAGAGTGGGATTGTCCAAGATTTTTTGTCAATTCCAAAAGATTAGTTTCACTTGAGTCACTGCTGTAACCGTAATATGCTTCATTTCCGTAAAGCAGTCGGATGCCGATGCCGAATGAATTTGAGGAATTAATCTCGTCAATCTTCTGATCCAGTAAATTAATTGAAGAGGAAATTGAGTCCTCAACAAAGACTTCCGTGAAGTCTGCGCCATGCATGATTCCGGATTCAAGGATTTTTGCAACAGTATTTTTAGTAAGCATAGTATGAGTTAAGTGATGATATGTTTTTTTAAAAAATGGGAAAATGTTTATTCGATAAAGCTTACGGAAAAAATTTAAAGGGTGCAATCCGGAAAGCATTTAGACGACATTGTATTCCTGAATAAGACGGTTTTCCTCGAAACGCTTGTAATCAAGCATGCTGATATCAACGGAGGATGCCTTTCCGTCAATGAGAATTTCAGCCATTAGTTTTCCACAAATTGGACCCTGCATAAAACCATGTCCGGAAAAACCTGTCAGCAAATAAAAACCATCTACTGGCGTGGAACCTATGATCGGATGTGCATCCGGAGTTAGTTCATAAAGGCCGGCCTGTCTGGCCTTAATTCCTGAGTTTTCCAAAAGGGGCAACCGTGCTAGAGCTTCTTTAATGTGTCTAATTTCCCAATCTTGATCTATACTCTGATCAGTACCGAATTTCTGATTGGGGTTAGACATTCCACTTAGCAGTCCGGAAGCTTCGCGATGAAAATAGAGGCTTTGCGAGAAATCTATTACAAAAGGAAATTCGGCAGGTAGTTCTGGTACTTTTTCTGTGACAAACCACTGACGTCGCAGGGGAGAAACCGGTATTTCGAGATCTATTACATTACCCATGAAAGTGCTCCAGGGACCGCACGCATTGACGACCGTTTCGGTTTCAACCGATCCTAGACTGGTACGAACTTTACGGACTTTATTATTTTCTAGTTCAAAATCAGTTACGGTGCAATCTGTAAGGCAGACCGCACCTTGACGTCGGGCAGCTTTGATGTATCCCATTACTATGCTGTTTGGGTCAGCTAGGCCATCATCCGGGTTAAAAGTTCCCCCTATTGCATCCGGGAAAACACATGGTGCTGCTAGCCTGGAGAGCTCGTCTCCTGAAAGCCATTCTGTTTTTACTCCCAGTGAATCCTGAAGCTTCAGAGTTTTTTGGAATACTGGAACGTCCTTTTCATCAGTCAGCACGAATAAATAGCCACATTTCCGCACCATCGCAGACTGTCCTGTTTCTTCCTCAAGAGTATCAATCATGGCAAGGCTTTTTTGTGAAAGCCTTATATTGACTTCAGTATTGAACTGATGGCGAATACCACCGGCACAACGGCCGGTTGCACCTGTACCGAAAAAAGATTCGCGCTCCAAAAGTAGAATATTTGTTTGTCCGCGTTTTACCAAATGGTATGCTGTGCTCGTACCCATAACTCCACCGCCGAGAATAACAACATCAGCTTTTTTAGGTAGTCTAGACATGATTTATAAAATGCAAATCTTTCCGAGATTTTCTCGTTCCGCGTTTTTCAAAGCAATAGAGGCGGTCACTACATCCTGAACAGCAACTCCACAGGATTTGAAAAATGTGATCTCATCATGAGAGGAACGGCCACTTTTTGTAGCGTTTATGATTTCGCCAATTTCTGCGTGAATATGCTCCGGAGTAATTAAACCTTGTTTGATGGGTGTGACGATATCTCCTGTTTCATTCAGTGCTGATTCTCGAGAATCAACAACTACAAGAGCATTACGGATAGTTTCCCCGTCGATTTCCTGCATTGTCGGTTGAAAGGAACCAACAGCGTTTACATGCGCACCTGGTTTGAGATGCTTATATGAAATGACTGGTGTTTTAGATGTGGTGGCGGTGCAGACAATGTCCGCGTCTTTTAAAGCTTTTGCTGATGAGTGAACTGCTCTCACATCTTTTGGAATTGGACCTACATCGGACATTTTATTCGCAAAACTCTGAGCATGTTCATGATTTGGGCTGTAAACCCATGCCTGTTCAATGTCACGGACACTACAAACAGCATCCAGTTGATCACCAGCTTGTTTTCCGCTACCGATTATGGCTACGCTGTTTGCTCCTGGAGGCGCAAGAAAATCAGTCGCAGCGCCTACGCCTGCTCCGGTACGGACTGCGGTCAGCACCTCACCGTCCATCAGTGAAAGGACTTGTCCATTTTCAGCATCCAGCACAAGCACAACCGCATGAATCAGAGGTAAATTGCGTGCGGGATTATTGCCAAAAACAGTTACGAGTTTTACGGCCATTTCACCATCTTCTAGCAATGCGGCTGGCATAGTCAGGAGAAGCCCATCCTGTTCTAAAACATGAACACGACTGCGTAGAGGCATTTCAACATTTCCGTTTGATAAACGGCTATAGGCTCTTTTACATTCCTCAATGGCAGCTTTCATAGGTAATGCCTGCCGAACATCGTCAGAACTGAGAACTCTAATTTTCATTTTAAGTTGTTATTAGCAATACAGAGAAATTGAATTATGAACAGAGCTGAAGTAATTAATCTTGCTGATTTGAGATGAGACGGAGAAATAGAAACATAAATTAGTAGAAGAAATAAATTTGTTCACTAATATTTGAAAAACATTTAAATTTTTTTTTGACCCTATAATTTGGAGCAGAGCTACAAATCTCACATAAGTCAAACACTAATATTTTTGAGATTTATTTCCTTCTTTTGAAATGGTAAAATCAAGTACAACTATTAATAGACATTACATTAAGTTTTGTTGATTTTGGCGTGTGTCAAAATCTGAATTCTTACTAAACTTTCGATTTACAAAAGATTAAAGATCAGTATGACTGAGGTAAGCTTTTAAAAATACAACTGCTTTTTCAGATATTTTAGGTCCCCTGCGGAAAAAGAACTGTTGCGCCATTGAATATTTTGTAACTGTGGTAGGCTTTTTCTCATTCATTTCTCCGTTGGCATCACGGCTTGGAGTAGTTAGGACTTTTTCCAAAAGAACAGGTGTGCTGAAATCTATTTCCTCGAGTTCGGGAGTCATTCTGGACGCGAGCATGGTCATTGGTATGTCATAAAGTGTTTCAGCGAAGAAGAAACTCAAAAACGATGCGACTGCTTCAATCTCTTCGTTAGTAAGATTCATGAGCCATCCGGTGATTTCCTTGCGGAACTTGGCTAAATCTTTTTGCTTGATCCCGGAAGTTTTAACACCAAGTTTACCATCACTCAAATAGGCTTTTGTTTTTTGGCGCATATATCTCAAAAAACCACCTGATTTGCGGAAGAGTTTGTAGTTCAAAAAACGCTTACCAAAATCACTTAAAGTTGAACGTCCCAACATAAGTTGAGCTAAAACCTTTTTGGAATTGCTGGCTTCTTTCAAATCAGCGGAAACCCTTTCAAATAGTAGAACAAGTTCTTTCTGCTCATTTTCAACATCAAGCAGCCGTTGAATTTCTTCATCAGAAATATTAGAGTCTCCCTCTGTATTTTCTGGAGATTGTGGGACAACCTTCAGTTCAATTTCTGCAGTTTTTGGGATTGTATATATTTTAGGAGCAGAAAAATACTGCAGATAAAGCAATACACAAGTGGCAAGGAAAAATACAAGAGTGAGTAAAGGATACAATTTTTGCAAATTCATCTTTCTTAATAGTTACAATATCAGATTGAAAGAAAGCAGGAATTGTTATTTTGATTTTTCTTTTAAACCTGCTTGAATACGCAAAGGCAGTGCGTTTAGTTTTATAAAACCAATGGCGTCTTTAGGGTCATATGCTCCATGATCAGCTTCCATTGTTGCCATGTCCTCATTATAGAGGCTGTTAGGTGACATACGCCCAGTCACCATGCAGTTCCCCTTGTAAAGTTCTATACGAACAGTACCATTTACCGGTTCCTGAGTTTTCTGTACCATGTTGAGCAAAATTTCCATTTCCGGAGAAAACCAAAATCCATCATATGTCAATTGTGCAAAACGAGGCATTAGTGAATCTTTGAGATTGATCACACCGCGATTTAATGTAATGGATTCCATCGCACGGTGGGCAATATGTAAAATTGTTCCTCCAGGTGTTTCATAAACTCCCCTGTTTTTCATTCCGACAAAACGGGATTCCACCATATCGATCCGGCCGACTCCATGCTTTCCACCCAACTCATTGAGGTAACTCAGCAATTTTGCTGGAGAAAATTCGTGACCGTCAACTGCAACCGGATTTCCTTTTTCAAAATCAATCAGCACAACCTGCGCTTCATCAGGAGAAGTTTGTGGAGAATTTGATAATTCAAACATTTCCTGCAGAGGTTCCTGCCAAGGATCTTCTAACATACCAGATTCAAAACTAATGTGCATCAGATTTTCATCAGAACTCCAGGGCTGATCCTTGGATGCTTTTACCGGTATTCCATATTTTTCAGCATAGGCCAATAATTCTCTACGTCCTGGATATTTTTGATAGAATTCTGGAATTTTCCAGGGAGCAACTACCTGAATATCAGGTTTTAATGCATAGTAGCTCAACTCAAAACGTACCTGATCATTCCCTTTGCCGGTAGCACCGTGACTAACTGCAACTGCACCCTCACGCTCTGCAACTTCTATCTGTCTCTTCGAAATTAAAGGACGTGCTAATGATGTTCCTAACAAATAAGCCCCTTCATAAAGTGCATTCCAATGAATGGAGGGCAGCACGTAATCTTTTACAAATTCATCTTCAACATTTTCGACCAGTACTTTTGCCGCACCTGCCTTTTTACCTTTTTCGAGGATGGCATCTATGTCTTCAACTTTTTGACCTAAATCAAGACAAAGTGCTATTACCTCATAACCTTGTTGATCAAGCCAGTGGACTAGCACCGAAGTATCCAACCCACCGGAATATGCCAACACTAGTTTTTCTTTTTTCATATTTAGTTTACTTGTGTTTCTGTGACTTGCTGTGTAAGCGGGTACTCTTCCGGCTCTTCGAAATTTTTTGGTGCATTTTCGGGCTCTTCGGGATTTGTTCGAACCACTTTGAGGGCAATAGGTCCTTTTTTACCTGCTCCTACTTCAAACTCGACACGATCGCCGAGGTTAAGAAAACGAAACCCTGCTTGTCTTATCTCAGACTGATGGACAAAAAGATCTTCCCCATTGTCCTGTTCGATGAAACCAAAGCCTTTGTTTGGGCTAAACCATTTTACTGTTCCGTCTTTTCGAACACCAGTTTCATAAGTGTAGGTTTTTTTTGTCTGAAGGACAACGCTGAGCACTAATGAGGCTACAGAAAAAGTTGCTAAAAAAATGGCGGTGTTTCCATTTATTACAAAATTGTTTGATATCTTTTCCCAAAGAGTATATAGCAGCCCCAACATCACAGTTGATTGAGCCGCAATGATTAGCAGCAAAGATTTGTTGTTCATTTTTTTTTAATTGTTTCATTTGTTTATTTATGAATATTCCTATGGAACTTTTTGTTTGTGTTTTGTTATAAGCAGTAAAATTGTTTAGCCGGTTTGTTCTGCAAGCCAGCGTTCTGCGTCAATGGCTGCCATGCATCCTGTACCGGCAGCCGTAACGGCTTGTCGGTATACATGATCCTGGACATCTCCTGAAGCAAATACTCCTTCGACTGAGGTATATGTTGTACCAGGAGTTACCTTCACATAACCGTTTTCGTTTAAATTCAATTTACCCTTAAACAATTTTGTGTTTGGAGTGTGACCAATTGCAACGAATAATCCTGTAATAGGATGTTCTGTGACTTGTTGATTTTTAACATTTTTTACTTTGAGTGATGTCATACCTGCCTTAGGATCCCCAAGCACTTCTTCGACCACAGTATTCCAAAATATTGAAATTTTTTCATGATTTATGGCACGTTTTTGCATTATTTTGCTCCCCCGAAATTCATCACGCCGATGAATCAGTGTGACACTTTTACAAATATTTGCCAAATAGAGTGCTTCTTCTAAAGCCGTATCCCCTCCGCCGACAACCGCAACATCTTGATCACGGAAGAAAAAACCGTCACAGGTTGCACAGGCTGAGACTCCTTTGCCACTGAATTCTTTTTCGGAATCCATTCCTAGCCAACGAGCAGAAGCACCTGTTGAAATGATCAATGAATCGCAGCTCAAAGTGTCTTTATTTTCCAAAGTAAGTTTAAAAGGACGCTCAGACAAATCAACATCTACCACATCTCCGCTGAAAAATTCTGTGCCGAAACGTGTAGCCTGTGCTCTGAGGAGATCCATCATTTCAGGCCCCATGATGCCTTCTGGAAAACCCGGATAATTTTCTACATCAGAGGTGATCATTAATTGTCCTCCTGCTTCTCGTCCAGAGACGACAACAGGTTCTAAGATAGCTCTTGCCGCATATATTGCCGCAGTTAGTCCTGCAGGTCCAGAACCTAAAATGATTAGTTTGTGGTGTTGTTCTTTTGTTGACATGTTATTATTTTGAATGTTGACTTTTGTTAATTCATTCCCAATCTATTCTAACACTCAAAAGTACGACACGATCAAGTTAATTTGAAAATCCATTCAATGCACGACTGTTGCAACTTTGATTTATTATTTAATTTTTTAAAGGTAAAAAAAAGAACACATTTTTCAACTCTTCAGCTGTTTTTCCAGTTCCAGTGTTGAGAACTCTGCTAGAAAAGGGACATTATTCGAGGAGCTCGTTGGGCTGCCCATCTCTTCCCACTGAGCCATTAAAATTTCCATTTCAATCAGTGACAATTTCTGCTCTGCAGGTAGTGCTGTATGCGTTGATATCACATCGCAAATCTCACGAATAATTTCGTTATCTTGGCAGCGTTTACTAAAAAGTTTCAGCCTATCGATGATTCTCCTGATCACTTTTTCCACTTGATCTTTGTTCAAGATATCTGGAATTGAATTCAAGGCGAAGGTACTACCTCCAAAAGGACTAATCGAAAATCCCGAAAGCTCCAAATGTACAAGTGACTTTTCTAACAACTCTGATTCCTGTTGAGAAAGCTCAATTAGTATAGGTTCCTGAAAAGTCTTTACTGCAACCTCGTTTTTATCCACTCCTTCCTTATAAAAATTGTAAAGCAAACATTCGTGCAAAGTCCTCTGTTTGATCATGAGTAATCCCGTGTTGTTCTCTGCGATGATGTAATTTTTTTGAAACTGTCCGAGTACTCGGATTTTTTGTGGAATTTTGGGCAAAGGTGAAAGTAAACGTAGATTTCGGATTTCATTCTCTGGCTGATAATTTAGATCAGTATTGGAGCCCACTGGAATTTCTGATAAAACGTTATTTTGTCTTCTTTTCGTAACAGGGAGGATTCCTGCTGGTGTTCTTTCTTTTGTACTTTTGTGAAATTCCGCTGAATTTTTTGTTTTCAACGCGCCCTGAGGCGGAAGCTCCCGAGATTCCTTACTACTCGCTTTCCTTTTTTGGAAAGTCATTCCTGAATACTGAC
>MPLT02105708.1_pt1 | contig 17893 bp, 8 predicted proteins | sample 1617391 | NCBI WGS metagenome assembly MPLT02 (sample SAMN05944800, study PRJNA350692) | marine metagenome | biome: marine; feature: ODZ; material: water; isolation source: 70 m water sample filtered on 0.2 um supor filter | place: Pacific Ocean | collected 2012-04-08 | depth 70m m
GCCTCTTGTCCGTTCCTGCTTCGACTACTGTCATGCAATGCGGGCACTGTACCTTCTCCTCCTTGAGGGCTATGATAGTTGGTTGGTGAGAGACCCTGCAGAGAGCTCCGCAGAGTACGCATTCGATTTCTCCCAGTCCTTGTGGGAGCATTCCTCCACACTGGGCGCAGTTGACCAAAGGCGGTGCTACCCTTGACTCGACATCGGGAGGGGCCATGTTATCGGGAAATAATACCACTTAATCAAGCGGTCGCTGATGTGTCTTCGTCATTCTTTCCGGACAAAATAGCCCAAATCTCAGTGATATCTGAGAAAATGTCCCTACCTAGGCCCACAAGTGAGGATAGTCTCTGGGACCCAGACCCGGATACCCACATTCCGTTCAGGATGATGATAATTGCACTCGCCTCGTGAAGTGCGATTCCAGCGGCCAAGTTAATCTCAATGCCAGACAATACTGCAGTAACAAGTATCATTGTGACCATGACAGAGATTGCTATGTTGACGTAGACTATCCTTCGTGTTCTCTTTGCTAGGCCCACCATTCTGGATAGCACCCTTGGGTCCTGACCGGGAATGAGGACATCCGCAGCATCTAGATTGACCTGGTCACCACTTCCCACTGCTACTCCAATGTCGGCTGCCGCAAGTGCTCCGGCGTCATTGAATCCGTCTCCAGCCATCATTGTTCGATTCGCTGCGGACATATGTGTGACGTATTCTGCCTTACCCTCTGGATCGACTCCACCTTTGCATAGGGATGGGTCGATTCCTATCTCCAAAGCGAAGGCCTCTACACTTGCTTGCTCGTCACCACTTAGGATCTCGACCTTTACGCCGTGATTGTCTAGTTCATTTATCGTCTCAAGAACTCCTTCTCTAGCATCATCATGAGCGAAGGAAATTACCGCAACTGCAGACCCGTCTACTGAGAGGACGCTGGCTCCCTTTCCTGCAATTCTGGATTCTTCTAATGCCTCATTGATTTCACTAGAGATGGATACTTGCTGTGAACGAAGCCAGTCGGCCCTCCCTAGCATCACAGAATCGCCTCTGTGAACACCTAAGACTCCAGCGTCTCCATCCTCGATCTTGGTGACACTCATGGGTCTGAGAGAGCGTTTTTCCGCCTCTTGAATTATCGTCCTTGCATAGGGGTGGTTAGAGCGTGCCTCCAATCCTGCTGCAATTCTGAGGACTCTTGACTCGTCCTCTCCACTAGCGACTGAGATTCCAGAGATTGTAGGTCTCCCACTGGTGAGTGTTCCAGTCTTGTCCAATAAGGCAAGTTTCACTTCTGCTGCTGATTCTAGAACATCTCCTCCTCTGGCAATCAATCCGAAACCAGACGCAGTGGTGAGTGCGGCTGCATGAGGAACCGGGGAAGCTAGTAGGAGGGAGCACGGGCAAGAGACCACCCATAGTAGAAGAGTTGTCAGAATAGCCTGTTCAGTTGAGCTGGTGAACAAGAATCCGATTATCGGGGATGCAAAGACGACAAGCGGGGTCCAAACAAGTGTGAATCTCTCGATAACACTCTGTGTCCTTGTGGGTTGGTCCTTGTAGTGCCTAACTAGGTCTATCAAACTGGAAAGCCTGGTGCCATCTCCAGTAGCCTCTGACTTAATGACTAGGGGGCCACGAGTCAGAACAAGTCCGGCCTCTACCCTATCTCCTACCTTAACCGGAATGGGGATGGGTTCTCCAGTAAGAGGTGCCCTGTCTATAGCCCCGGTTCCCTCTACTATGACTCCGTCTACGGGTACTGTCTCTCCAGATCTTACCTCAATCATTTCTCCCACTTCTAGTGCCTCTACGGGAACTAGGTCGTTGTCACAGTCACTGACGGAGGATGGGTCCAAAGCAACAGCATTGATCACATTGAGGGACCTAGTCGCCCCCGTCTCCATTGGTTTGTCGGTTGTTATCACTCGAGCTCTCCTTGGTAGTCTGTCAAGACCTCCTTGCATTGATTGCCTCGCCCTAATCAATGCCCTGTTCTCCAAATGGGAGGCAAAAGCAACTAGTGATACAACCATCAGAGCCTCGACTAGCTCACCAAGTGCAATTGCACCCAGTACTGCTAGGGATGTCAGAACCTGGAATCCTACAACCCGATTTCTCAACCCGGCTATCGCTTCCTTGAACAATTGATTTCCTGCGAAGGCTACTCCTCCGAGGGATATAGCCCAAGCTACTAGTTGGGGGATCGTTTCAGATGACTCTATCAATGCAACGAGCATGATTAGGGGGATTGTCAGCACTGCTGCGAGTAGTTGTATCTGATCCTTCCTGAATCCGGATTCTCTTACTGGTGAAAGGATATGGCCTTCCCCCAGTATCTCAATCATCTTCCTTTCAGAAGCAGTCCTTAGTTCAGGATCGGAGATCCAAACCCTCTGGACATCAATATGTCCTTTGTCGGTTCTTGCGTCCAATGTTCCAGGGATTCCTAGTATGGAGTTCTTCAGGCCCTTGTTGTCTAATCCTAGTCCCAGAGCGATTTGTTCTGGGTTCGCTCCTACTGCCCTCAACCAACCTATGTCTGGTTCGTGTCCTAGACTACTCAGAACTGAGGATGCCCGGGAAACGGTGCCGTCAGAGATGTCTTGTGAGATCTCAACCGTGCCGTCAGCTACTGAGATCTTGCAGGACTGTATTCCTGGGAGGCGGTTGACTGCTCGAGATGCCTTCATCGCACAGTCCGGGCAGTCCATCCCTCTGATCCCCCAATCGAACTGGAAGATCCCATCCAATGAAATCTCAATTGCTTCAGAGTCCGGCGGTTCCTCTGAGGTTTTCTCGATGGGTTTGGTGTTTTTTGTCGTCTTCCTCTTTGGAATCGCTATCTTTGGGAGTTTGATTTTACTAGATCCGGGCTTTTTCGAAGGCAAGTCGCCTTCCTCATCATCGAGGTAAAGAAAATCCTCGGAGTCTTCGACCACGGTACCCCCAATATCAGGCATCGCTTCAACATGATGCAACTCTGTCGGTGGTATCTTGAACGTGCACCAATTCGAAGGAACATGGTAGAAGTCCCAAATCTTGGAGATTGGGACATGGTTGTATTCGATGTCGATGGGACACTTCTGGATAGAGAGGGCTTTCATGAAGAGTTGGTAACTCTGGCAAGAAGGGTTGACAGGGATGTGATGCCCGTATCACTTGCTTCTGGAAGGACCCTGCCAAACGTTACTCCGATAATGCAGGCAATAGGCTGCTCTGGTTTTATCGTGGCAGAGAATGGAGGGATGGTCTGGGACAGCATAGAGGGGCACGAAATTAGATCGCTGTCAGATGGTTCCAGAGCGAAGGACGCAGCTGAATGGTTGGCTACGAAGATCGAAGGATTGGACCCGAGAGGGATAGAGTCGAACAGATGGAGGGAGACGGAGTGGTGTCTGAGTGAGACTGACTCATTTGACCTGATGAAGACGCTAATTGCAGATAGCGAGTGGTCTGACTTGGAAGTGGTCTCAACTGGATTCGCGGTTCACATCGCTAGCCCTGGATTAAACAAGGCTCTCGGTCTGAGTATTGCTCTGCAGCAAAGAGGGATCGATCCCAAGCGAGTTATTGCGTGTGGGGATGCTCCGAATGACCTGCCGATGTTCGACCTAGTAGGATTCTCGGTTGCAGTGAGCGACATCTATCAAGACGTCGTGTCTTCCGCAGACACTATCACGGAGCAAAAGGGCAAGAGCGGTTCGATAGAGCTTCTCAAGGCGTTGCTTGGCTAGCTAATAGTTGGTGCAGGCGGCAGGATTCGAACCTGCGAAGCGCTATGCAGAGGATCTTGAGCCCTCCCCCTTTGACCACTCGGGTACACCTGCACCTCCCCGAAAGAAGACTTGGATTTTATTATCGCGGATGGGTCTTCTTGTTACTTAACAAAGGAATTGTTGATGTATCTCCTCTGTGGGATGCTGGATAGGTCGCGTTCATGGCAGTCGGTTCTGGTCCCCGTAGGCTTTCCAAGAGCGAGTTGGAGGCTGTGCACAAGACGCTGATTGAAGTGACTCGGAAGCAGAAGAGCAGCGATACTCCTGTTGATATTGCAATGGCTGAGGGGGTTGTCTTCTGGGATGCAATAGGGCAGTTATTGCAGAACATGGAAACCGAGCTGTCTGAGACTGTAAGGGATGAAGGAATGACTGCCAAAGCCCAATTGCTATCCAGGAGGCTTGGGGTTGCACGGACATGCGTCAGAGACCTGACAAGGATACGTCTTGCTTCTTTCACTAGGCATGCTGTTTCATCGAATCTGCTTAGCTCGGCAAATGGTAGTTCGTTTGGTTTCCAGACACTTGACTGGAGCCGCCACGACCCATCAGAGAGAGTGTTCTACAATGGCGTCAGGGATCTTGTTGAGAAGTACAAGGTTTCCACATCATGGTCTTCCATGCTTGGAGCCGCTGAGTCTGAGTCGGTTTCAGTGGTGAACGAGGTGATCGAGACGCTCGAGGATTTCTCGGGAGGGGGCGACAAGGGAGTAGTTGCCAACACCCAGACCCTCCCGACGCAGGAAACGGAGTGGGAAGAGCCAGACTTTGACGAGGAGGACAGAATCAGGGAGATGGACGATTTCCCAGAGCACGCGGCATCTCCAGCAGAGTCAAGGACTCTGGAGGAGGAGTTGCCAGAGGAGTCATCTGATCTTCTCAGAATTAGAGTCCTGAAGGATGTAGAGGACCCTATTCTGATGGCAGACGGATCCGAAGTGGTCCTAACCGAGGGGGATATTGAGAACTGCCCATCCCTCCAAGCTGAGATTCTGATCTCGGCTGGCCTCGCCGAGGCCGCTCCAATATAGCAGGGCAATTACTAACTCTCTCCAGCGTCGCACATGGATGGAGGGTCGAAAGATGGCAAAGGGAGTTACTGACAGACAGATATTGGAATTCAGGAAGGCGTTCGAGTCTGACTCATCCGCAAAGGTGGCGCAGAATGCCGTCAGCAATGCTGACCTGTCCACACTCACTCTCCGGAGGGACCTGGTCCAGAACATGGATTTCTCATTTAGCACGAAGTTGGATGAGTGGAGCGTCACGAATCAGAGGAGGAGTGGTAGGTGTTGGCTATTCGCCACCTTGAACCTGTTCAGGGTAGGCGCTATGAAGAAGATGAACGTGAAGGACTTCGAATTCAGCCAGGCACATATTCACTTCTGGGACAAACTGGAGAGGGCCAATCACTTTCTGGAGGCCATGCTAGAGACTTCCGACAGGCCGGTAGACGATCGAACCATCCACTTCCTACTCAGTGACCCAATTGGGGATGGCGGCCAGTGGAACATGGCGACGAATCTGATTAGGAAGCACGGACTGGTCCCCATGTCTGCATATCCTGAGTCTCACAGCAGCAGTAGCACCAGATCGATGAACACGATTCTGAAAGACGTTCTGAGGTCTACTGCAAGTGAGATTAGGTCGATTTTGGACAATGGTGGCTCCGAGAAGGAGGCTAGGGGCCATAAGGAAACAAGGATGGGCGATATATGGAAGATCCTCTGCATCCACCTAGGGACTCCCCCGGAGAAGTTCGACTGGCAGTGGAGAGACAAGGATAACGAGTTCCACAGAAAGGGGGAGATGACTCCCTTAGAATTCGTGGAAGAGTACGTGGATGTAGATTGGGAGAACTACGTATGCATAGTTAACGACCCGAGGAACAAGTACTACCAGACGTACACCGTTGATTACCTACAGAACGTTGCTGGAGGCCCCCCTGTAGTTTACCTCAACGTCCCATCGGACGAGATGAAGGGTGTGACTCAGAGGCTCCTAGAGGATGGGACTCCCGTCTGGATGGGTTGCGACGTTGGCAAGCACATGGCTCGGAAGAAGGGCCTCTGGGATGCTGAGCTTTACGATTTCAAGGGCCTGTATGGGGTGGAGTTCGGAATGGAGAAGGCGGATCGTCTTAGATTCGGGCAGACGATGATGACGCATGCAATGCTGTTCACGGGAGTGGATGTAGTGGATGGAAGCCCTAGAAGGTGGAGAGTCGAGAACTCATGGGGTTCAGAAGAAAGCGGCATCAAGGGGTACTACACGATGAACGACAACTGGTTCGACGAGCACATGTTCGAGATTGCCGCTCCCATGGACTACCTGACGGAGGAGATGATTGCGGGCCTAGACAGTGAACCTGTGGTCCTTCCAGCATGGGACCCCATGGGATCACTCGCTAGGGAAGAGGCGCTCCACTAGTTCTCCATGAGATTCCGCGCATTCTATCGTCTAATGACTTCCCGATAGAGTTCGCCGCTCGTCCTTAGTGTTCTCTCCTGGGTCTCGAAGTCAACCGAGTACAGGCCGAAGCGCATCTTGTATCCCTCTGCCCACTCGAAGTTGTCCATAAGTGACCAGTGATGGTATGACCTGATGTCCATGCCATCCTTGATGGCCTCTGAGATAACCCACAGATGACGCATTAGGTGCTCTGGGCGCAACGAGTCGTCGGAGTCGGCGACCCCGTTCTCAGTGACCTCGATTGGGACGCCGAGTTCTGCTACGAAGTCGATCGCCCTCCTCATCCCCTCGGCATACATCGGGTACCCGAATTCGGTGGTTGTCTCGTGTTCTCTCTTTGCGAATTCCAGCTCATCGGCAGAGGTTGGCATGAATAGGCCAGTGATGAAGTGGGTGTAGTAATTCAGACCTATGAAGTCTAGAGAACCCTTAGCATCCGGGATCTTCGCCCAAAGCATCCTGCCAGTCATGATCCCCTTCCTCCATGCCCCGTTCCACAGCCATTCGAGGAGTCTCGCGACGGGCCAGTCGATTGGGCTCCATCTGTTGGCTGGATCGAAAAGGGTGACGTTCTTCGCAATACCAAGAGAGCAATCCGGATTCCTCTGCTTCAGGCTCCTGTAGACCATTGCATGTGCTCGCATCATGTTCCGCATCACCCTCAGAGTGAGTCGGATGCTCCTCCTGCCCGGGGGGAACTGCCCCAGAGTGTAACCCATCGCCGAGAAGACCGTTGGCTCGTTGATTGTGCACCATACCGAGACTCGATCGGAGAGGGCGTCGAAAACCCTCTCGCAGTAGTAGAGGAATTCAGGAAGGTTGCTCCTGTCTGTGAATCCCCCCTTGTCCTCCCACCATGAGGGGTGGGAGAAGTGGTGTAGCGTCGGCATTGGCCTGATGCCCCTCTCAATCAGGTCGTCCACCATGTCGGAGTAGATCTGCATGGCCTCCTCGTTCCACTCACCGGGACTCGGTTCGAGTCTGCTCCACTCTATCGAGAATCGGTATGAAGTAACACCGAGATCTGACAGGAGTTCGAAGTCTTCCCTCCATCTCGCCCAGTGATCGCAGGCTATGCCACTCGGCTCCTTCCCGGTCCTGGACTCGAAGTCCGTCCAGTTGTTACTCTGGTTGCCCTCTATCTGATGGGCCGCAGTTGCGGTCCCCCATATGAAGTCGGCCGGGAAAGAGATGTCACTGGCGTCTATGTTCTTCCAATCGTAGTGAGGCTCTGGGAAGGCCCTCCTCCTGTAAGAAATGAGGCTGAGCTTGAACAGTGAGAGCAGGATTATCCCTGCAATAATCGCCTGCCACACCCTCTCATCCATAGGTGCTGCAGAGAATGCCAGTATTGGAAGTTCTTCTACATCCTACCATCGGTGACGAATCCCTTCCATCTCCTCATGTAGTCCACGAAGACCGGGCTGAGTCCCTGTTCGAGCAGATGCTCTGGTGTGAATGGGGGCCTTTGAGGCGAATATCCTCCTGCCTCTACCCCGGATGCCCAATTGGAGTGAGCGATGGCGACTCTTGCTACTCCCACCAGGTCTGCTCCCTCGTCCAACACGAACTGGGCATCCGAAGAGTCCCATACCGCACCCGTGGATATCATGGGAACTTCATCCCCTAGAGCCTCCCTGAATCTCCTAGTGATGGTTCTAGGATCATCGGGATCGCCCTGTGCCCCCGTGAAGGCGTCCCAGCAGGATATGTGGAGCAAGTCCATGCCCCACTCGACCATCATTCCAGCGAGTTGGAGGCTGTCGGTCATGGTCACACCAACGTCGTGCTCGGGAGAGATCCTGACGCATACCAGGAAGCCCTCGGAAGTCCTGCTCCTGATTTCCCGCAGAACCTCCCTCAGGAAGAGAGAGCGTCCTTCCAGCCCGCCTCCCCATCGGTCTTCCCTGCGATTGGTCCTCGTTCCCAGGAACTGGCATATCAGGTATCCATGTGCACCATGGACCTCCACCCCATCGAATCCCGCCCTCTCGCATCTCTCTGCGGCCTCGCCGAAGGAAACAGCCAGTTCTCTGATCTCGGAGTCGGATAGTTCCCTGCACCCCTCTTCCACTCCCTTCTCCAGGTTGGTGCTGGCTGAAACTGGTTGCTCACCCGTAAGCGAACGAGGTGCCCTCAGACCGCCATGGAATATCTGGACGAGGCTTGTCGCACCCCTCTCCCTGATCCCTTCGGCCAGCTCCTTCAGGCGAGCGATGTGGTGATCCCCCCATACGCCCATCTCGCCTTCCCATGACTTCCCGCTCGGATGGACGTGGCTGGCAGCCGTTGTGACGATGCCGAATCCTCCCTCTGCACGCCTAAGAAGCCAGTTTATCTCCTCGTCGGAGAGGGTTCCGTCCTCTTCCGACTGCTTGTTTGTCATCGCCGCCAAGACGGTCCTGTTGCGTACGCTGACCCCTGTTCCGGGAACCGTCCACTCGGTGGACACCGAACCAGACACAGCATCACCTGCATGGCCCCGAGGGCCCCCGCCGCAATCGGCGAGGGCCACTCAGTCCTTGCGTCTTCCAGCGACTAGTATCGCCGCGCCCAGCACTGATGCCAGGCCTGTGATGGCCGTGAACCCTGGTAGGACTCCTCCGTCTTCTGTTGCTGGTTCTGGGACTCCGTCATCGGGTACTCCGTCTCCGTCAGCGTCGTCATCCGCGTTGTCGCCGATCCCGTCGCCGTCGGTGTCCTTCGTCTCGGCAGGGTCGTTCGGGAAGGCGTCAGCATTGTTGCCTACGCCGTCTCCATCCGAGTCAACCTTCTCGTTGGGATCGTTAGGAGCCCAGTCCGCGTTGTCGCCGGTTCCGTCTCCGTCTGAGTCCCTGCTCTCGTATGGGTCCGACATGAACGCGTCCGAGTTGTCTCCCACTCCGTCGCCGTCGTAGTCGCTCCACTCCCCTGAATCGTTGGGGAATGCGTCTGCATTGTCTCCGTATCCGTCGCCGTCGGTGTCGCTGGTCTCGGTCGGATCCAGTGGGAAGGCGTCTGACGTGTCAGGGGTGCCGTCGTTGTCGTCGTCGTTGTCGGCGTTGTCGCCCACTCCGTCGCCATCTGAGTCGATGTACTCGTTCGGGTTGTTCGGGAACGCGTCCTCGGAGTCTCCCACGCCGTCACCGTCGCTGTCCGTGGACTCGCCGCTGTTCAGCGGGAAGTCGTCCAGGTCGTTCGGGGTGCCGTCGCCATCAGCGTCCTCGTCCTCGTTGTCGCCCACCCCGTCGCCATCGGTGTCGGTGGTCTCGTTCGCGTCGTCCGGGAAGTCGTCGGAGTTGTCGCCCACTCCGTCGCCATCGGTGTCGGTGGTCTCGTTCGCGTCGAACGGGAAGTCGTCCTGGTCGTCGTTCACTCCGTCCCCGTCGCTGTCCTCGTCGGTGTCGTCGGTTCCGTCGCCGTCAGCGTCGGTGTCAGCGTTGTCGCCCACTCCGTCTCCGTCCGTGTCGACCCACTCGGTGGCGTCGTTCGGGAACGCATCGGAGTTGTCTCCCCATCCGTCCCCGTCCGAGTCCGCGCTTTCGCTTGCGTCCCATGGGAAGGCATCGCCGTTGTCGCCGACTCCGTCTCCGTCCGCGTCGTTGGTCTCTTCAGGGTCGTTCGGGAAGTCGTCGGAGTTGTCCCCGACACCGTCATCGTCACTGTCGGCCCACTCTTCGGGGTCTTCCGGGAATCTGTCCTCGAAGTCGTTGTAACCGTCACCGTCGGTGTCAGGTGATCCGAACACGACCTCTATGGATCCGATATTGCCTCCTGCCATGAGGTCAACGCAATCGCTGGTCATCATGGTGCCGTTGTAGCTCCATGAGACCACCACTAGACCGGCCCCCTCCGCGGCTCCTCCGCAAAGGGTCCCGTCGAACTCGAGCGGTGTGTCATCGTCGGCGTCGTCTCCTGGGAAGTAGAAGGTCATCTCACCGGACTCGTCTGCAGTGACGTTGTAGTGCATTTCCCAACCGTAAACCATCACGGGATAGTCCCCGTTGGTGTTGTTGGCTAGGTCCTCGAACCAAAAGTGCAAGATGGCGCATGAAACCTCGGCTCCGTTCATTGTGAACGGGGGGGCCTCCTCACCGAAGCACTCGCCGTCGGGATTAGGCTGCGGCCAATTTGCTTCCATATAGGCAGCCTCGGTCTCGTTCAGCACGCCGTCTCCGTTGAAGTAGTCGTAGTCTATCTTCATCCTGACCTCTTCGTCCAGCGTTGTGTGCTGGGAGATGGCGACCATGGCCGTGCCATTGGTTGCATCCACCTCGACTAGCTCTGCGTGGTAGTCCTCTCCGATTGCGAAGTCCTCTAGCTCGAAACCGTCTCCATCGTCTCCATCGCCGAAGTCCTCCTCGAGAAGCATCTCGAGGCAGTCCGGGATTCCATCATCGTTCTCGTCTTCCTCTGCCCATGGGCCTAGGATGTACGCAATGAACATCCCAGCCGGCATGGTTTGAGTCCATCCATCTTCCTCCTCTATTGACATGAGGTCGCCCTGGACCGCCATTAGGCATGCGTCTTCGGGAACCTCCAGTACCCATTCTAGGGATTCAGAGTCGCTGGAAGCTGTGAAGCTGTGATAGTCGCCATACTCAGATCCGTCTTCTTCGTCATCCCAGTCGTCTCCGTCGTCTCCGTCGTCTCCGTCATCCCAGTCGTCTCCGTCGTCGTACCACTCGTCTTCACCGTCGGGGCAGTCCTCGACCCCGTCGTTGACCTGGTAGATCCAGATCTCGGAGCCATCGTTGCAGTCGAACCAGTTGATGGGGTCACCATCTTCGTCGTACTGCTGCTCGTCGGCACCGTCGGGGCAGTCCTCATACCCGTCGTTGACCCAGCTGAACGGTATCTCGTCGCCGTTGCCGCAGTAGAACGTAGGCTCGTCGTCGTCATCCTCGTCTTCGGGGACGATTTCGACCTGCCATCCGAGCTCGTAGTCTACATCCACATCCAGGTCGTCCATGGTCCAGCTCATCGTCCAGTTTCCTTCGGAGAGTTCGTAGCCGATGTTCGAGAGCACGAAGTCAGCCGTCTCGTCGCTGCTTGGTTCCTCATCCTCATCGCCCATGAACTCCATCAGTTCATCGAACGGGATGTCATCTACTTCCTGCCACCCGTTGTCGTCCACCTCTAGGGTGATGTCTACAGGCCACTCCCACTGGCACGGTCCTTGGAAGGACATGTAGCCCTCTCTGGCGTCCTGTGAATCGGAGTCTTCGAAGTCAGGTGCTTCGTCCCCCCACTCTACCAAGCCCCAATCGATACTCACGCCGCATGTTGAGTTCTCGATCAATAGTTCCCAATCAACCGAGTATTCGCTGCTGGTTGCCGTGAAGTTGACGTGGTCTGGCCACTCATCGCCCTGGTTGGAGCATCCGGATCCTGTGAGCATCCCATACCAGCAGGTGAGCCAAATTATGGAGTAGTTGTCCCCTACTTCTAGATCCTCGGCAGTCCAGGTCATGTCAAGGTCCGTCGCCTCTTCTATCGTAGGTGGTTCGGTTCTTTCGCAGTCGAAGCCTCCGTCGGCGCTCTCCTGGGGATGGCATTCGTTCTCCCATGATAGGTAGTCATCGCCGTCGTTCATGCATACGAACATGGTTGGGTTCTCGGGCCAGCAGTGTTCGTAGTACTCCCAAACCTCTGCCATCTCCCATTCTACGGGGCCACTGCCATCGTCGTAGTCCAGAACGAGTCCGTCATCCATCGGATATTCGCAAGGGCCCAAGAAGTGGTAGTGATACCCTGCGATTCGGTCCCAGTTGTCAGCATCGTACAGGTTCACATCAATATTGAGGCTGCAGGTCGCGTCGTCGGTCTCGATGTGGAAGGTCTCGGACATCGTCGCTGCCGTAGCGTTGAACTCGATGTCAAAGTCGTCCCAGTCCGAACCGGCATTAGACCAAGTGTTCCAGTTGATCCCCAAGGTGTAGTTGGTGCCGATCATCAGGTCCTCGATTGTGAGCTCCATCGTGTGGTTGCCCGCCTCGATCTGCGGGGAGTTCATCCAAGGCGACTCGCACTCCCAGTGAGTGCCCATGTCCTCGCACTCTTCCATCCAGTGGTCGTGGTCTTCCACACCGTCACCGTCGAAGTCCCACATGTCCTGCCAGCACCGCATGTCCTGGCCGCCGTCCTCCTCGCAGTGGTCGTACTCGAGCGTTATTCCCTCCGACTCGTACTCAACCCCGTCGTATGTCAGGGTGAATGGCGATGGTGGCTGCTCGCATGGTCCTTGGAAGCCGAATCCATCGCTAGCAACGTAGTCCCTCCAGCCTCCTTCGTCGAACTGGTATAGGCTGACGTGAATGTGCATGTTGCACGTGTAGTTGTCTGTAACTATGTGGAAGGTCTCGGACATCGTCGCTGCTGTCGCGTTGAACTCGAACTCGTCCCAATCGCCGTCGCACCCCATCATGTTCTGGCATACGTCGAAATGCCACTCAACGCTGTAGTTGGTGCCGACCATCAGGTCCTCTATTGTGAGTTCCATCGTGTGGTTACCCGCTTCGATCTCCGGGTCATTACCCCATGTCTGGCAGATCCATGTGCCTGTCGAGCTGTCCTCCTCGCAGTCTTCCCAGTGCCATTCGCCACCGTCATCGTAGTTGGAGCACTCGAAGTGCCCGCCGGCGTCCTCGCACTCGTCGTACTCCTCGTAGTTCCATATCCGCTCCCACTCGACGCCGTCGTATGTCAGGGTGAATGGTGATGGTGGCTGCTCGCATGGCCCGTTGTATCCGAACCAGTCGTATCCAACAACGCTGTCGGTGTTGCCATTCTCGTCTTCGGTCCACATGTGCACGTAGATGTGAACGTTGCAGGTGTATTCGTCGGTCTCGACGTAGAAGGTCACGGTCTCGGAATCCGAGGTGGCGCTGAACTCGAACTCCTCGAGGGAGTTGTCGCACCCCATCATGTCCATGCAGATTTCGATTTCGACGTCTATGAAGTACTCCTCACCGGACTCGAGGTCCTCGACTGAGAGCTCCATCGTGTGGTTGCCGGCTTCGATGTATGGGTCCTGCTCCCATCCCTCGCACTGCCATCCGTCTCCCATGTCCTCGCAGTCTTCTTCGCCGTTGGTCCCATCTGGCTCTCCGTCGCCGTCGTTGTCCCAGTCGTCGTTCCAGCAGTCATAGTCGTTCCAGCTGTCTCCGTCGGACTCCTCGCAGTGGTCGTAGTAGTTGTAGTTCATGATGGGCTCCCACTCCACTCCATCCGCAGTGAGCGTGAATGGAGATTCTGGTTCCTCGCAAGGTGCATCGAACCTGAAGTACTCGTAGACGTGGTTGTTGTGGTTGGAGTTGCCGTCTTCGTACCATTGGATGTTGTACCTCTGGATGCTGAGGTCCAGGTCGCAGGTGTAGTTGTCCGTCTCGACGTAGAAGGTCAGGGTCTCTGCGTCGGAAGTCGAGTTGAACTCGAACTCCTCTTCGTAATCGTTGCAACCTGCCATGTTCTGGCAGATGCTGACTCCTACCCTCACGCCGTACGACATGTTCTCCTCTACGACCACTGTGAGCTCCATCGTGTGGTTGCCCGCTTCGATCTCCGGCTCGTCGTAGTTCCACTCGGTGACGCAGGCCCATTCTCCAGTCGAGCTGTCCTCCTCGCATTCTTCTCTATGCGTGGTCCAGTCCGGATCCCCGTCTCCGTCGTAGTCCCAGTCGTCGTTCCAGCATTGCCATCTGAATCCGTCCTCCTCGCAGTGGTCGAAGTATTCGTCATGGTACTCGACCTCGTACTCAACTCCGTCGTAGGTCAGTGAGAAAAGGTCCGGGGTCTCGCACGGCCCGTTGTAATAGAAATGGTCGCTATCTAGGGTGCCGTTCTGCTGGAAGTCCCCGTTGGAGTTCCAGTATCCGTGTCGCACATCGAAGTAGAAGTTGACGCTGCACGTGGACTCCGAACTCTCGAGGCTCCAGGTCTCGATGTGATTTCCCGAGGATGTGCCGTTGAAGTATACGTTGATGTTCTCGTGTTCGGACCCCATGCCTTGCTCGTGCATGTTCAAGTGTCCTCCGATCATGTATGCCTGCCCGTCCTCGATGTCCTCGATGTGGAGCTCGAAGTCGTGGTCACCTGGCCAGATCAGCGGGTTATTCCAGTTCTGAATGCAGGTCCAGGTCCCGGTCGAGCTGTCCTCCTCGCAGTCTTGCATGTGCCTGTTGGTGTGGTCGGGCTCCCCGTCTCCGTCGTAGTCCCAGTCGTCGTTCCAGCACTCATGGTCGAAGCCATCCTCGATGCACTCGTCGAACTCCGCGTAGTTGGGAGTCTCCTCGTAATCCTCGCCGTCCAAGACTAACGTCATGGACGACTCAGGCTCATCGCAAGGTCCTTGCCAGTTGGCGTGATGGTTTTCGAAAAGTCCGAATTGGCTCCATGATCCGCTGGAATCCCACTCTCCCTCGTACAGGTTGTAGTTGGTATGTAGGCTGCAAGTGAACTCATCAGTGGAGACTTCAGAATCCATTGATCCCGATGTTCCGTTGAAGTAGGTCTCCTCTTCTATCCATTCTTCCGCATCTGAGTCCCATACTTGCGTCTTCATATTCCAGCTGAAGTCAGGAAGCCCGGAGGCTATCCACTCTACGGTGTGGTCTCCCGGCCAAACCAACGGGTCCTGGGACCACGATATGCAAGTCCACTCACCGTTGGCGTCCTCCTCGCACTGATTCATCTCGAATCTCAGCATGAAGCGATCAGCCACGCCGTCGTTTTCGTGTTGGTCGGCGCTGCAGTACCAGTTGGCCCCGAACATCTCGCAGTCGACGATTCCATCTGCATAGTTGTGAGTCCTCTCGTACTCCTCTCCGTCTAGCTCTGTTGTCACGGCCATCTCCCCTTCGCACCAGCCTACGAAGTAGTCCTGGCTATTGAGGGCCTCAGTGCCGTTATCCACCCAGTTGAGTCTGATCTGGGAGTTGCCATCGCAGGTCGAGTTGCTAACGTCCCAGTACATATCGTCGAGTTCGATGCTCATTTCTCCGTTGCTATCCGAATCGAAGTCCTCGCTGATGTAGGTGTAGAAGTTGAAGGGGTCGCTGAAGTCTTTCACGAACACGTTGAGGTAGGCTGTGTAGCTGGTATCCGGATCTAGCCCCGAGACGTAGTACTCCAGGCTGTAGTTGCCCTCGTCCATCAGTGGATTAGTGTATTCGTAGACGCAGGCCCAGGACCCAGTCGAGTCATCGCAGTACTCCATGTGTTGGTTGTAGTCGGGGTAGTTGAAATTCCCGTCACCGTCTAGGTCGATCTCGCAGTTCCACCTGTCATCCCAGGAGTTCTGTGTGCACGAGAGTATGTCCACGTCGCTTGGCCATGGAACCTCCACCGACTCGTACAACGTCCCATCGACGTGTAATTCGTAGTCACCGAACCAGTTCTCGTTGTGGTTCGCCTCTACGGAGGCCATGGGTGATATTGCCATCAGGACCATCAAAAGGGTCATCGTCAGGCTTCTTGTCTTGCTTGCACTAGTATTGCTCATGCCTCATTGGGAAAATATCGTGCTATTAAGTTAGCCTACTGCTAGTTCTTGTCACTGTAATCGGCAGTCTCCCAGATTGTCACTTCGTCACCACCGCAGATTTCCATCGAAACGGGTTCGAATCCGAGCGTCTCCAGGGATGTCAAATCGAAGCATTTCGCTTCCTCGTATGGTATATCGATAGGGGATACTGAGGTCCTGACTATGTCGACCAGGCCGCTGACCAGGAACCTCGACCACGTGTCTAGGCCGCCTTCCACGAGAAGTGATTGAACCCCCCTGTCACCAAGCATGTCGAGGATCCTCGGGATCGGGATATCCCCCTCTGGTATCACCACCCTTTCGACGTGCGGATGGTCGTCCATGGTCTCGAACTCGGATGACTGGATCAGCAGGGTGGGTGCCGCTCCGTCGGTCATCACCCTGCAACCGGCTGGGACTCTGTTCTGAGGGTCGATCACTACCCTGGTAGGCTGCTCCCTGGGACCTATGTCTGGACCTCTGACCGTCAGCGACGGGTCGTCCCTGATGATGGTGCCCACCCCGACGAGTATCGCCATTGAGTCGCCCCTGATGCCGTGCGCGAGGTCCAACGACTCCTTCGAGCTGAAGCGCTTGGCTGGTTTCGAAGGGTCACCGTCGATCCTTCCCTTAGAGTCAGTGGATGCCTTCAGGGTCACCAATGGCCTCCTCTCTCGGCACCAGTGCATGAAGGTCCTCATCTGCTCCTCGCACTCTCTCTCCAGCAAACCCGTCTCGACTTCGACGCCGCCCTCGCGGAGGGCAACCGCCCCATCCCCCCTTACGGTCGGGTTTGGGTCCAATGCGCCGATCACTACTCTCTCGACCCCGGCCCATAGCAGGGATTCGGTGCAGGGAGGCGTCCTGCCGAAGTGATTGCAGGGCTCAAGCGTGACGTAGGCGGTGGTCCCTTGTGTAGGGACTCCCTTGGCCTCTGCATCCGCGATCGCCATCTGCTCTGCATGTAGGCCACCTATGTGGTCGTGCCAACCCTCTGCCAGAACCTCTCCGTCCCTTACCAGGACGCAGCCCACCAGTGGGTTTGGCATTACTCGGTTACGTCCCCTCTCGGCCAGCTCTATCGCCCTCCGCATGTGAGACTCCCCCTCAGGCATGAGTTCCCGGTCATGGGGCTCACTCATGATTCCTCGCTTCGGCAGTATTGAAGTCGGAAGAGGGCTCTCGTGGTGCGTGACACGCATAGCCTGCATACTCAATCCCAATGCCCGCGATGGCCTCTCCATCCGCCAGTGGGACAAGTTCGAGCCAGCTCTCAAGGAGGCTGGCTTCGACATCGACCTCCGCCATACGGAGGGCCCGGGGCACGCTATGGACATCGCAGAGAGTCTGATTAACGCAGACCACGAAATAGTCGTAGCCGTAGGTGGAGATGGCACCGTTCACGAGGTTGCTTCGGGCCTACGTGGCTCGGACAAGGTCATGGGAATACTTCCCATGGGGACTGGCAACGACTACGCAAGAGCACACGGCATACCCGTCCCAAAAGGAAACAAATTTCCAGGCTTGCAAGGTGCGATTGATATTCTAGTCAGTGGAACCAATCGCAGAGTCGGTTCCCTCAGGATAGAGGGTCCACCTGCTCCCGATCATCCCTCCAAGGCGGCCCCTATTCCTCGTGAATGTAATGGAAATCCTGAGACCCCTGGGAATCTAGTTCGCTGGAGCTTCCTTGAATGCGATGGCGGAGTTACGTCAGTAATCAACCGAATGAAAGATGAGGGGCAATTCAAGAGGATTAGAGGCCCTAGGAAGTACGACCTACTCGGCATTAAGGCAATTATATCTTGGAAGAAGCAGAAAGGAAAACTCAGAATCGATGGAGGGGAGCCAATCGAAGTAGACCTCTCAGGCCTATTTTGCATGAGTCAATGCCAAACCTTTGGTGGTGGCTACAAGGTAGCTCCAGGAGCCAGACCTACCCAAGGCCACTGCTCTTTGGTTATGGCATGGGGTATGTCGAAGTTACAGATGCTGATGTTGATGGGCCCAGTAAAGAAGGGAAAACACGTTGGGAAGTGGGGAATAACCATGCAGAATGCCAAGAGGTTCGAATTCTCAACTTCTCCTAATTCTCCTCTAATGATAGGGGTGGATGGAGAGGCGGTAATTACCACCC
>MPLT02004163.1_pt1 | contig 17858 bp, 11 predicted proteins | sample 1617391 | NCBI WGS metagenome assembly MPLT02 (sample SAMN05944800, study PRJNA350692) | marine metagenome | biome: marine; feature: ODZ; material: water; isolation source: 70 m water sample filtered on 0.2 um supor filter | place: Pacific Ocean | collected 2012-04-08 | depth 70m m
AAAACGTTACCGATCGCCAATTGCGCCTTCTTACCGGCGTACACGAATTGACCGGTGTACGTACCTTCCGCCGCGATGAAGAGCTCCTTTTGGAGGCCGTAACGCTTGGTGTGACGGAAAGTCATCTGTTTCGAGGAAAAAACACGTCAAAGTCAGTCTCTGTCGCGCGTTCGTGTCCATTTCCCGCGCGTTCGAGCGATGTGGACGGACGAAGAGCTCCGCGAACCGCGATCACGTCGCGGCGCGCAAAGCCCTACTGCCCACTCGAGACCAACATCCACATCATCATCGTCATCGACCTCTCGGTTGTCGCGCGAGCGATAAAAACGCACCTTGGCCAACGGAGCACCTCTACCCGGGTCGTGGATGATATCCGTCACCACACCCTTCACATAGCCGTGACGTTCGGCAAAGTCCTGCGTCGATTAAAAAATCACGCGGGGTCAGTCTCTAGGTCTTTGCATCCATCCCACGACGGCGACATCCATCCCTCGAAGACGCCCCGCGCACGCCGTGATCCGCGCGCGAATGAGATCAACATCTCAAAAACATTCACATCCACCGCACGCGCGTCTCCTCGTTCCATCTCCATCGTCGCATCACCGACGACCGTCCACGAGACCCCGCGCCCCACGGCGATCCGAAACCGCGCGCCCTCGTCGCGTTCGACCGTCACGCACCTGTTGACGGTGCTTCGCCGCGCCCTTGCGGGTGTGCGTGTGGGAGGTAAAAATCGACCCCTTGCCCTTACGGCAACCTCGGATAACGCGACCCATGTCTCGCGCGTCGCAAAGAGGCGGCACGAGTCGCCCGCGCGCGCGTCTCCACGCAGCCTCGACCTCGACCGACCGCCGGGCCTCCGACCGGCGTGATTTTTACTTCTTCCCACGCACGGGTGGTTTTTTACCGTAATGAGCTCACGTGTACCTCCATCCGTACACGCCCGCCTCCACGTGTCCGACCACCTAGGGTCTACGAAACCACGCATTGTACATCCGTCGAACACCGTCGAGTACGACCGCACGGGTTCCACACATAAATAAAAATCGGACAGTCGGTCGGAGTCGACCGTTGCGTCGTCGCGTCGGTCGATGTCCCCACGCCGAGACGCGCGCGACGAGCGAGCGAGCGAGCGAGCGCGCGGACGCGATCGTGGACGCGACCGCGGAGGGTGACGCGCGCGTTATTTATTCGCGCGACGAGCGAGTGCGCGAGGGAGGGAGCGAGTCGCGCGGACGTGCGCTCGTGAAAGGGGAGAGACGCGCGCGCGGGACGACCGAGGGGACGACCGAGGGGGACGAGCGCGCGAGGGCGAGAGGAGGGCGCGAGCGGGGCGATATGGTGGCGACGAGACGGGCGGTGAGAGCGCGAGAGGCGATGAGCGACGCGGGAGAGGCGGAGGAGGCGGAGGAAACGTCGCCGGTGAGGTCGATGCGGGAGGATGACGAAGATGACGGCGACGAGGGCACGCGAGGGGACGAGACGGCGACGGAGAGCGGGACGCCCGTGGTGTCGGCGCACGATGATTTTGACGACGTCAATGACGCGTGGGGGTCCATCGGTGAGAGTCCGACGATCGCGCCGATGTCTCAGACGCCTCCGATGCGAGTGTGCGCGAGAGTCGCGGCCATCGAGGAGGCGGAGCGGCGAAACGGCGAAGGCGAAAACGACGAAGAGGATGGGTTCGTGGAGGGCATGGAGACGCCCGAACGCGACGTGACGTCCGAGCGTGATCGCGATGAAGACGAGTGTGGTGATTCGGTGAATCTCGGAGGGACTCCGGAGGGTGCGAACACGGACGACGATGAGCAGAGTCAACAAGATGCGGGAAGTCAAACGCCGCTCTTGTCTCCGACGCCGTGTTTCCGACACAGTAACGTCGAGCCGAGAAGCGCGATGAAGCAAGAAGAGCTTTGGCTCTCTTCGCCGATGATCGCGCCGCTCGCGGCGAACTCGAATCCTCTCGGTGCTTCGATCGATGCTCGTCCGGCGACTCCCGCTCAGCCGAGCACGACGAAACGCGCGGCGATGAGAATGTCTTTGCCCGCCAACGTGATGCCGATGACGCCCATTCCGATCTCGCGTCAGATTCTTGAACGAATCGAATGTTTAGGCCCGTCGTTGAACATCGTACAGCGGTCCATGCTCGTTGTCGGTATTTTGCTGGACTTTTACTCCAAGACGCAGTTGATTCGCGAACTTATTCGTTTTGCGCGTCAAGGCTTGTGGGTCTGGTTCACGATGGTTTTGATGTTTTTCATCTTCTCGGCGTCGTGTATTACGGGATATTGGGTTCTTCACTACCCGATGCCGAAAAAACCGGCTGAAATAAAGAAGGATCAAAAGGTTTTCGGATTCAGCAAGTACGACTTCAAAGTCGTCGTCAGACGAGTGGGCGCCGTGTGCGCGACGCTCCAACTCGGCACGGCGTTCGCCGCGTGGAGGGCTCTCCGTACCAACGACGTGCGAGCTAGAAAAGCTGAAATGGACCTTCGAGGCATGCAGCTTGTCGATACCATCTTCTTGACGTTGCCCATGGCGACGCTTCAAGCGTACATTGGGATGGCGTGTTCCTCGCCAGACACCGTGTGCATGGGACGTGAAGGCTTCGATAGTCTCCTCTTCTTCGCCGTCGCCGGTTCCATTACGTCCGGTACTTTGTGTTTCACTTCCTTGGACTTGCACGAGAAGCCACCGAAGTACAACTGGAGCGAATACTGGCAGAATCACAAGGCGCACCTTTCTGAAATGATGACAAAGGCGTGCTATCGCTTCTTTGAGCTTTCCGCGCGCGTGTGCACGCTCGGTCTCTTTGCGGCTGTCACGGGCCCGTATGTTATCATCGTGTTCGTTTTGCACGCGTGCATCATACTCGGGTTGCTGAAAGTGCGTCTTCCGGGTGTGTACGACCGGAAAGTATGGGAAAAGTTTTGCGAGTTGCGAGAGTTTACGATTTTCGGACGCAAGTGGCATTTGCCCGTACTGGACGACATCAAGCTCTTGGTGGCTTGTTTGATTTGGCCGCCTTCGTGCTACGTGTCGAATGCAGCTGACCGTAAAGGCAAATTTTGGTGGCGTTCCACCTCGTGTCCTAGAAAGTCTTTCTGGTCTTTGATGCGCGAAGATGCATTGATCCCATTCGCCATCGTCGTCGGCGTCGTCGCGATTGAAGCGGGCATAATGCTCAGTATAATAGCTTTAGTCGCAAACGAACACTTTTATGGCTACTTAGCGATCGCTGTCGGTGTGAATTTCATGTGGCTGATCGGCGCGGTGAACTGGATGAGCGTTGCCGCGTTGTGGAATCCCTTCACGCCGGAAGGACCCGCATTGGGCTACCCGAGCATCAGTGCCATCAACAACGCCATCGGCGGACGCCAACTCTTCGCTGGGCTCAAGAAGACGCCCACGAAGAAGACTGATCCAGAATCGTTCTTACGCTCGCCTGGTCCATTCTATCGCTCGCCACTTGAGCCAGTCGAAGAAAACAAGAGGTCAATCGATCTCGCGTTGAAAAACGCAGAAACATCGAACACTCCAGACCTCGGTTTCAAGGCGAGCCATGGTGGCTTGTCTCCTTCGTCATCTCTCGGGGTCAGGACGACTCCGGTGATGATCAAGGGCAGTCCGAAGCCTGTCGAGGTGTATGTCGATATGGGCGACGATTCAGCTGATATGAATGAGGAAGAACAGATGAATCCGATGGTGCTCGCCGCTGTCGGTGAAGAGCAAATGTTGCGTTCTAGTGCAAATTGGCGCGATGATTCCATGGACATGGATCGCACGATGTCCGGCGATATTGAAGTCGGGGAGAATTTAGATGATTTGGAAGCTGCGCGCGAAGCGCTCGATGCTGTCGCGGCGCTCAACGTGACAGAGGAATATGACGGCGACAGTCCGAACCTCATGTCCCCGGCGCCTGCGGTGTTTGACAAGGAAAACTTCAATGATACGCCTGAAATGCTGGATCGTGAAGAAGTTAGCCCGATATTAGCAAGCACTTCGCCAATGAGCGTGCGCAATTCGAGCGGATACTCGCCTCGTTAGGACTAAATTGTGAATCTTTTGCAAAAGAGTACTAAAGTTTGAACGGTACAGCTGCGTCTCGAACAATCATAGACGAAAACGCACCTTTCGCCCGCGCGGAGTCTTCTCTACCTCCAAGTTCAGCCGCTCGTATCGATGCGTCTTCAATCGCAACCGCGACGCGCCCGAGGGCGACTAATCCCGAAGCACCCGCGTACGTGGCGACCGCGCCGAGAGTCAACATCGAACCCACCGTCGCACCGGCAAGTTTGACCGCCCTCGAAGACCCCCTGCGTAGGATCGTTGTGAGCGTCGCGGCGCCCACCAGACCCGTGATGAATCTGCTTGTATAATCCACTGGTTTCACATCGGCGGGTTTCTCGTTCAAATACTCGTTAAACTTGGCGCGAGATTCCGAGCTCTCGATTTCGTCCCAGAGGTTTGAGATTCCAGAAATGTGACCCGCACCTACGACTCCAACAACGGCAGATGCGCTGGGATCTCTCTGCAAAGTCGTCGCAAGTATCAAATCACGCTCGCGAACGACCGTCTCTGCCGTCGCCCAATCCACGATGCTCATCTTCTTACCAGCTTGCCGCGGCACTCCGGGCGTAAACATTGGATTTCCCTTGAACGATTCCACCCTCACAAACTCAACCACTCGCTGCGCACACTTGCGCACCTTCATCAAATCGTCCACTCGCACCGGTAGACCTCTGAGGGACGCGTCGAGCATTTCCATGCTCGACTTTATCACCGTTTCGCTGTACTCGCATCCCGCCTTTTCCAAGACGTGCTTGAGTTTCTGCATGCCGGGAAGACCCTGTTTAAGATCGATCGACCTATCGTCTTCCATGAGATCTTCCCCCGAACGCGACATCTCATCAAATATGGTGGAACCACGCCTGACGCGCGCGTACAGCCGAGCCACCGTCGCGCGTTGATCCCTATCTCCTAGCACGACTGCGGCGCCCACCTCCTGCGCGGCCTCAACTGCAGCTACAAACTCGGAACCCGGACGACTGTCTAACACCGCCCCCACGGTCGCGTACGCGAGTGATCCCGCGACGAGGGCCAACTGACCGTTTGCCATCGTCTTCAACGCCTCATTCACCGTGGACACGCGCTTCGCCGCGTGCGCCGCGGGCCTCTCCTTGGAGGCGCTCTTCAACAAACTTCGAAGTCGCTCACCATCGAGCTCGACGACGACTAAATCCGGCTTCGTCTCCCGAATCACCCGTTTCACCTCGAGCGCGGACACCGAAGAGACGTGCGCGCTGCCCACGATGGTCACCTCGGCTCCGCTCGAGGGGTGTCTGAGCGTCTTCGCGCACTTTGGTTTGTCTTCGGGATGGTCATCCAAGCGCAAGACGCGAACGCCTCCGTGCGTCGTCTCCAGCGAGATTCCGGGTGGAAATCCATCGCTCGATGACCACGAGGAGGACAGTTCCTCGTCCGAGGACGTGCTTTGTCGGACGTCGCGCGGGCGCGCGGGACCGGGAGGCGGCATGCTGTAAAGTGACAGTTGAGCGCTCCTCTCCGCCTGGTCGCGACGACAGTGTTCAAAACTACGTGTGCGGTGAATTACAAATTAAGTGTCTATGTGTCAGTTGGAGAACGCGGGGACTCGAGGTCCACGTATGGGGTGCGCTTCTTCTGGGGTGTGAAGACACCCGCGATGGACGCCGACTCGGCGAGTCGATGCGCGAAGTCGGGAGCCTGCACGGTTTGTTGGCTCTGCGTGGTCGAATGAAGGACGCCGTGCGTGTGAAACGTCTTGAGCATCTTGACGAGAATATCGCGCTCTGTTTGAAGCTCGCTCAGGGCATTTTTCATCATCTGTCGCTCCTGTGCAAACTGAGTGGCGCTCACCGAAGCGATTGAGGCGACATTGTCCTTGGCTTTGGCCGCTTCTTCAGTCGCGTTCCGGAGCGCCTCGGCGCTCGAAGCGTCGTTTTCTTCCGCAATTTTCAACTTTTCTTCGAGACTCACCAGACGTTCATTCGCGACGCGCAGAGATTCTTCTAGATCCAATTTTTCTGTCTCTGTCTCTTTGTGGCGTTCGCTGATGGCGGTGAGCTCCGCTTGAAGGGTCTCCATGCTCGCGGCCTCGTTGGTCGAACGACTGAGCGCCTCATTCGTGAGACGCAACTCTTCTTGCATCACAGCGTTACGAGTCTCCGCGGCCTCAAGACTCGCCTTGAGTGATTCCAAGTCCATCGACAAGGATGCACTGTGCGACTCGCTCTTCTCCGTAACCAGTCGAAGCTCCTCCTTCGCGTGGTGAAGACTTTCCTCAAGCTTTGTCTGCATCTCCGTTCTCGCAGCGTCTGCACTCTCTTCCAACGATTCCAAAGCGTGGACTTTATGTCCCAACTCACCCTGAAGCGTAGCAACCTCCGCTCGAATGGATTCAAGCTCGGACTGCAGCGTGCTCACCTGAGACTCCAACGCCTCCTTCGACGCCTGGAGCTCCTGCACCTCGGCGCTCGACGAAGACTGCGCCTGCGTCAAAGCCGCGCTCTGTGACTCGAGCTCAGACTGCAGCGTGCTCACCTGAGACTCCAACGCCTCCTTCGACGCCTGGAGCTCCTGCACCTCGGCGCTCGACGAAGACTGCGATGCTTCGAGCGACTTACGCAAATCATTCACTTGTGACTCCAATTCGCTTTCGTGCTTTTGTAGTTGAGCCACATTCTGCTCCTTTCTTTCCAGCTCCGTAGTCGTATCGTCAAGTTCATTCTTTGCGAGTTCGAGAGTGCTCTCGAGTTCTTTCACTCTCGTGGAGGCTCTGGTCGCTTCCTCGCGCAACGTCGCCAGTTCTTCAGCAGACGGGCCGGACGCCTCTAATCTTTCGACATCGCTCGTCTTCTGAGTCACTTCGAGCTTCAGCGACGATATGATAGCTTCCAACTCCTGCACCTTTTCAGCCGACTCTGCGTTCGAAGCATTCTCCGTCTCGCCCTTCGCCAAGAGCGCCTCAAGCTCCGTGATTCGAGCCTTCAGGCTCGTCTCCGTGGCGGCCGACTTTTCCCTCTCCTCTAACAATACCTTTTCGATCGCTTTCAGGTGTTTTTCCAGATGTATCTTCTCTTTCTTCTGCTCCGCGCTCTCCTCCGGGTCCGCCCCGACGTCTTCGCGCGCCTTGGCGAGCTCTCCCTTCAAACCCTCAATCTCCGCGGTCATCTCCGTCCACGCCGCCGACGCTCGCTGACGAATCGCCTCCTTCTCTTCGCTCACCGTCTCCAACGCCGCCTTTAAACGATCGTGTTCGACCGCCATGCGCCTCATCTCCCCGTTGAGCGCCGCTTGCGCCTTCTCCAACCCGTCGGCGTGTTCCCGCGCCTCCCTCAGCGCTTCCGCGTCCGCGACGCCGCTCGTTCCCGACGCACCGAGACCATCGTCTCCTCCGGAACTCCTCGTCCTCGCTCGATCTCTCGCGCTCGCCACGCGCTGCGTTTGATTTTGCACCGCCGTGCCGATTTTCGCCTTCGCGGCGTTGAGCGCATTCTTCATCTCCCCCGCCCTTCTCGCGTCGCGCGCGTCCCTTTCGACGCGTTCGCGACCGTAAATCTATCCTCGTTCACTCGCCTCCAACCGCCGCGTCGCGCGCACCGCGCGTCGCCGTCCGACGTCGAGCGTCGCCATCCACCTCCCATGAACAGTTTATGAGGGACTCCACGGAGAGTCATGACTCGTCTATCCCTGCCCGCTCTTTTCAAAATCCCAACCGAGCGCCCCGACCGCGCGCGCGAGACGACGACGCGCGCGGGCGCGGCGACGACGACGTCGCGCGATGAACGCGAGCGGCGTGTTTCGCATGTCCAAGAAACCCGCCGAGGAGAGCGCGCCCTTGGGCGAGGACGGTGAGGCGAAGACGATGGATGATGATGTCGTCGAGGCGACCGCGGCGTCGGGACCTGTCTCGGTCGAGGGAGGATCGCGCGCGAGGGAGGAGGACGCGCGCGAGACGGATGAAGAGCGAGATCGTAAGCGAACGAAGACGTCCGGTGACGCGTCGGAGGAGGATGATTACGAGATGAGCTCGGATGACGGGGAGGATGAGGACGAGAGCGACGACGACGAAGATTTCAAAGAGGCGACGACCCGAGGACGAAGCGCGCCCGTCGGAAACGGGGCGAAGATCGTCGATGGGAAGGTGATCGGGCGAGCGGGAGAAGAGGGTGTGGACGGTGACGCGTCGGCAAAGGTGAAGGTGTCGGCGACGGGGGCGGTGAGAGCGGATAGAAAGAGCTCGGACGACCCGACGCCGGCGCTTCTCGAGGCGTTGAGAGAGTACGTGGCTAAATGTGGTGGGGTTCTCTCCGACGATTGGACGTGTACGGCCACCATGCGCACGCAAGGGGCGAGTGCGGGGTCTTATGACGCGCTGTATTGGTCGCCGGACGGTGATAGGTACCGTTCGAGGTTGGAAGTCGTGCGCGCGCTCGGATTGGCGCCGCAAAAGATTTTGAAGTCGGCGTCTACGAAGAAGAAACCCGCACATGTGGAACCCATCTCCCGCGAGGAAGCCGTCAAAAAGTCTAAAGAAGCAGAAAAGCCGACTGTTCCGATGGAGCTAGGCGAAAATCTCGTCGTAGTCAATCTGGGTCACGTCCCTTCTCCAGCCGACGAGTTTCACGACGACGTGCACATTTGGCCGCTTGGGTACAAGACTGAATGGAAGAACGATTCTGGTGTCGAATTTACGAGTGAAGTCACGAACGCGTCTGACGGTGCGCCGGAATTCATCGTCACCATGGAGCGAGAGGGTGATAAAGTCACCACTTGCGCCGCATCACCGCTCGGCGCGTGGCTTGAAATGTGCGACGCCATCGGTCCGACGATCTCCATCGGCATTGCGGATCACTTCGCCTTCGAAGATGTGCGCGTCGTTCGTGCGATAGAAACTTTACCTGGAGCCGAATCGTGCAAGAAATATCAATACGTCGAGGAGCGCGGCGGGTGGGACGATGAGCGCGTTCGTAGAGCCAAGTCGCGACTGTTCGAGTCAAAGGAAATTCTTTCTCAAATTCGTGCCGTGACAAAGAAGGACAAAAGTGAGAAGGTTGCACAAAACAGATTAGAGAAGTGCGTTACGAAGATGATTGATCGACTCATATCTCGCGTCGACACCGCCGCGACGAGAGAAAAGCATAGAAAAGAGCGACTGGAGGCGAAGAAGGCACTCGCGGACCAGGCGAAGAAACATCGAGATTCATTGAAAGAGGCGGCCAAGGCTGAAAAGGAAGCCGCGAGAGAGGCTGCGAAAATGCAGAGAGAAGCACAAAGGGAAGCCGACAAGATCGCAAAAGAGGCGGCAAAGGCGAAGGCTGCGATTGAACGCGAAGCTCAAAAGGAAATCAACAAGGCGAGGCGCGCCAAGGAGGCTGAGGAGAAAAAGAAGCGCGACGCTGAGCACGCGCAACGCATGGCTGAAGTCGAGAAGAAGCAGAAAGTATGGTTGACCGGTATGGAAGAGCGTGAGTCTGATAGCGCGGATACGTCTTACTCTCCACCAGTCATGACGCCAAATCTCAAGATTGAGCCAGAGTTTACGGAACATTCTGAGACGGCTGATCTGATGGAAATCTGGATGTTTCTCGATCGATTCAAGCGAGAGCTTTTCGGTGCTAAGGCTGATTTCGAGTCACCACCGACTGTCCAGGCGTTGGCGAGAGTCTTGACCAACCCGAAGGAGTGCGAAGAAATCTTATCTGCTTTACACTTGGCTCTCATTTCTCCGTGCATCGCCGACGCAGCCGCGTCAACTGACAAATCAAGCTCAAATGCGCTGAAGCTTTTGCCTGATGAGACATCACACAGTTCAGAAACTCGTGGAGTGTGGCAAGAAGTCGTGCGTCGGTTTTTGTACGCCTCTTCCATCATCTATGACATGCCCACTTACGAACCATTTTTGAAGGATGCTCCGCCAATCCTTCCTGAGGCTGCTGATGTCTTCGTGCGACACATGTGCACCGGTAATGCAGGTTTTGATCCCATTTCTTACGAAGAAGGTGCACCGTGGATGGGTCATACGGTTGAGAAATACAGTGCTCGCGTGGCGCCAACTCTCTGCGCGTCGATCGACGCCGAATCTTTGGCTGCCGCTGAAATTGAACTGTATACATTTGGTTCTGGCGCCACCGATGATCCCACATCACGAGTCGTCGAGTCTCGCCGTCAAAAGGCTTGTGCTGCCGTCAAGGATGCGCAGTCTTCTCAAACCATCACCGCAGTTCGAGGTGCTTTGAGAAACATGGCGTGCATGCACTCTATGAATCAAGTTTGTCGTAGAGGTGATGCGGCGGCGGTGAAGGGCCAGTGTCCCAGAGGTCTTGATCTCCGCTTATTTGACGCGCGTCTCGAAGCTGGAGTCTACGCGGCAGCCGCACATTCGACGACCGTCGATAATGAAATGCATGATCTCATCCGCGCCGACGCGATGGAAGTCGCCGAGACGGTTTCCAGTCTCACGAATGGCAACGGTCCAAAGGCGAAGAGAGAATTGATCGCAGCCATCGATGCGGCCCTCAGACAAACCAAGGAGGTCGCTGAAGATTTACCGAAAACGCCGTGGGATGAAGGATGCGCAGTCTGCGGTTTAGACGTTGTCGCCGGCACAGTTCTGCTGTGTGATTCTTGCGACGACGAGTATCACACAAAGTGCCTCGATCCGCCTTTGTCTGCGGAGCCAGAGGGTGAATGGTTTTGTCCAAAGTGCGTGCGAAAGAGTGGAGACAATAATCCACCGAATTTGCACGCGTGCAAGTCATTTCAAGGGACGAAGCTTGAAAAGGCGTCCACCGGAGAGACCATCGCCGTCAAAGACGCCACCGCGGAGGAGGTTGACGACGACGACGATGACGGAGCGGTGTGCGCCGGTGGTTGCCGGGGATCCTTGGCGAGACGATTGCGCTCGTTATCGCGCGCCTTGGAGTCTGTGGGATTCGAAGGTTTATCGACTCAGACGCGCGTCACATTGATGCGAACTCTGATGACTCTCGCCTTGGATTCCGTCGCCTTGCGCACATCTCTCGATAACGGAGTCAACTTGGCAAACGAAGTCAAGAAGGACATCAGGCACCACATCAAGGCGTGGAGCGAGTACCGTTTGGATCGCGAAGACGGCAAAGGAGAGGCTCGCGACGCAGAGGAGGCGAAGGCTGCCGAGGAGGCAAAGGCTGCCGAACAGGCAAAGGCTGCCGAGCAGGCGAACGCGGACCGAATGGACGTGGATGGGGCGAACGAAGCCGACGGCAAGGAGAAAAAAGTAGTCAAGTCTGAGGAGGAGAAGAAGGAGAAAAAGGCCAAGGCGTCTCAAGGGAAGCAAAAGATTCCGACGGAGGAAGAAATCGCTCAAGCTCGCGTGAGATGGCAAAGCAAGTGGCACGAAGTTGAGAAACCTCTGCTGTGCACCGCGCCGCGTCTGAGCGCGCTCGGAACGGACCGACACGAACAGAAATACTGGGCCGTCGGTAATTGGGGTGAGGTCATCGTACAGGCGGCGAAGGGTGATGATCATCGAATCGAACCGAGCTACGGCGTGTTGACGCTGGAGGACACGAAAGCTTTGATCGGAAAAATCAATCCGAAAGGAAAGCGAGAAGGTGACCTGTGGCGTTCCTTGCAACGAAGATTCGGCGCCGATCCCGAAGCTTTCCAGGATGTGAATCCTGTCCCAGAACGTCCCGACGACTCCGAATGGGGAAAGAGTGACTTGAGCGGTGATAGTGAGGACCTTGCGCGCGTTCGTTCAACCTTCTTGACTTTGGAGAATGAAATCCCGGACGTCGCGTTCCACAAAACACTTGGAAGTGAGTCTCGGCGAACGATGTGGCGTAACCTCGCCGCTTCGGCGCAAACGCTCCCTTCCCTCGCTGCGGCCATCATCGTTTTCGAACGAGCCATAGAGAGCGATTGGTTACAACCCGGATGGTTGTCGTGGAGCTGGATCTCACCCCTCTTGCGATGCGCTCAGGGCAACCCCGCCGAAGAAACTAGTCATGCTCGCAGTTTGCGTTTGCATCTCATCGCACTTCGACGCGCGTTTAAGTGGAACAAGGCGACGCGAGTTTCCGAACGACTCATCAACGCGGAACCAGACGTTGAACTTCCGAGATCGGCCAGAACGAGGAGAAAGCCGGTCATCGAAAGCGAAAGTGGCTCCGACGACGAGTACGAATCCATTTTCTCAGATTCGGATGAAGTGATCCCGAAGAACACGGCTCGCGATCGAAAGTTCCGTCTGTGAACATAGGCAAAGAAAAGAGTGACGGGGACCGCGTTCGTTGTTGTGATTGGAGGAAATGAATGAAGTTGTTGCGCACTACAGTAGATTTAGTGGAATGAATCGTGACGTGGTCTCGGGTTTTCATTCCTAAAGTACTGCCTCTCTCCGTGGACAAAATCGACAAAAGCGCTCTTCGTTGTAATACATGCGTTGGCATCTTCGGCGTTCTCTCTCCGTTTTCTCCGTTTCGCGCGAGCAAGAGATTCGAAGGCTTTTAGAAGAGCGCGTTGCCAGAGAGAGTCTCAATAACGATAAGCGACGCGCACCCGACCATCGCGGCTCTACCGTTCAGCTGCTCGACTTCCGGCGAGAAGACATCCTTCACCGCCAACCATGGCGGGCACCCGCGGAAGACAAAGTCCCATTCCTTGCTTTCCGCCATCTTGAAAGGGTTCGCCTCGTAACCCTCGTTCGAGCTGAACGCCGGGAAGAGAGACGCCAAGCTCCACACGAAGATGGTGTGCGCGAGTTCTCCAAAGTTGTTCGCAGCCTGCGAGGTGAAGGATTCGCCCGTCGTGATTTCGCCGCCGAGGGCGAGAACGAAACCGATCATGGCGAGACGTCCGTTGATGACTTCCGGCGCCCATCCCTCAAACGCGAGGATTTCTTGCGGCGTTTGCACCTTGGCGTTGATCGAGAACGCCGGGAACACGACCTCGTCCACGACGTGCACGACGACGTTACCGCCGCACGCCGCCTTATCCGCCTCTGTCACCTTCACGCCGTCCACCTTCACGTCACCACCGACCTCAACCTTCATCGAGCGTCCGTTCAGAGTCGCCACGCTCCCACTCTTCAAATCGCTCGACTTCACCGCGCCCGCCACGACGTGATACTGCAATATCTCGCCCAAGTTTTCGCGAGTCGCCAGTTCCTCAAACGCCACCGCCCTTTCCTTCGCCGCCGCGTCGAACGCCGCGTCCGTCGGCGCGAACACCGTCAACGGCGCGTCCGCGCTCGCGTTCGTCAGCGCTTCCGTGAGCTCCGCCGCCTCGAGCGCGGCCCGGAGCTTGGAGAACCGCGCCTCACCGAGCGCTCCCAGGTCCCCGGCCGAGGTCGTCGACGTCGGCTCGTCCGCCTCGGCGACGGCGCCGACGAGTCCTCGCCGACGCGGCGTCGTCGGCGCGCGCGCGCGGCGCGTCGGCACGCGCGCGCTGAGGGTGACGTTCGTTCGCGTGATCGATCGCGCGGCGAGCATGGCGGGCGCGCGCGGAGATCTGCCGATGGATGGAGGATTAGATGGATGCGTGAGATTTCAGCCCTCGCGAGGCGACGAGACAGGCGAGAGCGAACGAGAAACGCGCGAGAGCGGAGCGGAGGGATGGGTAAAACGAAGTGAATGGGATGATAAAATAACGTTACACGGTGCGCGCGCTCAGCAGCAGCCGCCGGATGATTGCGGCGCGCTGGTGTCGATGGAGACGGTGTCCGGAAGGTAGATGTCCTCCTCCTTCTCTTCGTTTTGCACGGCGAATCTCGCCACGGCCTCGAACGCGGCGCCGACGTTGATGTCTTCCTTGGCGCTGCACTCGAAGTGAAGTAAACCACCCTTGGACGTGCACCACGACTTTGCCTTCTTCTCGCTGATCACTCTCTTTTGTTTGCCTTCTTCGTCGACGTCGATTTTGTTGCCGACGATGACGACGGGAAACGTATCCGGATTACTCGGCGACGCTTGCACGAGGAATTCGTTGCGCCAGTTTTCCAACGATTCGAACGATTTCGCCGAATTCACGTCGTACACGCACATGACGCAATCCGCTCCGCGATAAAACGACACCCCGAGCGACTGGAAGCGCTCCTGGCCCGCCGTGTCCCAAATTTGCAGCGTCACCACCGTATCGTCGATGACGATCTCCTTCGTCATGAAATCCGCCCCGATCGTCGCCTTGTACTGTTTAGAAAATTTGTTGTTCACGTATTGCGACATCAGGGACGTTTTACCAACCCTACGAGCGACGTTGATTCGTCGTCAGTCTCTCGAATGCGAAATCTCTCCCCGCGGCGCCGGCGTGCGAACGCGCGCGCTCGTACCCCGAGTCTCCTAAGATGATCACTTTGAGCAGCGTGCGCTGTGGTTGAGGAAAATCGCGATTCACGCGTCGTCGTCAGTCTCTCGCCGTCGCGCGCGCGGTCTCGCCTCGCCGCGATGCGAGTCGCCGGAGTCTTCTCAACAACACCAATTCCATCGGCGATCCATCCACCCGTCTCGCGCCGTCGTCGTCGCGCGCGACGCGCGAGCGCGTCTACGCGTCGTCGCGCGCACCTTTTTCGTCGACATGGTTCGCGCTCGCGTGCACCTCGCGACGACGCTCCTCGATGTGAGGTCTCGATGCCGCGAGAACGGATTACCGATCGAGACCACCACCCGAAGCGCGCGGAACGGGCGCGAGAGAGCGCGACGCGCGATGACGCCGTCGCGCGCGTCGATGCGGCCGGAGGCGTCGATGACGGAGACGCCGTCGTCGCCGTCGATCGGGGAGACGGTGTCGGACGCGGTGCAGGAGGTGTACGCGGCGTGCGCGGCGCTGCGAGAGAACGTCTCGAGTCTGAGCTCGCGAGACCTTCGGTCGGCGCTGGCGGCGATAGAGGCGTCGTCGCGGGCGATTCGCGACGGGAAGGGAGCGAACGTCTCTCGAGACGCGCTCGAACGGCTCGCAGGGGTGGTGAAGGGGACGATCGAGATCGGTGAGCGGGCGGTGTGGGAGAACTCGGGCGCGAGCGCCAAGCACGACAAGGAGAGCGAGGTGTTGTCGCGAATGGACGCGTGGGCGGAGAAGACGGAGAGCGAGACGGAAGAGAAACGAACCCGATCGACGTCGATCGGTCGCTCTTCTTGGCTCGAGATCGACGCGGAGAGAGCGCAAGAGGACGCGCGGCGGGCGACGACGCTCGCGACGCTCGAACGACAGTTTCCAGAGCGCGGTGGACGACGTCACGGCGTGTTGGCGGGTCGAGATGACGACGGTGACTCTCGAGAGATGGCGCGAAAGAAATGCGAGGAGGTTTTGCTGCAAATCGATTCAACGTTGGCCTCGATCGCCGATCCCACAGTGGTCGCCTCGAACGTGGGCGACGGCTCGGCGGCGGCGGCGTGCGTGACGCCCGTCGTCAGTTGGTTTCAAAGTCAATCCATCTTTTTACGCGCCGGCATCGCCTTTGTCATCGCGTGCACGATCGTCGCGGTCGTTCTCATAGAATATTTAGCGGAGGAGGCGACATCGGGCGATGGATTTTTTCTCGCAGAGGCTGGAAGGGCGACGCGTCTCGACGCCGCGCCGCCGGGGACGCTCAACGCGTAGACGAGACGTCGCCGCGACCACTAGAGATAGCATTAGCGTAGCGCGTGTACATAGATGACGAAAAGGAACACAAACGCGGCACGAAAACACCGATTCATCTTTCGCGGCGTCGAGCGCGCGCGCGCGCGAGGCTAACCGAACGATTAAAGAAGCTTCATTTTTTGCAATCACAAATCGCTTACTCCTCTGACTAATAAAAGAACAACGATTCGATCTCATACAGCAAGTGGCTCTGTTGCTACCTGACACTTATCGCGGGGAGACGGTGATTTCGCTCTCCGGCGCCGTGAGAGTACCGTTCTTGAGCTCAAGGCCCGCGAGGAGCGGCCACGCACCCGCTTGGAACATGACACCGAGCGCCGCCGGGACGTCGATGATGATTTCACCTTCAGTCGGCTTCGCGGTGTCCTTGTTCATTTGAACGTAGGAGCGGCCCGCATAGCCGATCCAGCCCGCCACGTAGAGGAAACCCAAGCCCGGCACAGCGAACTCGCCGAGGTGCTCGGTGTTACCGTCAACAATCAAGTGCGGGAGACCATCCTTGCCGCAGAGGAGACCGGCTTCGCCGTAGTTCGCGAAGCGCGTCTTCGTCTTTTCAATCGTCGCGTTGAGGGCGAGCGCCGGCGCGGATTCCGAGTCGTACTTCTTAAGACGCTTCTTGAGCGCCTTGATTTCCGCCTTTTCACGCTTCGCGAAAGCCTTGGAGGTCTTGCACGGCGTCAAACCAGCGTACGGTTGCACATCGCGCGCGAACGCCTCCTCGACGGCGACCAACGGGGACGCGGCGACGGCCGCCGCGACGGCCGCCGCGGCGGCTTTGCGCGTCGCGTCCGCCGCGGAGCAGTGCGCCGCCGTCTTCACCGCGCGCGTGTTCACGCGCGCGGTTTGCTTGAGACCAGAAACGGTCACCTTGCTGGAAAGCTGAGCCTACACGCGCGCGCGCAAAAATTCAAAAAACATCCCTCGTCAGTCATTCGTCCCGCCTTCGCGCGTCCCGCGCGTCCCCGATCCCTCGCCGCGTCTCTCTCTCGCGCGCGTCTCCTCGCCCCCCCTCCCCGACCGAACGCGTCCACGACCGACCCCCCCACGCATCGTTCGTCCATTCCCCCCTCGCGCGACCACCCCCCCCGGTCCTCGCGTCTCGTCGTCGTCGACCCGAGAGGCGTCCGAGACCCACGATCGGGACCGACCATATCTCGTGACCCCCCGCCCCGTTTGAAGACGACGATGATGGTGGCGATCCGATCGACGCGATCGACGCGATCGTCGTCCACCGATCGATCGATCGTCTCGATCGTCGTCGTCCATCGGGGCGGGGCCCGTCGTCATCCATCGCGTCGTCGTCATCGCGGTCGCGCCCGTCGCGCCCGTCGATCGATCGATCCACATCATCCATCGTCATCGCGCGCGTCGTCGCCCGCGATGACGACGACGAGACACGCGCGGCGCGACCGGATGCCATCATCACCCCCCGTCGTCCACCGTCGCCACCACCCTCGTCGTCCTCCCCCCCCCCGCGCGCGCGTCGTCGTCGTCGCCCGCGATCGCGCGCGGCATCGATCGGGGCGCGCGCACCTGAGCGAGAGCGTTCATCGAAAGCGTCGCGATGTACCGCGGCGATCGCGCGCGCGGACGGATTCGCGGGGGATTCGATGCGACTGGCGATGTCTATGGGTTGGGCAAGTACTCTCGGTCGAATGGGACGTAGTGTGTGTGTCGTGAAGACGATCGAGGGTATTTTTTATTGATCCGGCCGGCCGGGAAGATCGCGCGCGATTCGTGCGGTGGATTGGATTCGTGCGTGGATTCGGTCGTGGGGGGTGATGTGGGTATAAAAGTGTGTATTGTGTGGAATGGGAAGGGGATCGAGATTCGTGTATGTGGTTATGGTGTGTCGGACCGATGGAATCGTTCGTGCGCGGCGTGCGTGTGACGCGATGGGGGCGGTCGGTCGGTCGGTCGGTCGGTCGGACGCGACGGGGGCGGTCGGTCGGACGCACGCGATGGGATGGGATGGGATGGGATGGGCGCGGGCGTGGATGGATTGATTCGACGTCGCGCGCGAGGGAGAGACGTGGGTGGAGACGGTGACGGGGGGATGGGTGGAGGATTCGCGTCGCCGGTCCTCGATCGGGCGAACGCGCGCGAGTCGACGGCGATGATCGAGAAGATGGTGGCGATCGCCGCGAGCGCGCTCGAGGCGAGGCGACGAGAGACCGCGGGCGGCGGCGGGAGGA
>MPLT02009105.1_pt1 | contig 17826 bp, 14 predicted proteins | sample 1617391 | NCBI WGS metagenome assembly MPLT02 (sample SAMN05944800, study PRJNA350692) | marine metagenome | biome: marine; feature: ODZ; material: water; isolation source: 70 m water sample filtered on 0.2 um supor filter | place: Pacific Ocean | collected 2012-04-08 | depth 70m m
AGTTGAAAGCTCGGAGGCAGATGATGCTTCTGATGCAGAGACCGAGGAAGTTGAAAGCTCGGAGGCAGATGATGCTTCTGATGCAGAGACCGAGGAAGTTGAAAGCTCGGAGGCAGATGATGCTTCTGATGCAGAGACCGATGAAAAGGAGGCCTAATGGCTACTAAAGAAGAAATTTTGGACGCTATCGGTGAGATGAGTGTTCTTGAACTTAGTGAACTATTAAAAGAGTTCGAAGAGAAGTTTGATGTTACTGCAGCGGCTCCAGTTGCAGCAGTAGCAGCTGCACCAGCAGCAGCTGGTGATGGGGATGGAGGAGCTGAAGAGAAAGACAGCTTTGATATACACCTAGCCGACGCAGGAGATAAGAAAATCCAAGTAATTAAAGAGGTTAGAACTCTTACAAACTTGGGTCTTAAAGATGCTAAAGACCTTGTTGATGGTGCACCAAGCACAATCTTGGAAGGTGCATCGAAGGAAGATGCTGAAAAGGCAAAAGAAGCTCTTGAAGCTGCTGGTGCCACAATTGAATTAAAGTAACTTAATTTATTCCTAATAAAGCGCTGTTTTTGGATTTTATGGCCACGGGAGCAAGAAAAGTTGCTTTCAAATTACTTTAAAATTCATTAAAAGAATGGCCTCTTGGGTTGTCCATAGGGGTCTGCTTCTATTAGGATTTCACTTCGCTGTGTTACGTCAAAATTTCTCCATGATTTATGGGGTGATTTCGTCTTAGTGCAGTTTGTCCGCATTTATCAGCTTCTGCCGGGAGTTTATTGTTGTCTGCTCGACCATTACTTCGAGATCGATACTCGTTTGGAAACCTTGAAAAGGTTTTAGAATTACCAGATTTAATTTCTGTTCAACATGAGTCATTTAACTGGCTCATGGAATCAGGATTAAAGGGTATCTTCTCAGATATAAGTCCTATAACCGATGTTAGTGAAACACTTTCACTTGAATTGGAGTTTGATCCTAAAGATGAAGATCTTAGGCCACCTCCAAAGTTCACAGTAGATGAGTGTAGAGAAAAGGATATGACCTATTCAGGTCCAATATTCGTTCGCGCTCGTTTCAAAAATGCTCATACTGGTGAGATAAAGGAACAAACTGTTTTCTTAGGTGATTTCCCTCTCATGACAGAAAAAGGCACTTTCATTATTAATGGAACTGAGAGAGTAGTTGTTTCTCAGCTAGTCAGATCGCCGGGTGTTATTTTTCAACCTGGTGAGCGTTATAGATTAAGAAATCTTGCAAAAAATCAGCTTGTAACAGCGACAGTCCACCCTTATAGAGGAGAATGGATTGAATTCGATGTAGAACAGAAGCCAGGTAAAGATGTTACTGCTGGTTGTCGAGTTGCTAGAAAACGTCGATTGTCTATGTTTACTCTTCTTAGAGCTTTAGGTTTTGATGACGAGAATTATCCTGGTTTTCTTGATCGTCTTGTTTATCATTTTAATTACCTTGAAGGCCAGTGGGAAAATGATCGCGAGTCAAACACCACAGAAGAAGAAGCTCTTTTAGAAATTTATCGAAGAGTTCATCCAGGTGAACCGCCTTCAGTAGAAGCTGCAAGAGCCTACTTGCGCAATGCTTTTTTTGAATCACGAAGGTATGACTTATCTAGAGTTGGTCGTTATAAGTTAAATCGCAAACTTGGTCCAGAAATTGAATGGATTGAAAAAAATCTTGGTGTTGAGTTAGAAAGACCTACCCGTGATCAGACTGTTTTGTCTAAAGCAGAAGTTCTGGCAACATGTACTTATCTTTTACATTTAGCGGCTGGTGAACCGGGATACCGACTAGACGATCAAGACCATTTTGCAAATCGAAGGATTCGTTGTGTAGGGGAACTTATTCAGAATCAAGTAAGAATCGGTTTGTCAAGACTTGAACGTGTGGTTCGTGAACGAATGACAACGCAGGATGTAGAAGCTATAACTCCACAGTCGCTAATCAATATTCGACCTGTTGTTGCTTCTATTAAAGAATTTTTTGGAACGAGCCAACTTTCTCAATTCATGGATCAAGTGAACCCACTCTCAGGGTTGACTCATAGGCGCCGCTTGTCTGCTTTAGGACCTGGAGGCCTATCACGTGAAAGAGCTGGTTTCGAAGTTAGGGATGTCCATTTCTCTCACTATGGAAGAATGTGTCCTATCGAGACCCCTGAAGGACCTAATATTGGTTTGATCGGTGGACTCGCGACTTATGGCCGTGTAAATGATTTTGGTTTTATCGAATCTCCTTACAGAAAAGTAGTTAAGGGAAAAGTTACTAACGAAATTGTTCATTTAGATGCAGCAGAAGAGGAAGAGTACGTTGTTGCTCAGGCCAATGCGCCATTAAACCCAGACGGTTCTTTTAGAAATGAACGTGTGTTAGTTCGTCGTTCTCCACAATCAGCTTCGCTTCAAGATCATAAACAGCAGTTAGAACAAGATGTTTTCTTCGGTGCTACTACAGAAATTTCGTATGTGCCACCTGATGAAGTACAACTTATGGATGTTTCAGCTCAGCAAATCGTTTCGGTTGCTACTGCTTTAATCCCATTCGTGGAACACGATGATGCAAACCGTGCTCTTATGGGAGCAAACATGCAACGTCAAGCAGTTCCACTAATACGTGCTGAAGCTCCTTTTATTGGCACTGGAATGGAAGCTCCTGCAGCACATGATGCAGCTGACATGCTTCTTGCCGAAGAAGCTGGGACTGTTCTTGAAGTTGATGCCAAGTCTGTTGTTGTTGAATACCGTAAATCAGGAATAACTACTCATGAATTGGTCAAGTTCGAAAGGTCCAATCAAGACACTTGCGTTAACCAACAAGCCAGAGTTGTACCAGGTCAAAAATTTAAGGCCAGTGAACTTCTAGCAGATGGATCTTCAACTGACAGTGGAGAGCTTGCTTTAGGTAAAAACCTTCTGGTCGCCTACATGTCCTGGGAAGGTTTCAATTATGAAGATGCAATTATCGTTTCGGAACGTTTGGTAAAGGACGATGTCTTAACATCTATACATATTCATGAACATGAAATAGATGCGCGTGACACAAAACTTGGTGCTGAAGAGATCACTAGAGATATACCTAATCTTTCTGATGAGATACTTTCTGATCTAGATGATCGAGGAATCATCAGAATTGGTGCGGAAGTTTCACCTGGTGATGTTCTCGTTGGAAAAGTTACTCCGAAAGGTGAAACAGAGTTGACTCCTGAAGAGAGACTTTTGAGAGCTATTTTCGGTGAGAAAGCTCGTGAAGTGCGTGACACCTCACTTAAATTACCTCATGGAGAATCAGGAAAAGTTATAGATGTCAAAGTCTTTGATAGGGAAGCCGGAGACGAGTTACCACCAGGTGTAAATCAGTTGGTAAGAGTTCATGTCGCACAAAAACGAAAGATTAGTGTTGGCGATAAGTTAGCTGGTCGCCATGGCAATAAAGGCGTCATTTCAAAGATCCTTCCAATTGAAGATATGCCATACATGAAAGATGGAACTCCGGTGGACATTATTCTTAATCCATTAGGTGTTCCTTCCAGAATGAATGTAGGACAGGTTCTTGAAACTCATCTGGGATATTGCGCTAGGTGGGGATGGGAAATCAATGGCGAAGGTGTTGGGAATCCTGTAGATCGACAGGAAGAGGCAAAGAAAACAAGAACGAGTACAAAACCTTCTGTTCATGTAGCTACACCAGTTTTTGATGGTGCTAGTTGGGATGAAGAAGATCCGCAGAGTGATCATCCAAGTATAAGTAATATTCTTGCGAATCTCCGTCCTGATTCAGCTGAAGGAGAACGACTTGTCAGAGATGATGGTAAAGCAGTTCTCTACAACGGTCGTACTGGTGAAGCTTATGATGAGCCAATTGGTATTGGGTACGTTTATATTTTGAAGCTTGCTCATTTAGTGGATGACAAAATTCATGCTAGATCTACTGGACCATATTCTATGATTACCCAGCAACCGTTAGGTGGAAAGGCCCAGTTCGGTGGGCAGAGATTTGGAGAGATGGAAGTTTGGGCTCTAGAGGCTTATGGTGCGTCATATTGCCTTCAAGAACTTTTAACTATTAAGTCTGATGACGTACTAGGACGAGTAAGAGTTTATGAGGCAATTGTTAAGGGTGACAATATCCCTGAACCTGGTATACCTGAAAGTTTCAAAGTTCTGATTAAAGAGATGCAGTCTTTGTGTCTGAATGTCGAAGTTCTAGATCATGACGGTAAAGAGGTTGAGATCAGAGAGATGGATGAAGATGTCTATAGGACTACTGAAGCTCTTGGAATTGATCTTTCCCGCCCAGAACGAGGGTCTGATGAAGAAGATGCAGCTCGTGAAGCTGCACGTGCGGTTAGAGCGTTTTCGTAATAACAGAAAAAGGCAATAGGAAAATAAGGAAATAAAGAGTGATAGACGTCAACGAGTTTTCAAATATTCGAATTGGTTTAGCTACTGCCGATGACATTCGTATGTGGTCAAATGGTGAAGTTAAAAAACCTGAGACTATTAACTATCGAACGCTTAAACCTGAAAAAGATGGTCTTTTTTGTGAGAAGATTTTCGGTCCTACCAAAGACTGGGAATGCTATTGCGGAAAATATAAAAGAGTCAGATTTAAGGGAATTATTTGTGAACGCTGCGGCGTAGAAGTAACCAGATCTAAGGTTCGTCGCGAACGTATGGGACACATCGAGTTGGCAGCACCAGCAGTTCATATCTGGTATTTACGTGGAACACGGTCATGGTTGGCTTACCTTTTAACAGGTAATGAACCTAAAGAGGAATTAAAAGCAAAGCAACTAGAAAAGGTAATTTATTTCGCAGCTAATTTGGTTGTAACTGTTGATGCGGAAGGAAGGCACGATGCCCTTCCAGAATTAGAAAAAGAACTTTCAGAAGAAAGAAATGCGATTGAAGAAGAGCGAGATAGAGAACTTGACCGTCGCAAAGAGGATCTTGAGGCCGAATTAGCTGAAATGGAAAATGAAGGTCTCAAAGATGCTGATTTAAAAGCCCGTCAGAAAGCTGCAGAAAAAGATATGCAGTTCATACGTGAACAGTACGAGCAGGAGTTAGATGTTTTAGATAGGGCTTGGGAAGAATTTAAGGGTCTTTTCCCACGTCAGATAATTGAAGACGAACTTCTTTGGCGGGAGTTAGAAGATCGTTGGGGTGAATATTTTGAAGGTGGCATGGGTGCAGATGCATTGTCTCAACTTATTGATCGCATTGATTTTGACGAAGAAGAAATCACTTTAAGAGGAATGATTGATCCACCTAAAGATCAAAAACCTTTATCAACTCAACGTCGGCAGAAGGCAATCAAGAGATTAAAAATTGTTGCTTCTTTTAACCGTCGAGATGAGCATGGCCGTCGTGTGAATGAACCGGGAGCGATGATTCTTGATGCTGTTCCAGTTATACCTCCTGACCTTCGACCAATGGTTCAATTAGATGGTGGACGTTTTGCGACTTCTGACTTAAACGATTTGTACAGGCGTGTAATAAATAGAAATAACCGCTTAAAGAGATTATTAGATTTAGGAGCGCCTCGGATTATTGTTAATAATGAGAAACGCATGCTGCAAGAGGCTGTGGATGCATTGTTTGATAATGGCAGGCGAGGTCGACCTGTTACCGGACCAGGTAATCGTCCTCTTAAATCTCTGTCTGACATGTTAAAAGGAAAACAGGGAAGATTCAGACAAAATCTTCTTGGTAAGCGAGTTGACTATTCTGGAAGATCAGTAATTGTGGCTGGCCCTACTCTTAAGTTTCATCAATGCGGGCTTCCTAAATTAATGGCTCTTGAATTGTTCAAACCTTTTGTAATGAAGCGTTTAGTGGATGGAGAACTTGCTCAGAATATTAAATCTGCTAAAAGAATGGTTGAAAGGCGAAAGCCACAAGTTTGGGATGTTTTGGAAGAAGTCATTCAGGAGCATCCCGTTATGTTGAACAGAGCTCCCACTCTCCACAGATTAGGTATTCAAGCTTTTGAGCCTGTTTTGGTTGAAGGTAAAGCTATTCGAATTCATCCTTTAGTTTGTACTGCTTTTAATGCAGATTTTGATGGAGACCAGATGGCAGTTCATTTGCCTTTGTCTGCTGAAGCTCAGGCAGAAGCTAGAGTCTTAATGCTTTCGGCAAATAACGTACTGAGCCCAGCTCACGGTAGACCGTTGGTTACTCCGACTCAGGATATGATCATTGGCGGCTTTTATTTAACTAGTGAAGTGGAAGGATCCACAGGAGAGGGAAGAACATTCCGGCGAATACATGAAATTGAGCAAGCTTTAGATAGTGGTTCGTTGCATTTGCATGCGTTGATTGAATTCCGATCAGATAGTTATCCAGATCTAGCACTTGAGTCAGAAAACGGGGACGGTCTTGTTTGGGAGAAGACTACTGCTGGACGAGTATTATTTAATGAAGCCCTTCCGGCAGGTTTTGGTTATGTAAATTACCAAGTTGACAAAAAAGCTATGGGATCGATTGTCGATGATTTAGCACGTCATTATCCGAAGAAAGTTGTATCAACTAGTCTTGACAGCCTTAAGGATAAATGTTTCCGTTTTGCATCGCAGTCGGGAATTACTGTCTCTATCGAAGACGTGAAGACACCATCTGATAAACAGGCAATTTTGGATAAACATGAGAAAGATGCTGAAAAAGTAGAGAATCAGTTCCGACGCGGAATAATTACAGACGGTGAAAGAAGGCAGAAAGAAATTGAGATTTGGAATGCTGCAACTGCCGAGATTACCGAAAGAATGGCCGAAGTTCTAGAAGAAGACCCATTTAACCCTATTGACATGATGATGAAATCTGGTGCAAGGGGAAACATGATGCAAGTGAGACAAATTGCTGGTATGCGAGGTCTCGTAGCTAACCCTCGAGGAGACTTGATACCCCGACCGATTAAATCCAACTTCCGAGAAGGATTGGCTATGTTGGAGTACTTTATTGCTACTCCTGGAGCTCGAAAAGGTCTTGTCGATACTGCATTAAGAACAGCTGACTCGGGTTATTTGACAAGAAGATTGGTTGATGTTTGTCAAGAATTAATAATTAATGATGAAGATGTTTTCGCCTCAGGAAAGCCAGTACGTTCAGTTTGGGTAGAAAACATACGAGAGGACGAACCGGGTTTTCGCTCACATATAGAGACAAAACTATTTAGCAGAACTCTGGCTGAAGACGTTGAACTTTCTGATGGAAGTGTTTACGAAAAAGGAACAATCGTCGGCGAGGATGAGATGCTTGTACTTCGAGATGACCCATCAATTGAGCGGGTTAGAGTTCTTTCGCCGTTAACTGATGATTCAAATCAAGGAGTTTCAGGAGCTTGTTATGGAATGTCTTTAGCAACTGGGAAACCTATAGAAATCGGTGAAGCAGTTGGGGTAATAGCTGCACAGTCAATTGGAGAACCAGGCACACAGTTAACTATGAGAACCTTCCATACAGGTGGTGTAGCTGCTGCAGGCAGAGATATTGCTGCAGGTTTACCTCGAGTAGTCGAATTGTTCGAAGCGCGAACACCTAAAGGTAAGGCAACTTTGTCAAGAATCTCAGGTGTTATCAGAATTGGAGAAGATGAAGGAAGAGGCCGAGAAGTCACAGTTGTAGCTGATGACGGCACGGAAGAGGTTCATCTTATTCCAGGTATTTCTCGTCTCGAGTTCAAAGATGGAGATGAAATTTCTGCTGGTGATGCAATTGTCGAAGGTCCGAGGGATCCAAAGGAACTTCTTGAGATTAAAGGGGTTAGAGAGACCCAACAGTATTTGGTTGATGAAGTTCAGAAGGTTTACCGAGATCAAGGTGTGTCAATTCATGACAAGCATATTGAATTAGTTGTAAGACAGATGACTCGAAGGGTGCGGATTAGTGACCCTGGCGATTCAGAGTTTCTTCCAGGAGAGCAGGTAGATCAGCCTATTTTTACAACAACGAATAGAAACTTGGTTGAGGAAGGAAAGAGACCTGCTGAAGGTCGCCCTGAGTTAATGGGGATTACAAAAGCTTCACTTGCCACTGATTCTTGGTTATCGGCTGCGTCTTTCCAAGAAACGACTCGAGTCCTAACAGAAGCTGCAATTGAAAGCAGACAGGACAATTTGGTAGGTCTAAAAGAAAATATTATTATTGGAAAATTGATTCCTGCTGGAACTGGTCGTCAAGAGTACAGACGTGTAGGAACTCATGCTCCTGACTATAAGCCTATGGATTTTTACTCTTCAGCTGATGAAGAGCAAGATCTGGCTGAATGGTTAGCAACTCAGGCAGACAGCGGTAATGAGAGTGAAGATAGTTTTGCTGGTGCTTATGAAGCTGATGTGATCAATTTAGCCAATGGTGCTATTGAAGAAGCCATTGAAGAAATTGATTGAGATACTTAGATTTCTTATTGCGACCTGAAGATGCCGACCGTAGACTCAATACTTCGTGTCTTAGTTAGTTTTAGACCGCTTTTCAATTTCAATAGGCAAGGTTTGAGGTAAGTCGTGCCCACAATTCAACAACTGGTTCGTAAAGGCCGTCAATCAAAGCGTAGAAAAGAGACTACTCCTGCTTTGAAGGGAGCCCCTCAGAGACGCGGTGTTTGCACAAGAGTTTTTACGACTACACCAAAAAAACCGAATTCTGCTCTTCGTAAGGTAGCAAGGGTGCGTTTAACTAGTGGGATGGAAGTAACAGCTTATATACCTGGCGAGGGACATAATTTACAAGAGCACTCAATTGTTTTATTACGAGGTGGTCGTGTAAAAGATTTACCGGGTGTTCGTTACAAGATTGTTAGAGGAACACTTGACACTTCTGGTGTTTCTGAAAGAAGCCAGTCTCGAAGTCGATATGGCGCAAAGAAGGGTAATTAATCATGCCTAGGAAGGGACCTGCTGTTAGAAGGAGTCTTACTCCGGACCCTGTATACCGTTCTAGTGCGGTTACTCAGTTGGTAAACAAAGTATTGAGGCATGGAAAGCGATCCACTGCAGAGCAGATTGTGTATGGAGCTTTAAAGGTAGTTGAAACGAAAACAGGTAGTGAACCTGTTGGAGTTCTAAAGGATGCTTTGGAAAGCATACGACCACAGCTTGAAGTACGAAGTCGGCGTGTCGGGGGTGCTACTTATCAGGTGCCTGTTGAGGTCAAGCCTCGCCGAGCTAACACGTTAGCTGTTCGTTGGCTTGTTGATTATGCACGAGAAAGAAGAGAAAGATCCATGTCTGAACGCTTAGCTAATGAGATAATGGATGCAGCCAATGGGGTTGGTTCATCTGTTAAGCGCCGTGAGGATTTGCATAAAATGGCTGAAGCTAACAAAGCATTCGCTCATTATCGTTGGTAAAAAATTCAGGTAACAGGTAACAGTTATGGCTAATCGACACCCTCTTGAGAAAACTCGCAATATCGGAATTATGGCTCATATTGATGCGGGTAAAACTACCACTACGGAAAGAATCCTGTATTACACAGGTGTGAATTATAAAATCGGTGAAGTTCATGAAGGTACCGCGACAATGGACTGGATGGAACAAGAGCAAGAGCGTGGGATTACGATCACTTCTGCTGCTACTAGTTGTTTCTGGAATGACCATAGGATCAACATTATTGACACTCCTGGGCACGTTGATTTCACAGTTGAAGTGGAACGCTCTTTAAGAGTTTTAGATGGTGCAATCGCAGTTTTTGATGGGGTCGCAGGTGTGGAGCCGCAAACTGAAACAGTTTGGCGTCAAGCTGATCGTCATAATGTTCCAAGGATGTGTTTTATCAACAAAATGGATAGAACCGGAGCTGATTTTTTCTTCGTTTTAGGAACTATCAAAGAGCGTCTCGGTTGCAAAGCTGCTGTGCTTCAATTACCCATAGGAGCGGAAGCTGATTTTGCCGGCATTATCGATTTGGTAACCATGAAGGCTTTGGTTTGGGAAAGTGAAGATCTAGGAGCTTCATGGAATGAGGTAGAGATTCCAGATGATTTGAAAGCCCAAGCGGATGAATACCGGGCAGAACTTGTCGATCTTCTTGCCGAATTCGATGAAAATATCCTCGAGAAGTTTGTTGGTGAGGAAGAAATTACAATTGAAGATTTGAAAAGCGCAATCCGCAAAGGAACTCTTTCAGGAGATTGTGTACCAATTTTAACTGGTACAGCTTTTAAGAATAAAGGCGTTCAGCCTCTCCTTGATTCTGTTGTTGAGTATTTACCTTCACCACTTGACCTTCCACCAGTTGAAGGTATTGAACCACGAAGTGAAGAAGTCACCAAGCGTGCTGTGAGTGACGATGAGCCTTTTTCTGCCCTTGCTTTCAAAATTATGACCGATCCTCATGTTGGCAAATTAACTTACTTCCGTGTTTACAGCGGCACCTTGGAAAAAGGTGCAACCGTTTTAAATACTCGATCGAGTTCAAAAGAACGGATTGGACGAATTTTAGAGATGCATGCCAACGATCGAGAAGATCTCGATATTGTTCGAACTGGTGACATAGTTGCAGGTGTAGGTATAAAAGATACAAAAACAGGTGACACTCTTTGCGCACCTGATCATCCTCTTATGCTTGAACAGCTTGATTTCCCTGATCCTGTAATACATGTTGCTGTTGAGCCTCGATCGAAAGCTGATCAGGACAAAATGGGTAAGGCTTTAGGAGCTCTTTCTGATGAAGACCCTACGTTTACGGTTAGAAGCGATGAAGAAACGGGTCAGACAATTATTGGTGGTATGGGAGAGTTGCACCTTGAAGTTTTAGTTGATCGAATGTTGCGTGAGTTTCGTGTCGATGCAAACGTAGGTAAACCCCAGGTTGCATACCGAGAAACAATTACAAAAGCTGTTGAAAATTATCGTTATACCCATAAGAAACAATCTGGTGGATCAGGCCAATTCGCTGAAATAGTAGCGACGGTGGAACCTTTGACAGAAGGTGAAGAAACCTATGGCTTTGAAGACAAAGTTACGGGAGGTCGTATTCCTAAAGAATATATTCCAGCTGTTGATGCGGGAATACAATCTGCCATGACTTCTGGTGTTCTTGCAGGTTTTCAAGTTTTGGGTATGAAAGTAACCCTTAATGACGGGAAGCATCATGATGTTGATTCATCTGAGATGGCATTTAAAATCGCTGCACAGGCTTGGTTCAGAGAGGTTATAAAACAGGCTAAACCAGTTCTTTTAGAGCCAATTTTTGCTGTAGAAGTTGTAACGCCAGAGGACTATATGGGTGATGTAGTAGGCGACTTAAATTCTAGAAGAGGTAAAGTCGGACAAATGGAAGCAAGAGGAAATAATCAAGTTGTTACCGCACAGGTACCGCTATCCGAGATGTTCGGCTATGCTACAGATTTGCGTTCGCGTACTCAAGGGCGCGCGACGTATACAATGCAGTTCGATTCGTATCAAAAAACACCTTCATCAGTTCAGGAAGAGATTGTCACCAGAATTCGTGGTGAATAGGCTTAACCTGTTGAGACGGTAAGATAAAATAATAGAAATAATAGAGAAACTCGAGGGAGAGTCATGGCTAAGGCCCAGTTCGAAAGAAATAAGCCCCACGTAAATGTGGGAACGATGGGACACATCGATCACGGTAAGACAACTCTTACTGCTGCAATAACTAAGGCATTGTCGGATTCAGATCCTGATAATACAGCATTTACAGCATTTGAGAATATTGATAATGCTCCGGAGGAACGTGAACGTGGTATCACTATTAATGTTTCACACGTTGAGTATGAGACAGCTAATAGGCACTATGCCCACGTGGATATGCCTGGACACGCTGACTACATCAAAAATATGATCACTGGTGCTGCTCAGGTTGACGGAGCTATTTTGGTGGTTTCTGCAGCTGATGGACCAATGCCTCAAACACGCGAGCATGTTTTGCTTGCACGTCAAGTTGGGGTTCCAAAGATTATTGTTGCATTGAACAAGTGTGATGTTGTCGACGATGAAGAACTTCTTGAACTCGTAGAAATGGAAGTAAGAGATCTTCTAAATGAATACGAGTTTCCTGGCGACGATACTCCAATTGTTAGAGTTTCCGCTCTCAAGGCCTTGGAAGGTGATGGAGATGCCGCAGCTCAGATTATTGATTTGATGGCTCAGGTAGATGATTACATCCCTCAGCCAGAGCGTGATGTTGATAAACCATTCCTTATGCCAATTGAGGATGTTTTTTCAATTACAGGACGTGGAACTGTTGTAACCGGCCGTGTCGAACAGGGCAAGGTTAATACTGGTGACACAATAGAGATTGTTGGTATTAAAGACACAACAGAAACAACTTGTACCGGTGTTGAGATGTTTAGAAAACTTCTTGATGAGGGATTAGCAGGAGATAATATTGGTGCACTACTTCGCGGTGTTGACAAAGAAGATGTTCAGCGCGGTCAGGTTTTGGCAGCACCTGGTTCAATAACTCCTCATACACATTTTGAAGCTGAGGTTTATGTTCTTACTAAGGAAGAGGGGGGACGTCATAAGCCGTTCTTTTCTAATTACCGACCACAGTTTTATTTCAGGACAACTGATGTGACTGGAAGCATTGCTTTGCCAGAAGGAACTGAAATGTGCATACCTGGTGATAATACAACTATGACGGTTGAACTAATCGCCCCGATTGCTATGGATGAAGGACTTCGCTTTGCTATTCGTGAAGGTGGCAGGACTGTAGGTGCTGGTGCTGTAACGAAGGTAATTAAGTAGTACGGATTCAACTTATGGCAGCAAGTCAAAAAATAAGAATCAGGCTTAAAGCCTACGATCACGAAGTGATTGACCAATCAGCAAAAAAAATTGTTGAGACAGTTCGTAGAACTCAAGCAGACCTTCGTGGACCAGTACCTCTACCTACAGAGAAGCATCGTTACACAGTTATTCGTGGGCCTTTCAAAGATAAGGATTCTCGTGAACACTTTGAGATGAGGATTCATAAGAGGCTTCTAGACATTCTTAACCCTTCACCTAAGACGGTTGATTCATTACAAAGGCTTGACTTGCCAGCTGGCATAGATATTGAAATAAAAATTCAACAAAATTAATCGTTTTCTTTTTGTTCCTTATTTGTAGCTTCAGGTTTTTTCCTATTTAGAGAACCTTCTCTTTGAGTTTTTGTATTAAGTAATTCCTCGGAAACTTCGTGTCTGCGCGCAACCGAACTTATTACTGATTGAATGGTTGCTGCTGCAGGAAGCGCTAGTAGAGCACCCACTACTCCTAGTATTGCGGAGCCAGCTATCACTGAACCAAATGCTACAGCAGCGTGTATTTGCATTGTGTGAGAAGTGATCCTGGGAGAGATTAAATAATTTTCTATTTGTTGATAAACCGCAATTGTAACTAGCACCCATAGGCCATCAACAGGTTGACCTAGCAGTCCTACAAGGAGGGGCAATACGCCTGCTATGTAAGTTCCTACAACGGGTACAAATTGAGAAATAACGCCTACCCATAGAGCAAGAGCTAGAGCAGATGGAAGTCCTATTATTTCGAAAATTAACCAATGGATTGCGCCGGAAAGTACAGCTAGAACACTTCGTGAAAGTATGTATCCGCCAGTTTTTGATACAGCAAGATCCCAAACTTCTAAAATTTGTCCTTGCCGACGAGGGGCGAGGAAAGAACATACAAGCTTTCTTACTTTTGGTCCCTCAGCTACTAGGTAGAAAGAGAAAAGAGCAATTGTAAAAAGTTGGAAGAGTACATTGGCCACGGTTGTTCCGAAACGTGCAAGATCGTCAGCTAAATCACCGAGCCATTGAGCCAAAGCTCCTGAGTCGTATTTTTCTTGCAAATCTGAGGTGGCGTTTTCGATTCCAAAATTCTCATCAAGAAATTCATCAATATCTGCAAGGTAGGTGGGGATATTATTATTAAATTCTGTTACTTGATCGGCTAGAAGCGACCCGACTTGAAAACCAAAACCACCTAGAGCGGCAAAACAGAATAGGAAAGTTAATGCTGTTCCTAACCCTCTCTTTAATCCTAATTTTTCAAGCCTGTTCACTGCCGGTTCCAGAGCGAAGGATAGGAATAGAGAAACTAATAGAATTATCAATAGAGGTCTTAGCGCAGAAATAATTCCACGGGAGTACCAAAGAATTGCAAATCCGCCTAAGAGAGCTGCAATTGATTTAATTACCCATTTTGGTAATTTTTCGCTGTCTTTTAGCTGATTTTCCAAGGATTTTACCTACAGGTATTTTTTATATTTAGAACTAGAAGAAACGGTACTTCTAAAACAGTCACTGAAATGGGATATTCAGGTCAAAGTTCTCATTATTAAAGGGATTTTCGGTTGCGCCATGTGATTATGCGCCGTATCGTTATCAGTCGGTGTTTGTTGTTTTAACACCTATAGCTGACGTCCATTGAGGCCTATCAAATAGATGGGAACCGAATGGCACAACCGAAATCAGCGCTCCGCCGGGGTTACCCGAGCGGAGCGTTTGCATGGAATTACATAAATACAAATTAACGAGCATTCGTTTGGTGTGCGTAGGAAAAAAAATGGCTAGTAAAGCAATAGTGGGAGAAAAGGTCGGAATGACCCAAGTTTGGGATGAAGATAATTCCGTGATCCCTGTAACAGTTCTACGTATAAGGCCTAATCGTGTAGTACGGGTTAAAACTACAGAACGTGATGGATACAGTGCACTCCAAGTCACTTTCGGAGATAAGGATGACCAAAAATTAACAAAACCAGAAGCAGGCCATTTTGCTGCTAATGGGGTTGATGCAGGAGTCAAGCTGGTGGAGCTCCGTTTGGATGACGTTGATGGATATGAAGTAGGACAGGAACTAACCGTTGAAACGCTTTCTGAAAATTTAAGAGTTGATGTTACTTCAGTAAGTAAAGGTAAAGGTTTTGCAGGAGCTATGAAAAGGCACGGCTTCAAAGGACAAAGGGCTTCTCATGGTGCCCATAAGGTCCATCGCAAACCTGGCGCAGTAGGTCAATGTGCAACACCATCAAGAATTTTCAAAGGTAAAAAACTTCCAGGAAGAATGGGCAATCAAAAGACTACTATTTTAAATCTTCAAGTTGTACAAGCAGATACTGAAAAAGAACTATTACTAATTAAGGGCTCAGTACCTGGTCCGAACGGTTCCACTGTATTAATTAGAGATGCAGTAAAAGGAGCGGTTTGATGCTTGCTGTTGATGTAAGAGATTTAACTGGCTCTAAAACTGGCACAATTGATTTAGATCCTAGAACTTTTGGTCTAGATCCTAACGTTGCAGTTATGCACCAAGTAGTTACCGCTCAACTAGCCGCTAGACGTAGTGGGACTCAGAGCACAAAGACACGCGCAGAAGTCAGAGGTGGAGGTGCAAAGCCTTGGCGTCAAAAGGGCACTGGCCGTGCCAGGCATGGTTCAATTCGTTCTCCACAGTGGCGTGGTGGTGGAGTTGCATTAGGACCTAAGCCACGTGATTATTCACAGAAAACTCCAAAAAAAATGGTTCGTCTAGCATTAAAGTCAGCTCTTTCTGATCGAGCAGCATCAGAACGTGTTGTAGTCGTTGATGAATGGAATTTTGAATTACCAAAAACAAAAGCAGCAGTAGCGGCTCTTAACGCTTTGGACGTAGAAGGTAGAGTCTTGATTGTTGTGAATCAAAATGATTCAAACACTTGGAAAAGTTTCGCAAATCTAGATCGAGTTCATGTCATATCACCGGGTGAGCTAAATGCTTATGATGTTTTAGTAAATGATTGGGTTGTGTTCACAAAGAGCACCTTGCCAGATACCACTTCCTCTGAGAGTTCAGAAGGCAAGACAGATGAAAGTTCGCAATCATGAAAGACCTTAGAGATGTGATTATTAGACCGATAGTTTCGGAGAAATCGTTTGCTCTTCTAGAGCAAAATGTTTTTGCTTTCGAAGTTCATAAATCTGCTTCTAAGCCAGAAATTAGAGATGCTGTTGAAAAGATTTTTGATGTGAATGTTTTGAAAGTTAACACTTTGAATCGTAAGGGAAAATTAAAAAGAAATCGGCGTAAACCAACTATGTCTAAACGTCCTGATGTAAAAAGAGCCTATGTGACACTTGCAGAAGGCGACTCTATTGAATTGTTTGAGGTCTGATCTATGCCCCAGCGACAACGTAAACCAACTAGCCCCGGAAGGCGATTCCAGACAGTTGCAGATTTTTCTGAAATAACTAAAACCACTCCTGAGAAAACCCTAGTTGAGAAGAAAGTTTCAACCGGAGGTCGTAATAACTATGGTCGTAAAACCTCACGTCATCGTGGAGGCGGCCACAAACAGAAGTATAGGGTAATTGATTTTAGGCGTAATAAAGACGGTGTTCCAGCAACTGTTGCTGCTGTTGAATACGATCCAAATCGAAGCTGCAGAATTTTATTGTTGCACTATCACGATGGGGAGAAGCGTTATATTTTGGCTCCGCGTGGTGTTGAAGTAGGAGATGTACTTAGATCAGGACAAGGAAGTGAAATACGTTCTGGGAATGCGTTACCTCTTCGTTATATACCTGTTGGAACAGTTATCCATAATGTCGAATTGCATCCAGAGGGTGGAGGCCAATTGGCGCGTAGCGCTGGTTCCAGTATCCAATTAGTTGCTAAAGAGGGAGATTTTGCAACTTTACGTCTCCCAAGTAGCGAGATGCGTAGAGTTAGGATCGATTGCCGTGCGACAATAGGAGAAGTCGGCAACCAAGAGCATGAATTAATAAGTATTGGAAAAGCCGGACGTAACAGGTGGAAAGGTGTAAGACCACAATCTCGCGGTGTTGCTATGAATCCGGTAGACCACCCCTTAGGTGGTGGTGAAGGGAAGTCATCTGGTGGTCGTCATCCTGTTTCACCTTGGGGTAAACCAGAAGGACGTACTCGAAAAAGAGGAAAACATTCCGACAAGATGATTGTTAGACGTCGTCGCGGAAGAGGACGGAGGTAGATAGTTATGCCACGGAGTTTGAAAAAGGGCCCTTTTGTTGATGAGCATCTCTTGAAAAAGGTAGATGGCATGAATAGTTCAGGAGATAAGAAGGTTATTCAAACCTGGTCACGACGTTCAACAATTGTGCCAGACATGCTTGGTCACACGATTGCAGTTCACGATGGCAGGAAACATATTCCTGTATTTATAACAGAGTCAATGGTTGGTCATAAATTAGGAGAATTTGCGCCTACAAGAACATTCCGCTCACACAGTGGTCAGGAAAGGTCTACAAGCTAATGGTTTCCTTAGATAGTTCTTTATCCAATGTTGAAAACCGTGAAAGCACGCGATCTGTTGTTCGTTATGCTCGCGTTTCCGCTCATAAAGCTCGACCTGTGTTAAATCAGATTCGCAATAAGTCTGTTGGGAGAGCAGATGAAATTTTAGCTTTTAGTGAAAGATCAGTCTCAGAAGTTATTTCTGGGTGTTTACGATCTGCTGTTGCGAACGCTGGCAATAATGATGGAATACCTGAAGAAGAGCTTTTTGTTTCAGAGTGCTTCGCTGATGAAGGACCTACCTTAAAACGGTTTAGACCTAGAGCCCGTGGGCGTGCAACCTCAATTTTTAAAAGAACTTGTCATCTAACAGTTGTTGTTTCACGGTACTCAGTTGAAGAGTTGGAGGCTTTTCAAACTCGTGCTGAATTAAGAGATGAAAGAAAAAATCTTGCTTTAGAGACAGATTCGGATGAAGAATCAGGATCAAAAAATAAGAAAACTCGAGCCACGAAAGAAGATGTGGTTGAAGAAGATGTGGTTGAAGAAGATGTGGTTGAAGAAGATGTGGTTGAAGAAGATGTGGTTGAAGAAGATGTGGTTGAAGA
>MPLT02003250.1_pt1 | contig 17820 bp, 14 predicted proteins | sample 1617391 | NCBI WGS metagenome assembly MPLT02 (sample SAMN05944800, study PRJNA350692) | marine metagenome | biome: marine; feature: ODZ; material: water; isolation source: 70 m water sample filtered on 0.2 um supor filter | place: Pacific Ocean | collected 2012-04-08 | depth 70m m
CGCTCGATAAATGATTTGTCGCCTAACTCGGCGTTGTGTAAAGCGAAGACACCAAGTGTCAGAGGGTATATAACTAACAGACCTGCGATAAACGGGACTAAAATCCGCTTTAGTCGGTTTTGAGAAAAATATTTGCCTCCTTTTTTTAAATAGACCATCTCAGCAAAAAAACCGGCGATTAGATAAAAAAACTGCATTCGAAACAGATGAACCCCCCAAGTAATCTGATAGTTAAGCGGATCTTGATAATATTCCCCATAAAAATTATAGATAATCCGATCCGGTGAACCGAACAGGATGGTCACGTGCAGAATTACGCCGAGGTACATAGCCACGGCCCGTAGGAAGTCGAGGCTGTGATACCGGTCGGTTGGGTTGCTTGTGCTCATCGGTGGCCAATGACGGCTTTATAACGGACGGCGAAAAGAGTAGGGAATGGCGAATCGTAATGCAAATTCATTGAGCCCCGGCTGAGTCTTGATTTTCGGGTGGGGGTCTTGAATGGGGAGGGCTGTGTTTAAAGCCTTGGCCATCCTGTTTTCGCAGTCCATTTCCCCTGAAATCTGGTGAGCGGTGCTGGCAAGCGGCATTGTGCTCCTGACTCTGCTGTTCTGGCGGCTCCGTGTGCATCGCCGATGCTCGGTTGGAACAGGCGGCCTTCTCCCGACAGCTCATTGCGGGTGCGGGCCACAATCTTCCTTCTCCCTATGAGGGAGAAAGTGGCCGGAGGCCGAATGAGGGTGGGGGCATTTTTCACGAAAAAAAGACACGATTTTAGACTTGCCGTTTCCTCCCTCACTCCGCCCTCTGCCTCATGGGAGAGGGTGTTTAGCGTGCCCTTGTAAAAACCTTCGTGTGCTTCGTGGTTAATTCAATGCGCTTGGCCAAGCGCGGCTTGTTTGCCCGAAGCAATCGCACTAGGCTGCCGTCATGTCTTTGCCAGTCATTACCGTGGAACAAATGCGCCGCTGGGAGGCGGCCACCTGGGAGACCGGCAAAACCGAAGCCGAGATCATTGCCCAGGTCGGCGGGATCGTAGCCAGGCGCGCGCTTGAGCTGACCCAACCAGGCGACACCATTCTGTTACTCGCCGGCAAGGGCCACAACGGCGACGACGTCCGAGCCATGACAAACCACCTGCCCGAGCGCGACGTCAGCCTGCTCAGTATAGCCGATCCGGCCAAAACACTTCCCAATCTCGCCACCGCCCTCGAACCCAGGCCGGCGCTCGTCGTCGATGGCCTTTTCGGCATCGGCCTCAACCGCGTGCTCGACGCCGACTGGATGCAGATCATCTCGCAGCTCAACGCAAACCGGCTGCGGGTGCTTTCGGTGGACGTGCCTTCCGGGGTTGATGCCGCCACCGGCGAAATTCAGGGGGCGGCCATCCGTGCCGAGGAAACGCTGACACTCGGTGCCCCAAAAACCGGTCTGTTGCACAGCGCAGCTGCGGATTACGTCGGTCGGCTGACGGTCGCGCCAGAGATCGGGCTAGTGCCCCGTACCGCGACCAGCGAGTTGCAGCTTGGCCAAGCGGAGGATTTTATCGGATTCCCGCCGCCCCGGCCGGCCGGTGGCCACAAGAGTACTTTTGGCCATGTGGGCATCATGGCCGGCAGCCTTGGCTACCACGGCGCGGCCGTGCTCGCCGCTCGCGGTGCCACTCGCGCGCAGCCGGGGCTCGTCACCCTGCTCACGCCGGAAGAAGTGTTCGTACCGGTCGCCTCGCAGTTGCAAAGCGTAATGGTGCAACCGCTCGTGCCGGGTGAAATCACTATCAAGTCGATCACCACGTTGCTCGTCGGCCCCGGCATGGCCTCCGACCGGCTGCCGGACGATTTAAAAACCACCGCCGACAGTATGTGGCACGAGTCATCCGTGCCGATGGTGGTCGATGCCAGCGCACACGACTGGCTCACGGCCGGGGCGGTTCCGGAAAAATCGATTCGGGTGATCACCCCCCACCCCGGCGAGGCGGCACGGCTGCTTGGCACGACCCCCGCCGAAGTACAGGCCGACCGGGTGGAGGCGCTGCAGGCGTTGTCCGCCAAGTTCGGCAACTGCCACGTGGTGCTCAAGGGGCGGCACACGCTCATTGGCCAGGCGGAGGGCACGGTGCACGTGAACGCCACCGGCAACCCAGCGCTTGGCCAAGGTGGAAGCGGCGACCTGCTCGCCGGATACCTCGCCGGGCTACTCGCGCAACCGCTTTTGCACGAGGATGTCGCTCTGACGATCCGCTTCGCCGCCTGGCAGCACGGGGCCGCTGCAGATGCGTTGAGTGCCTCATCCTCGAATTGGACAATCGAGGACTTGGCCAACTGGATTGGCGGTAAACAGCCGTAAAAACTCCCGTCCCTGCCTTTACTGGCCGGCGGTTTTGACCTACGTTTCGGCGTTTGGCGTCCTTTCCGGGCGTCCCGCTTGGCCAAGCGCGCCGGGCGATCGACCACGAATTTGCAAATAATGAAATTGACTCAACTCAACCGCTTCACCGGCCTGTTGACCGCGGCAGCCATCGGGTTCATCGTCGCCCCACCCAGCAGTACCGCCCAGGACGGCCCGGAGAGCGTTGTCTCCACCCCGATCAAGGCGCTCGAGGAGAAGAACCCCAAGCTGCTTTGGGACATGCTGCCGGCGAGCTACCAAAGCGACATTAACGAGCTGGTGCAGGAATTCGCCAAGAACATGGATGCGCAGCTTTGGGCTGCCGGAGTCGAGTTTTTGGCTGAGACAGGCAAGTTGCTCGAAGCCCAAAAGGGCCTGCTCGCCAAGATGGGCGCTGAAAGCGACCCGACCATGAATGCCAAGGAAGCCGAGCAGGGCATGGAAATGTTCGCCAAGGCGATCAAGAAACTTGTCGACAGCGATATGGGCAGCCTCAACAAAATGAAGTCGATCGATCTCGGCAAAGTCGCCGACACTCTCGGCAAGGATATTCTGAACCTCGCCGAGGAGACAGCCAAGTTAACCGGTGATGCCGATCCGTTTAAGCTGGAGGCCATGAAACAGGTCAAACTGGAGGTCGTGAGTCAGGACGGCGACAACGCCACGGTGAAAATCAGCGGCCTGCCGGAGGTTGATCTTTCCGGGCTGCAGGGCGGTGGCCTACCCCCGGGCATCCCCGGCTTGCCGGGCGGTGCGGACGTTTTGCCGATCCCGGATTTTTCCTCACTCGAGAACGGCGAACAGAAGCTCGTCAAGGTCGAGGGCAAATGGGTCCCGGCCGACTTGGCTGAAGGATGGAAAGCCGGCATCGACGAGGCGAAACAGGGCCTCGGCGAAATCGGAAACATTCCCGCCGAGGAAAAACAAATGGCGCTCATGATGATTGGCTCGCTCACCAAGGCTCTGGATGGCATGAAAAAAGCCAAGAATGAGCCGGAATTTCAATTGGCTGCATTTGGCGCTCTCGGTGCGGTGATGGCCGGTGCGGGTGGACTCGAGGGCCTCGGTGGACCGGGCGGCCCCGGAGGAGCCCCGGGTGGTTTCCCCGGATTTGGTGGGCAGGGTGAAGAGGCTAACCCGATCCAAAAAGCGCAGGCCCGCAAACTCGCCGAGGGCGAAATCAGCCTTTTAAACGGAGACATCCTGAAGGGCGAAGTGTCGGATGTGGATCAGGATGGTATCGTCGTGCGAGTCGATGTTGGTGGCTTTTCCAAGCGCGTGAACTGGATGCAGCTCAGTCAGGAAAGCCTAAAGAAAATCAAGTCACTGGGCGAATTGGATAAGAAACGTTACGGCATCAGGGTCAATAATCGATGGCTCGGGGCGGATCATTTCGTGAAGCCATTCATCGAGCCGGAGGATTGGCAGATGGAACAGAGCACCTACCCGACGGGCGTGAGCAGCATGCCTGAGTTGAACACACCCTCAACAGCCGAGGTCAACTCAAAGCTGGCCGCATACGGTTCGCCGGGAGGCATCGGGTTGCTGGTCGCGGTGGCCATCGGCAGCCTCGTGGCCGGGCTGGGTGTGGCGGCGTTCAAGGAATCCAACGTGGCCCTCGCCGGCGTGATTTCGTTCGCCCTGCCAATCGTCGGGCCACTCCTGCTCCTGGCCAAGCCCAAGGTGGAATACGAGTACGAGGACGACGGCGACGATGAGTACGAGGAGGAGGCGGAAGCCCCGGCCGGGGCGGTCATGGGCGACACCGGTGGCGGTGCAGTGGCCGGCATGCTGCCGGAAGCCAAGAAGATGAGCTTCGCCCAGTCCGGGCCAAAGAAGCAAACCAGCACCAACGAACAGTCGTGGGATCGCGACGACACCCGGTTTGACCGCTCATTCTTCCAGAACAATTTCCCGAACTATTTCAAGGTCGTCCTCGGGGCGACCGAGCGCAACATGGTGCTGGCCATCAAGACTGGCAAACGCGAATACGTCGGCCAGCGCATCAAACGCATTTCCGGTGCCGACCTGCACATGGAACTACTCAGCGGCAAGGAACAGAAGATTTCCTTCAGCGAAATTGGCTCCGTAGACTTGCGTCCGAAATAGTTGACGGATTATACCTCACTTGGCCAAGCGCTTGGCCAAGCAAAAAAAATGAAAATAAGAGCGATCCTTTTGTTCGGTTCACCCGGCGCCGGCAAGGGTACACAAGGGAAAATTCTCGGCCGGATACCAAACTTCCTCCACATCTCCAGCGGCGAACTGTTCCGCAACCTGCGCGTGCAAAACCCGCTTGGCCAGTTGTTCATCGACTACGCCTCGCACGGCAACCTTGTACCGGACGAGCCCACGATCAAGCTGTGGCGCGACGACATTGAAAACCGCATACGCAACGGGCAATTCAATCCCGAGACAGACACCGTCCTGCTCGACGGCATCCCCCGCAACGTGAACCAAGCCAAGCTGCTTGAGGATCGAATCTACGTCGCCGGCATCCTGAACCTTTACTGCCGCGATCTCGACATCATGGTCGAGCGGCTGCAGGCAAGGGCCCTCAGAGAAAACCGGCTCGACGATGCCAACCTCGAGACCATCAAGACCCGCCTCAAGGTCTACGAGAACGAAACCAAACCGTTACTCGACCACTACGGCGAGGAACTCGTGCACACCATCGACTCCACCCAGTCGCCGGTGCTCGTGCTGCGTGACACGCTTGAAGTCCTGGCCGGGATCGATATGCCCTGACCTTCACCGTGGCCAAGCCGATACGAGTCGTTTACATGGGGACGGCCGACTTCGCCTGCCCGAGCCTCGCGACGCTCGACGACTCCCCGCTGACCGAGGTACTCGCCGTGGTCACCCAGCCGGATCGTCCCCGTGGCCGCCAGCTCATTCCTCACCCCCCGGCCGTCAAGGTCGAGGCCCAGCGCCGCAACCTGCCGGTGCACCAGCCGGAGCGTCTGCGGGACGATTTTAAATTCCTGACAGGGCTTGCTCCCGACCTGATCGTCGTCGCAGCCTACGGGCAATTCCTGTCGCAACCCGTGCTCAGCCTCCCCGAGCATGGATGCATCAACGTCCACGGTTCACTGCTCCCGCTCTACCGCGGAGCCGCACCGATTCAGCGCGCCATCCTCGACGGTCACACCGAGACCGGTGTCACCATCATGGAGATGGAGGCCGGGCTCGACACCGGCGCGATGATCAGCAAGGTCCGCACCCCGATCGAGCCGGCCGACAACGCCCAGACCCTGCACGACCGGCTGGCCGAACTCGGTGCCACGCTGCTCATTGAGACGATCCCCGGCTACGTTGCCGGAGAGATCACCCCCGAGCCGCAGGACGACTCGCAGGCAACTCACGCCGCGAAAATCACCCGCGACATGGGCCGGGTTGACTGGTCAAAAACAGCGACAGAAATCCGGAATCAGGGCCGGGCATTCACCCCCTGGCCCGGCGTGTTCACCCACCTCAACGGCAAACTACTCAAGCTGCTGGAGATCGAGCCGACGGATACCACCGGCCTTGCGCCGGGCACGCTTGGCCAAGCGGACGCCGACGGCATCCTCGTTGGCTGCGGCGGAGGCGCACTGCGGATCAAGCGGCTGCAAAAAGAGGGCGGCAAACGGCTGGCAGCCGACGCCTTCCTCGCCGGCAACCCCCTGCCACCGGGAACGGTGCTCGGATAAATTGCCGCTTGGCCAAGCGCGGTTTTTGACCGAAAATCGCCGGCATGGAAACGGTAGTTGAACAGGCCCTCCCCGACGCCAACGGGCGCTTTGGCGAATACGGCGGGCGCTACGTCCCGGAAACCCTCATGCACCCGCTGCAGGAACTCGAAGATGAGTATTTCCGCGCACAGCAGGATCCGGAATTCCAGACCGAGCTGCAGTATTACCTCCGCGAATTCTGCGGCCGCCCCACCCCGCTCTACCACGCCGAGCGACTCACCCGCGACCTTGGCGGCGCGAAGATTTACCTCAAGCGCGAGGACCTGCTGCACACCGGCGCCCACAAGATCAACAACGCCATGGGGCAGATTCTGCTGGCCAAGCGCATGGGCAAAAAACGCATCATCGCCGAGACCGGCGCCGGGCAGCACGGCGTGGCCACCGCCACCGTCGCGGCGATGTTCGGGCTCGAGTGCGTCATCTACATGGGCGCGGTCGACTGCAAGCGGCAGGCGCTCAACGTTTTCCGGATGCGCATGCTTGGCGCCACCGTCGTGCCGGTTGAGGCGGGACAAAAGACACTCAAGGAAGCCGTCAACGAGGCCATGCGCGACTGGGTGACCAATGTGCGTAACACCCACTACATTCTCGGCACCGCCTACGGGGCGCATCCGTATCCGATGATGGTACGCAACTTCCAGCGCGTGATCGGCGACGAGGCACGCCGCCAAATCCTCGAGCAGGAGGAGCAACTGCCCGACCGCCTGATCGCCTGTGTCGGCGGCGGCTCCAACGCCATCGGCCTGTTTTATCCGTTCGTCGGCGACGAGAGCGTTACCATGACCGGTGTTGAGGCCGGCGGCGAAGGCATCGTCGACGGGAAACACGCGGCGCGATTTCAGGGTGGCGGACTCGGCGTGCTGCAGGGCACACGCTCGTTCGTCCTGCAGGACGAGGACGGCCAGATCCAGTTGACCCACAGCGTCTCGGCCGGCCTCGATTACGCGGCGGTTGGCCCCGAACACGCCTGGCTGCGCGACATCGACCGCGCGGAGTACACCTACGCCACCGACGACGAGGCTCTGGCGGCGTTCCAGCGCTTGGCCAAGCTCGAGGGGATCATCCCCGCGCTCGAGTCCAGCCACGCGATCGCCGAGGTCATTAAGGCTGCGCCCGACATGCGCCCCGACCAGATCATCATCGCCAACCTCTCCGGCCGCGGCGACAAGGACGTCGCACAGGTCGCCGACCTCATCACCCTCTAGCGCTTGGCCAAGCGCGGCAGCAGCCATGAATCAAGTCGACGAAATGCGGATGGATAAATGGTTGTTCGCCGTGCGGCTGTTCAAGACACGGGGACAGGCGGCGGACGCCTGCCGGGGCGGCAAAATCAAGCTCAACGACACCGCCGTCAAGGCAGCCAAAACCGTCCGGGTCGGCGACACCGTCAGCGTCCGGCAAAGCCCGATGGTGCGATCGCTGAAAGTGATCGGCCTCATCGAACGCCGCGTCGGAGCCAAACTCGTCGAGAATTTTGCCGAGGACATCACACCAAAATCGGAGTGGGCCAAACTCCGCAAAGCCAAGCGCGATGGCAGTGACACGCGCAACAAGGCGCAGGGCCGTCCCTCCAAGCGCGAACGGCGGTTGATCGATCAATTCATGGAGCTCGGAGGCAACAAATGAGCGACGTAAAAACCATCAAGCAGGGCTTCATTCGTTCCGCCGTATTCATGGGAGTGGTCGGCGTCATCCTCGCCATCGACACCCTCATCGGGGATGCGCTGACAAACTGGTTCGGCGTCAGGCCGCGAAACCTTTGGGGGCTGGACGGCATCCTGTTTTCGCCTCTCCTGCACGGGGGACTCGCTCACTATTTTTCCAATCTCCTGCCGATGATCGTGCTGGGCGGATTGCTGTTCGCGAACCCCAACTACAAGCCATGGAGGTCGTTGCTTTTAATCTGGCTGTTCAGCGGCGCCGGCACTTGGATCATCGGAGGCAGCGGCACTAATCACATCGGAGCCAGTGGTGTCGTCTTTGGGTTGGTGACATTTTTAATCACCGCCGCGATACTGCTGCGAAGCTGGCGTTCGGCCATCATCAGCATCGCCGTGTTTTTCATGTACGGCGGAGTTCTGTTCGGCGCGCTGCCCCCGCTGTTAAACAGTGAAATGGAGTCGCACATCTCATGGGAGTGCCACCTTTCGGGCGCCATTGGGGGCGTCATCGCCGCCTGGCGCGTGCGAAGGAGGTAGGGACGACGGGCGCAGTTTTTTGCGGACTCGCAGGCTCGTCCCTCCATCTCGCAGACCAAGTGCAAAACTGGAGGGACGAGCCTGCGAGTCCGCTTGGCCAAGCGCTATTCGTCGTACTGTTTCAGCACCTCGAAGCGTTGGCTGCCCTTGCTTTTGAGGTGCACCAACACGCCTTTCTTCAGGTCGAGTTCGTCGGTGGCTTTGTTGAATGCCCCAACAGAATCGACCGGAGTGCTGTTGACACGGGTGACGATGTCTCCGGGGGCGATGTTTTTCCCGGCAGCCACGCTGTCTCCCTCCACCGCCACAACGATAACGCCCTCCTCGTTTTCGATCTCAAACCTCTCGGCCAAGTCGGCGTTCAGATTTTGCACTGTCATGCCGAGCAGCTTGGCCTTGGCCGGTTCGCTTGGCTTGTCCTCGGCGCCACGACCCGCGCGCGCCACGGCGGAAAATTCATCCGGGAACGCGCCAGTCTTCACGTCAATCTCCTTGGCCTCACCGTCGCGCATCAGGCCCACCTTCACCGTATCCCCGGCGCTCTTGTATCTCAACGACCGCTTTAGTTCCTCGGCGGACTTGACCCGCGTACCGTCAACGGAGGTGATAATGTCGGCCAGTTGCAGGTCGGAGTTTTCCGCCGGGCCACCCGGCACGAACTGCCGCACGACCACGCCGTCCTCAACCCCCACGGCGAGGTCGCGAAAGTCCGTGTCCTCACGCAGCGTGGTGATGCTGACGCCGAGCCAGGCGCGGGTGACCTTGCCGTCCTTGATCAACATGTCCGCCACGCGCTTGGCCAAGTTCACCGGCACGGCAAACCCGATCCCGGTGTTCATCCCGCGGATGAGCGTGTTGATACCGATGACCTCTCCGTAGATATTCACCAACGGCCCGCCGCTGTTGCCGGGGTTGATGCTGGCATCGGTCTGGATGAAGTCCTGGTCGAACATGAACTGGTCGGAGAACACGCGGCGACCCTTCGCGCTGACGTGCCCAACGGTGACGCTGTAGTTCAGCTCGAACGGCGAGCCGATCGCGATGGCAAATTCGCCGGCCTTGGTCTTCGACGAGTCGCCCAGCTTGGCCGGAGTCAGGCCGGTTGCATCGATCTTTACCACACCGATATCCGACTCGCGATCCACCCCGAGCACTTCGCCATCGAATTCCCTGCCGTCCTTAAATACGATCTTAACCTTGTCTGCACCGTCGATGACATGACGGTTGGTCATGATAATGCCGTCCTCACGGTAAACGATCCCGGAGCCCTGCCCGTCAAATATAGGCTCGCTAGAGCGAGGGCGCTGAGGAGACTCGCGACGCTCCGGTTGCTCGAAAAATTTTCGCAAATCCTCCGGTATCTGGTCGAAAAAAGGGCTGTTGCGAAACTGCCCGTCAAGCTGCCCGTGGGCGCCCGGTTTCTTGGCCACGCGCACCACGACGACCGACTTGGAGACGCTCTCGGCCACCTCCACAAACGCCTGGTTCAACTGCTGCGCCAGCTTCAGCGCCTCGGACGGCTCCGCCGCGGTCGCAGTCGCTCTCCCCACCACGCCGGTCATCAGGCCGGCACTCAATATCGATACGATGATCTTTTTCTGGATACTCTTTTTCATTCCTTAACTGCCTTGGCAATCTTCGTTGGAGTTCGATTTGACTCAACAAAAAACGTTCAAAAAAAATGGAACGCATGGAATCGCTCGACACACCCCCGGGTTTGTGGATTACTGTGCCGAGTTTGCCCGGCTTCTGCCGGGTTTTGTGCAATGGACAAGGATTTATTAACCCAGGCCAAGTCGCTCGGATTCTCCGACCGACAGATCGCCCACCTCACGAACCGCACCGAGGACGAGGTGCGCGCCAAGCGCCAGTCGCTTGGTCTCGAGCCCAGCTACCGGCTGGTCGACACCTGCGCGGCGGAGTTCGAGGCGTACACGCCATACTATTACTCCTCCTACGACCGTGGAGACGACGAGGTCACGCCCAACGAGAAAAAGAAGGTGATGATCCTCGGCGGCGGCCCGAACCGGATTGGCCAGGGCATCGAGTTTGACTACTGCTGTGTGCACGCTGCCTTTGCGCTGAAGGAGGAAGGGTTCGAAACCATCATGGTCAACTCCAACCCCGAGACCGTCTCCACCGACTACGACACGAGCGACAAGCTGTTTTTCGAGCCGCTTACGCTCGAGGATGTCCTGCACATTTACCATCGTGAAAAATGCTGGGGCGCCATCGCCCAGTTCGGCGGTCAGACACCGCTCAACCTCGCGCTTGGCCTGCAGGCCAACGGCGTCAACATCATAGGCACCTCGCCCCAGAGCATCGAGCGCGCGGAGGATCGCGAGATGTTCGCCGACATGCTGCACAAGCTCGAGATCCCGCAGCCGCCCAACGGCCTCGCCACCAACGAGGAGGAAGCCATCGAGGCGGCCAGCCGGCTCAGTTACCCGGTGCTGGTGCGACCGTCCTTCGTGCTCGGCGGCCGCGCGATGCAGATCGTCTACTCGGACGCCGAGCTGCGGGAGTACATGCGCTCCGCCGTCGAGGCTTCGCCCAAGCGCCCGGTCCTGGTCGACAAGTTTCTCGAGGACGCCGTCGAGGTGGATGTCGACTGCATTGCCGACGTCGGCCATTACGACGATCCGGCCGAGGCCACCGTCGTCGTGGGCGGCATGCTCGAGCACGTCGAGTTTGCCGGCGTGCACTCCGGCGATGCCGCGATGGTCCTGCCGCCACACACGCTGTCCGATGAACTGCTCAACACCATGCGCCGCTACTCCGACGCCATGGCACGTGAGCTGAAAGTCACCGGCCTGATGAACGTCCAGTACGCCATCAAGGACGGCACCGTCTACGTGCTGGAAGTCAACCCGCGCGCCTCGCGCACCGTGCCGTTCACCAGCAAGGCCATCGGCACGCCGTTGGCCAAGCTCGCCGCCAAGGTCATGGCCGGCAATACGCTCAAGGAACTTGGTTTCACGGGCGAAATCGTGCCGGACTACTGGGCGGTCAAGGAATCGGTCTTCCCGTTCAACCGCTTCCTCGGGCAGGACATCCTGCTCTCGCCTGAGATGAAATCCACCGGCGAAGTGATGGGGCTCGACACCGACCTCGGCACCGCCTACGCCAAGTCGCAGATGGCTGCCGGGGGTTCACTGCCGCTAACCGGCCGCGTGTTCATCAGCGTGAGCGACAACCACAAGAGCGCCGCTGTCGACCTGGCCAGGCGCTTCACCGAGCTGGGCTTTGAACTGCTCTCCACCAGCGGCACCGCCGCCGTGCTCAAGGAGGCCGGGCTGGAAGTCGAGAGCATCTACAAGCTCGCCGAGGGCCGTCCGAATACAATCGATCTGTTGAAAAACAACGAAATCCAACTGGTGATCAACACCCCCGACGGCCAGGTGCCGAGGGCGGACGAAATCAAGATCCGCACCACCGCCGTCTACACCAACACCCCGATTATCACCACCATCGGCAGTGCCAAGGCCGCACTCGAGGGCATTACCGCGCTCAAGGAAAAAGGATACGGCGTCAAGCCACTGCAGGAATTCCTGTAATCAAGCCAGGCGCTTGGCCAAGCGCGGTTACTGATAGACGGCCCAAGGTTGGGCGAAGCCGGCGAAGCCGTCAGCGGCCGGATCAAATTCACCGAAGGTGTCGCCATAATGCGTGAGGTGCATCTTGGAGCGCAAGTCTGCGTCGAGGGTCTTCAACTCGGAGTAGGCCGGATGCACCACTCCCGGCTCGTACAGTTGGCAGTCATGGAAGATCGTGTCGACTCCGTCCATTGGCAGTTGCTCGAACAGGGCCTGGTCGAACCTCGTGTCGGCCGTGAACAGCACCCGCCCATCGATTAAAAGGCCGGTGGACCAAAACGCCGATCGAGTGTTGTCCTCCCCGATGGGGATGTGAACGGTACGAAAGATCGTCAACCGAATCCCCTCCACCTCGACCTCGTAAAGTTCGCGTGGCTCGGTGGCGACCTGATCGGGTACGACGAACTCAGCCAGGTCATCGAAACCAAGCGTGCCACCAACCGCGTGTTCGCAGCCACCGCGCAGTGATCGATCCCAAAGCAGGTCGCGGTACGTCTCGGTCAGAATCATCTGCGGTTTCTTTTTCAGGACGTAGTGGCTGTAGAGCAGGAGTTCCTCCAGACCACCAATATGGTCGGCATGGCTGTGGGTGACGTGGTAGTAGTCGAAGTCGGTGATGCTGATGCCCCGAGTCTCAAGCCCGCCGGGGATGGATGTGCCGGCGTCGACGAGGATCGTCCGGCCGCCCTTGGCAATGATCAGGCAGGTGGGATTATTCTTTCGCGCAAAGGCGGAGCCGACTCCGGGAAAACAAAGCGTCAGCCCCTCACGGCTGGCATCACGGAGCAGTTGCAACCCATGTGGTGTGCCTGACTCGATTTCCTGTGTGATCCTCATGTACGGGTTGCCGGTCGGATTCGTCGGGCGAATTTGTAATCAGTCGCATGACTCATTTGCAACAAAAAAGGAATAATAATGGGGTTGACCCCCGTTGGAAAGCCCGCTAGTGTACTGCCGAACGCCACCGTATAGGCTTTTTAACACCTGAAATATCATGAAATCCAAAGCAATCAAATGGCTCGGAACCCTGCTGGGTTGCCTGAGTTTGGTCGTCGTGGTCAGTGCCATCGCCGGCCCGGTCAATGACAAGTGCCCGCTCAGCGGCAACGCGGTCAAGAAGGAAGCCACCTACTCGGTGGGATTCTGCTGTGGCAACTGTCAGGGCAAGTTCACCAAGAATCCGTCTGCCTCAATCGCCAAGGTCAAGGCCGCCCCGATCAATGACAAGTGCCCGCTTAGCGGCAACGCCATCAAGGCCACCGCCAGCTACAAGGGCGACCTCATCGGCTTTTGCTGCAATAACTGCAAAGGCAAGTTCGAGAAGGACCCCGACAACCTCATCAAGAAGGTGAAGGTCGCCCGCAAGACGGTCAACGATAAGTGCCCGCTCAGCGGCCGCGCGATTGACCCGAAAAAGACCTACACGGTCGCCTTCTGCTGCAACAACTGCGCCGGTAAATTCAAGAAGGATCCGGCCAAGCACATCGCCAAGGTCAAGTAAGCGACTTGGAATATCCCTTTAGGACCGCCCCGGAAACGGGGCGGTTTTTTTGTCGCCTGTCCAGGTTTAAACCGCATCCTCTGTCAGCTCTTTTTGAACGCAGAGGACGCCGAGGACCACAAAGAGAAAACATAGGGAGAGAAACCTTAGGATTAACCGCAGCTTTCCAACCAAGCGCTTGGCCAAGCCTTGTTTAACGGGTGATGCCCCGGTCGCTGCTCTCGACGAATGCGAGAAAGTGATCCACCTCGGGCAACTGCGGCACCTCGGCTCGGATTGCCTCCACGGCGTTGGCTGCGGTCAGGCCCTTCCGAAAAAACAGCCGATGCACCTGCCGGATCGCCTCCCTGCCCTCCTCCGACACGCCGTTACGCTCGAGCCCAATCTTGTTCGGCATACGTGTGCGCGCCGGGTTGCCGTCCACCATCATGTACGGCGCCACGTCGCTGACGACCTTGGAGCAGCCACCGATGATCGACATTTTTCCCAGTCGACAAAACTGGTGCACCGCCGCCAATCCGCCGACGATGGCAAAATCCTCCACGATCACATGGCCGGCCAGCGTCCCGTTGTTGGACATGATTACGTGGTTGCCCAGCTCGACATTGTGTGCGATGTGGCAGTAGGCGAGGACGTGATTGTCGGAGCCGACCACCGTCGCCTCGCCGTCGCCAGTGCCGCTGTGGACGGTGACGTTTTCGCGGAAGGTATTGCGGTCCCCGATGCGCGTCCACGTGGTGCCGCCTTTCCATTTTAAGTCCTGCGTTTTGAGGCCAATGGAAGCGAAGGGGAAAAAGTCGTTGTCCGACCCAACCTCCGTCTGGCCGTCAATCACCACGTGGGAGTGCAGCCGATTGCCCGCCCCCAACGTGACGTTCCCGCCGATGACACAGTACGGGCCGATCGTGCAGCCGTCGCCAATCGTGGCGTCCGCATGGATGACTGCGCTGGGATGGATGTCAGGCATGGGTGGGGAGTTTCAAGTGTTCAGTTTTCAGTTTCAAGCCCGACACTCGTTAGCATTTGGGATTGCCACGATTCCGCGCCAGTGCCTTGGAGTGCGGTGCTCCGCACCGCTTTGGTACCGGCTGTACCGCACTGAAAGCGGCAGGGACTGCCGCACTCCATGACGCTCCCGCGACAACGCAATTCGATTGCACAATTGTGCCGCCCATTCAGGGCTTGGTATATTTTTGATCGTCCACCCCGGGGCTGACGCCCCGGGCTATCACATTCCGCCCCTTCGGGGCTTAACAAGTTGACAACCTCAAGGCCGTTCTCAAAACCAAACGCCTGGCCAAGCGTGGGTAGGGACGGCTGTCCCCAGCCGTCCTCGGAACCAAGGGGCGCTGAGGCAGCACGCCCGATCTTCCGCGTGGCCAAGCGTCTGGTTCGTTGTTGCTCATTAAAAATCATCCCGGTTATTCGCCTGCCAGTGCGAAGGCGATCTCGGCTTCGCTGACGGTTTCGCCGCCGACCGAGCAGACGCCCTTGGCCTTGCAGATTTTGCCCCGTGCCTTGATCACCTCGATGTCGATTTGCAGTACGTCGCCCGGCTTGACCGGCTTGCGCCACTTCACCTTGTCGGCTGCCATGAAGTAGGCGATTTTGCCGGCGTTGTCGGCCTTCTTGAGCATCAGGATGCCGGCGGCCTGTGCCATGGCCTCGAGTTGCAAGACGCCCGGCATGATGGGGTGTCCGGGAAAATGGCCCTGAAAAAACGGCTCGTTGATGGTGACGTTTTTCTCCGCGGTGATCTGGTTGCCTTCCATCCGCGTGACGCGATCCACCATAAGGAATGGATAGCGGTGTGGCAGGATTTGCATGATCTGCTCGGAGTCCAGTGGGGTCGTCGATTCGTCGCTCACTTGGGTTTTGGTTTGGGATTGGGTTTCGGCTGCCGCAACAACCGGTTTTACCGGCTTGTCGCCCGGAGGGGAAAAACTTTGTTTGGCCACCATCGGCTGGCGTGCCTTTTGCAGGATACACCTGGCCAGAGCGCAGTTGGCGGCGTGCCCCGGCTTGACGGCCACGATGTGTCCGCGCAACGGCGCCCCGACTAGGCTGAGGTCGCCGATGATGTCGAGGATCTTGTGACGCACGAACTCCTCCCGGTAACGCATCGGCTCGGTCGTTAACACGGCGTCTTCACGGATGACGATGGCGTTCTCGAGGCTGCCACCGCGGATCAGACCGTTCTTGATCAGAAACTCGATCTCCTCGTAGAAGCAAAACGTCCGCGCGTGGGCGATCTCGCGCTCCCACGTCTCGGGCGTCAGTTCGACGCTGAAAAACTGGGTGAAGCGGCCGCCCTTGTCGGAGCTGGTACAGGTAATCTTGAAGCCGTCGAACGGGAAGGCGTTCATCACCGTCTCGCCGTGCGTGTACTCGATCGGCTCGGTGATGGTGATCGGCTCGATTTTCTCCGCCTGTGTCTCGATGCCGGCCTCGTTGATCATCCGGCAAAACTGCCGGGAGCTGCCGTCGGCAATGGGCGGTTCGTTGGCATCGACCTCAACGATGGCGTTGGTGACGCCCAACCCGGACAGCGACGCGAGGACATGCTCCACCGTCTGCACCTTGGCCTTGCCTCGGGAGAGGGTTGTGGAACGGGCCGTCTCGGAAACATGCTCGACTTGGGCCGGGATCTCCGCGCGGCTGTCGAGATCGACGCGGCGAAAGAGGATCCCTGTGTTGGGCGGCGCGGGCAACAGGGTCATGGAGACCTTGTTTCCGCTGTGCAGGCCGATGCCGGAAAAATCCGCCGGCCTGACCAGTGTCTGCTGCTGCAACACGGCGCGTATTAAACAACGCCCCGGCAACCGTTGGCAAGGTCAACGCCCTCCGGCGGCGGGGCTTTCCTCCTCCACGGTGGTGTCGAGGCCGGGTGCCCCCTTGCGCTGCAGCTTGTAGATCGTGATCGCCTGCGCGGCGTTGTCCGCCGCCGGATTGGACCGGCGCGCCGCCGCGACCGCCTTGTCACGGGCGTTGTCGTCCGGCCGGTATTTCTCGTGCAACCGCCGATGCGCTGCCGCCTTTTCCTCGTCGCCCAGTTGCGAGTGGATGAGCGAAAGATTGTAGTGCGCGGTCAGGTTTTCGGAATCGTAAAACAGTGCCTGTTCGAACCGCTTGATCGCGCGATCGAGGAATTCATTGCGCTTGGCCTCATTGGCGCGCTCCATCTTGGCGCGTTCAAACAGCGTCTGGCCAAGCTCGTTGAGCGCGACGTAGTCCTGTGAAAAATCGAACCCGCGATCGATCATCTCCTGCGAACGGTCATCGACGATGCCGCGGAAGTTCTCGATCGCCTTGTCGAGGAAGCCGTTCTGCTTGTTCACCACGCCGTTAAACCAGGCGACCGTCCAGGGCGGTGCCGGTGGGTCGGCCTTGACCGCACGGCCAAGCGCCTCGACCGCCTCCTCAAGCCGGCCTTCCTTGATGTACACCCGCGCGAGGTTGAGCGGGCCGTCTGCCCGGCCAAGCGCCTCGACCTGCTTGAACGCTGCCTCGGCCTGAATTAGTTCGCCCTTCTCGCTGCCCTTGTTGCCCTTGAGCAACAGGCCGATGCCGTAGTCGTTCCAGCGCTGCCACTCCGGCTTGGCCGGCGCTTGGCCAAGCGCTGCCTCGCCATCGACCGGGAAGGTCACCGTGTCGCTCGACATCACGACGATCGGCAGGTCGTTCTCCTCCTTGTCGGGGTAGATGTACTTCATGTACTTGGCGTCGAACTTCCGGTACTGGAGTTTCACCGCGACATCGATCTCGCCCTTGGCATCCTCCGGCACCTTGAAGCGATAATGCACGACCTGCCCCGTACCGGGCGGCATCTGGTTGTTATACAGCGGAGTGAAAATATCCTGTGCATTCCGGCGATCTATCCGGTTGCCGTCCTTGTCGAGCATGTACACGTTGAGAAAATGCGACCACGGGTCAACCTCTTTGCCCTCGTCCAGACCACCGCTGCGGCCGATGGTCTTGCCGTCGTTCTCCAGCGCAACATCGATCCAGATTTCGTTGGAATCCGCCGTACCTTGCGAGAACAGCTGCCCTACCTTCATGGTGCGCACTACGACCTCAAGCAGATACTCACTGCCAGGCTTAAGACTCGGGACACTCGGGCGAACCGGTGCGATCAACTTGCCATCTACCGAACCACCCTCCTTGACACCAAAGATGTCCACCACCACCGAGCCTTTCAAAAACTCCTCATGCACCTTCACGATGTCCGGCTCATTTCGAAGATGGGCGATGCCGGTATTGGCCCCAGGGAACAGGTGATCATGAATCTTGAGTCCCTTTTCCTTGCCGGCGAAAAAGTCTGCCCCAAAATCCTCTGAATCCTTAAGCGGCATGTGGCACTTGTTGCAGTTGTCGACAGCCTTGGGCGGGTAATAAAAACTACG
>MPLT02012364.1_pt1 | contig 17790 bp, 12 predicted proteins | sample 1617391 | NCBI WGS metagenome assembly MPLT02 (sample SAMN05944800, study PRJNA350692) | marine metagenome | biome: marine; feature: ODZ; material: water; isolation source: 70 m water sample filtered on 0.2 um supor filter | place: Pacific Ocean | collected 2012-04-08 | depth 70m m
GCAGCAACAGGAACTGTATTTATAATTATTCTACGCGACACATCAATACCAAACACATTTAATACAATAAAAAGCAACCTATACATGTATAGTTTAAAAATTCTTTAAATAGTATCACTAGAACGCACTGCTATATTTGTTGGAGGACCTGCTTGAATTGTTTCAGGCCCAGACACATCGCCACGTAAAGGAGAAAATGACAAGGCAAGATTTGAAGAAGCGAATTCATCATTATGTGGAAAAGGCGTAATTGGGGTGGCACGGGCATGCGCAGAACCAGGACCTTCGCTTTCCGGCCAATATTTAGACCAATTGTTCGATTCTTCTTTCGAACAAGCCTGACTAGTAAGTTCGCGGCGTTCCTCACTAAATTTCTTAACAATATTTTTAATATTTTTTATTTTTTCTAAAACGTCTAGCTGGCGACCTTCGGCTTGACTGGAAACAACATCTAATTTAATATTTTCAATATCATCTAACAATTCTTTAAATATACTTTCATCAAATGGTATCGTTTTTGAAATGCATACAAGCAGACTTGTGCATACGTTCATCCAAGCTGTGGATTCATCAATATATGTTTTGTGTAATGTATCATAAGATTCACCTATTTGTTCACATTTCTTAATAAACTCTAGTATTTTTGCAACATTCATTTGTTCTTTCTTTTTAGAAAGAATGTCTCTTGCACTTTTTATTTTGGATTCTGAATCCATTATATTTAATAACATATTATTTACATTTAAAAGGCATGCACCAGAGGCGGCGATGCCTCTGCGGAAGCATGTTTATGATTTAATAAGTCAAGCTCATATTGATAGACATTACCAGTATCATCATCAACTTCTGTAAAATCAGTATAAGTTATTCTTTCATCTTTGTCATTTAGAATAACTATGCGATGATTTGATGTATCAATATCATATAAAAATTCAGTTTTCATAGAGGCTTTTTTACTTCCGGGTACATCTCCCGATTTTTTGAAAACTCCATTATGAAGAACATGATGGTCATAAGTCGATATTATTCCAGAATTTACAACTAAATTGGCATCTTCTCCCGAAAACTTCATAGCTCCTTCAACAACACTATTTCCAAACAATTCATCTCCTATTTTAACATTTTGAATATACTTAAAATTGCCATTTCTCATTAATATTCGTGTATTAAATGCAAAACAAGATGCTTTCTTGCGCTTTTTATTTCCCTTCTTTTTCTTTTTGAAACTCTTTTTCCCCTTCTTTTTCTTTTTACGACTCTTTTTCTTCTTTCTTTTCTTCCTTCCACCTAATTTATTAAAAATATTTTTTGCTTTATTGGCCATGCCAACAGCGTCTTTAATTCTATTAGGTATTGGTTGTTGAATCGTTTTCGTTGCTGGTGCTCGGTCAATACCTTCTGCAAAAAAGTGGTTATAAAAATCGCAGGCTTTTACCTCAATAACAGAAACTACATTTTTTTGTTCGTTTATTCTTTCTACTTTCCAATTGTACTTCATGTTTACTCTAGGATCAATTTGTGAAAAAGCTACTGTACAAGCATCCCATGCACTTCGTTCCTTGCGTCGGTTTCTCAAATATGTTTTCTGGAATTTTTCTCTAGTTTCTTTATCCATTATATAGTCTTTTAGGTCAGTTGGTCTATAGCATGTATCAATCGCATAACCATTCCCCAGTGTTCTAATTCTATTTCTACAAATTTTTCCTTTGTGTTTAAATTTGTAATAACCTAAAGCTTCAGAATCCGTATTTTTGAATTTTATAGGTGATCCAAATAGTTCAATAAAACATAATATTACAAAACTAACTGTTATAAAAGTACAAGTCATTCTATAATATTTATGATTTTGTGTATAAAGACCATCCGTTACTCTACTAATAAACAACGCCCATGCTTCAGATCTACCAGAACAAATAGGTCCTTTTCTTTTTAAATTATTATACAATCTAGTCATATTATAGAATTCGTCTTTCTCTTCATCATCTTTATATACAAAATTATTCATAGCTTCTTCAAGATCTTCATCATCAAGAACCGTTTCGTATTTTCTTATCCATGAACACAATCGGGTTCTATCAATTTCATCTTGTTCTTCAGGCGTTCGCTTCGCCGGCGGCGGCGGTGGTGGTGGCGTATCAGGTGTATCTACCCATCTTGCGCTCGGTGGCGATGAGGCCGTCGCAGGCGCGACTGAGTCTGACTCATCCTCCGGCCCAGAACGATTATTCTCCTTTCTTTTCTCGTTTCTATCTAATTTTTCTGCTAATTTAGCAAGTTTTGGCGACAGCAGATTCTGCTCCGAGTCGCTGGGTGTTGCGGCATCAGGCTCTTGCGACTCATTCAGATGGGGATATTTATCAACTCCCGAAACCGCTGCCCAATCAAACATGTCTTCCGCTTTGCGTTTTTCAGGGGCGCCACCTACACGGACATTGGCCTGCGGCCCGGTATCATGTATGGGATTTTTAGTCTCGGGTGGTTTTGTCCATTCGGGTGGATCGGCCGCGGCGGTGGCCGGGGTGGCAGCACCACTCGCGTCCGTCGAAGCGGCGCTGGCAGTGGACACTCTCTTTTTAGCTGATTCTGGTGCATCTTCTAGCTCGCCGCCACTCACGTCATTAAAGGCGGCGGGGGTGGTTGACACTCTCTTTTTAGCTGATTCTGGCGCTGCGGTCTCCTGCTGCGCATTTAATCCAACATCATCTACTGCAATTACTTTTGATTCTCCAACGGCGACTGGTTTATTATCGCTGTTTCCGTCGTCGTCGTTGCCTGACATTTTTGAAAATTGTTTTTTAGCGTGTAAATACTTTTCATATATATACCCAACTATAAAAACACAAAAAAAGATACAAATTGTTGATAATTGTCCAAACCAAATATAAGAAAAATGAATAGGAAGCCACAACAAAAACCCAATCATTTTATATACATCTCTAACTGATTTCAGTGGTGCTCTTGGTATTAACTTAAATATACATAATGCGACGACTAATAATAGCATTGATACTATTGTTGAACCAAATACAGTTTCATATCCCTCTATTCCTTCATATTCAGGTGGATTGTCGTTAAAAACTTGTTTATCACAATCTTTGTGAGGGTCGAGGTCGCTAGCGACCGATTCTTTCTTGGTGCAAATCGCACTCGTCGTCGCGCCAGCGCGCGATGTTGTGGTGCTTGTTGTGGGATGGTAATATAAAAATTCCTTCTCTCCAAGTGCTCTTTCACTTTTAATAGGTGGACATAGATTTTTAACTTTATTAAAATTTTGAGGGTCAATATCAACAGGTTGTTGAAAAACAATTGTTTTGTTTTTTTTGTCATTATAAATGTAATAGGCCGTATCAGATGGTAATACTTGCTGCGCAGACCATTCTTTTGAAGTTCTAATTTTAACTGTTTTATCTACATTGAATTGACCAACCTGAACATTCAAAAATTGTGAGAAAAAATCCTGAGAATCACAAAAACCCCTTGATGTTCTTAAAAAAAAGGAGATTATTAAATTATTATCTCTTCCTTTGTGTATGAAAGTACATTCGCCTATTATTGTAGGATCGTTAGGATAACTAATATGTCTTCTTTTTCCAATAAAAATTTTATCTAACTTATAAGGGCTATTGTTAAAATACACATCCATACTCCCATTTCCGATATATTTGAAATATAGATGACCTTTCTTATTATATACATATTCGATATCACCTTTTGAATATGTACATCTGAGTCTACACAATAAATCACATCTTATAGAACGAGCCGGATCTATTATAATTGGTTCTAATGATGAAACATTTGTTGACATTACTCTATATCACAAAATTTACTCGGAGCAAAAAAGCGAATTTCTACGTATATATATTCTCTTAACATCAAGTTCTTCTCTTATAATTTGATATAAAAGCTGTTTAGTAGAAGCTTTTAATTTAGGTTGTTCAAGTATATAAAAGCTTTTTCCTTTTTTTGCTATTTTCATACGAAAGCCCATTTTGTATATATAATATAAATACGCATTTATCTTGTTTTTTTAATAATTTAAATGATAATATGGTGTCATTCAGCGAATTGATTCAACGAAGAAAGGATCTACATAAATATAATAATAAAGATGTAGAAAGAAAGATTACTACGGATGGTATAAGAGAGAGTAGAAGAGGAGAAAACTACTTGGTATATAGCGGAACAATTACACCTGTAGATTATGGTTCGACTGTGGAATTAAGTTTAGAAATGGATGATGTTCCCGGTAATTTATATATTAATCTTAAAACATTGCAGACATCAGAAGTAAAAGCTATTTTGTCATCTGTATTACTAAGTTTATATACGTTCTTTGAAGCATCTGATATACATATAAATAGTTTCAATTTCACTGAAGGTAATAACGAAACATTAAATGTTAGTTTTGTAACATCAATTAAAAATAAAAATGGTTTACTTGTAACATCAAATGATTTAGACTTAACAAGTCAAGGTCCTCTACCATCATTAATAAACGTAATTGAAAATTCTTTTGTAAATACAGCAAACTCATCTCTTGAAGAAGGTGACACAGAATGGATACCTGATGATTTTAATATATTAGATATTACAATGTCAGCTTTAACACCCGAACCGGAACCAGAACCACAACCAGAACCACAACCAGAACCTCAACCAGAACCAGAACCTCAACCAGAACCAGAACCTCAGCCTGAGCCGCAGCCTGAGCCGCAGCCAGAACCACAACCGGCTCCCGAACCACAACCGGCTCCTGAACCACAACCGGCTCCTGAACCACAACCGGCTCCTGAACCACAACCCGCTCCAGAACCACAACCGGCTCCAGAACCACAACCCGCTCCAGAACCAGTTCCACAATTTCCGCCAACTGGCTATGAAAATTATAAAGCAGCGGCGCGTATTACAAACGAAGGCAAATTACAAATGAGATTAAATGATACTGTATTTAACGAAAAGACTTTCAGTGGAGCACGCAATCCGGATGATCCCCTGTATCTATGGGGAATATTAGGTTCTTTTATTTTTAGCGCCGATAATATGGGTACTTTCATCGACGATAGTGGTGTAGACCGCAATTCAGCATATACTTGGGAATCTCAAGGCGGAAATAATCAATACACTTTAGCAGTAAATGCTATTGATGGTGTAACGCAAGATTCCGATATGTATCAATTTACAAAAAATACTTGGACAACAATATCAACTGGTATTGTTAATGGCCAAGTAAGAGAAGGAGATCCACCACCATTTACATATATTTCATTAATGCCCAATTATACATATGCTAGTCAAGGTAATCCATTCACAGCAATTGGTGGTTCGAGCAATAATGATTTCATTGTTGTTAAGGCGGATGGTGTAACAATACAAGAGTAATTCAAATAAAAAATTATATAAATTAATAACCTATGGTGCAGCCACCTTTTAACCATATGATGTTTTCAAAAAATATTACCATAACAGATTTCAATTATGGCACACCAGAAAATGGTTTTCAAGATGCTGATTTAACACCCTTTTTAAAATGGTATAGAAATATTCCTGGTGGAATCAGTCCATATAATAACGGTTTATATGAACCGAAACATCCTTATACACATCTAGTATTTGTAAATAATATTACTAGAACAGATTTCAATTATGGTACAATAAATAGTGGGTTTACAGACGGAGACCTAACTCATTTTCTTAAATGGTATAGAAATCAATCAGATGGTACAAGTCCTTATTACGAAGTACCACCCCCAGAGCCACAACCAGAACCAGAGCCTCAACCAGAACCAGAACCACAACCAGAACCAGAACCACAACCAGAACCTCAGCCAGAACAAGAGCCAGAGCCAGAACCACAACCAGAACCTGAACCATATGCTGATTTACGTGTTTTAATGGACCAAAGTACTGGTATGATAACATTAGTTGGAATGAATGAAGAATCTTTAACTGATTTAAAATTAAAAATTGTTCAATTAGTATTCGATGATTCATATGGCTGTGACGGAAATACTTATAATTGGGATACAACATCATTCAATGATAATAGCGATTGGTTACTAGAAAACTCTGGTAATTTTGGGAATAATGTAGTAGTTAATCAAGATGTTAATTATATCGCAAATTGTCTGACTAAAGCAACTGTTATTAATGTTAAAGATAATATTATTAATTTAATTCATATTGGTAATGCGACTGGGGGAGGCCGACCAAAATTAGACACGTTATCCAATCTTACTCAAGTAGTGTTATATAATCCTAATTATACTTCAAATCAAAATAAAAATATAACATTTAGAAAAGAGCCTTTTATAAATGAACGTAGCTTAACAATTATCAATTCTTAAAAAATATAATTTATTTTTTAATGGAATCACTTATTCAATTTAACACCAGTCCTATAATATTTTATACAACCAATATTTCAGGAAATCATCATAAATATCAACAAAAACAAATATTTTTATCAAACTATTCTACTAATTTTAAAGTATCTTTGTATTTGATGTTATTTGGAATAGATTCTAATTGGTCTAACTGGGAAATACTGGATGTTTATACTCCATCTGTTAAAAGCGATAGACTGTATTTTTTTTTTACGAACTATCAAGATTATACTGATTATACTGAGAACAAATGGGGGGATCAGGAGCTCAGAGATTATATGAAAAAAAAAATTTTTGAATATAAATATTCAACTGATTTCAAAATATCTTTATTTTCAATGTTGAGTTGTGTGTCTGCAAGTCATCAAATTACAGATATTTATAAACCAATTCCAATTCTTAATTATGATACGAAATATTCATTACTTTATGAACCACATCCTGAAGATTATAAACTAGTTGTTAATAATGAACGAGCGACTGCGGGAAAATTGAATATTCAAAAATTAGAAGCAAATATAAGCAACACATATTGGTCTGGAGATGTAAATCAAGATGGTGTAGTTGACTACGGGGATTTAAGTTATCTCATGGCATGGTTGTCTCTTGGTGGAAATATTAATAATATGATAGTTACATCAACTAGTGGATATGAATATAAAATTGAAAACATTAACTATGGTGATTTAGATAAGGATGGAAACATATCGTGGACTGATTTTCAGTATTTAATGAGTTTTTTATCATTAGGTGGTAGTATAACAAATACACAAGTTTTTTCTACGGGTGATAGAGAATTCAAAATAGAACTATATACAATAGAACCCGAGCCGGAGCCTGAGCCTGAACCAGAACCGGAACCAGAACCAGAACAATATCCCGATGGTGATGAAATAACGATTAGTCTATTCGCATCTGACGAATTTGGGGACGGGTGGAATGGTGCTGATTGGTATATTATTCCAACGGATGATGGACCGAATAATAGAGGATTTGTATATATAAATCAAGGCACCAGTAATAATTTAGAAAATAGTGAATTTACAAAAGCAGTTGATGAAAATGGTAATACTATAGAAGGCTCATTCAGTTGTACTATTACAAATGGTTTTAGTACTATATTCACATTTTTGCTTGAATATGGCGATTACTATATTAATGTTGGTGGTGGAGTATGGGATGATGCATTCTCTTCTGAAATTTCATGGCAAATTACAGGAGTAAATGTGTCATATAGTGGTTCAGGAACAACTAACGATTTATTAGTATCAATATTACCACCCCCCCCAGAACCCGAACCGGAGCCTGAGCCTGAGCCGGCTCCGGAACCAGAAGCTCTGTATCCAGAGCCAGAGCCACAGCCTGAACCAGAACCTGAACCAGAAATTCAAAGTACTAATATACTAATTTTATATAAAATTAACGACATAAATCTTTCTGATTTATCAATAAACCAACGCGAAAATATATTAAATGAAACAAAAGTGTATTTTTCAGATAATAACGATTTCCTATCAATAGAAGACATTAATATAATATTTGAATCTGATTCAAATATTATAAATTTTTATGTACAAATTAGTCTTTACAATTATATTGAAGATAATCAATTATATATAGCATTGATTGATAGTTTTTCAGTTAGTTCTGATACTAGAACAACGATTGAAAATCTATTCAAACAATACATAAATAATTCATATATAGATGAAGAAATTACTATCGTAATAAACGATAATTCACCACCTGAACCAGAACCAGAACCAGAACCGGAACCTGAGCCGGAACCTGAGCCTGAGCCAGCTCCGGAGCCAGAACCTGAACCGGAGCCGGCGCCTGAGCCGGAGCCGGAGCCAGAACCGGAGCCTGAGCCGGAACCTGAGCCTGAGCCAGAAGCGTTGTATCCAGAACCGGAGCCTCAGCCTGAGCCCGAGCCGGAGCCAGAAGCAATGTATCCCGAACCAGAACCGCAACCTCAGCCGGAGCCTGCTCCGGAGCCTCAGCCAGAACCAGAGCCGCAACCAGAACCACAACCAGAACCAGAGCCAGAACCGGCTCCAGAGCCTTCTCCAGAGCCAGAACCTGAACCTGAACCTGAGCCAGAAGAAATTATGGTTACGCAAGCGATAAACATACCAACTGGTTGGTCTTGGATATCTTTCTATGTTGAATTATCAAATAGATATTTATATGATCTTGAAGTCGATAATGAAACAAATTTAATTGATGTAAAAATAAAAGGACAGAGAGGGCGGATAGACTTTGAATCAACGTATATTGAAGGTTGGGGATGGTTTCCCGATAGATTATCAACTCCAGGAGAAAATGATGGAACTTGGGCAAATGGATTTGGTTTTCAAGTATATAATCCAAATCCAGTTGTTAACGTGTCTATGACAAATTATGTTCCCGATTCAATAAATATTACATTAAGACCTGGCTGGAATTGGATTGGATTCATTAATACTGAAGATAAATATATTGGAGATATAATTACTAATGGTAAAAAAGGTTATTCTATTAAGAGCAAAGAACAATCTCCTGTTGCAACAGAATATTATGATGTTGCAGGTTTTAATGGATGGATTCCCGATGATTTTGTAATTAAACCCGGAACAGGCTATGAATTTTATTTAGATCCAAATGAATTTAGTGAAAATGAAGTTATAACAATTACAAGATAAACAAATATACAACTTATAATATTTTCTATAGTAATATGGCCTACGAATTCCCTTTACAGACTACTATCACCAATCCAACAGCAATAGTATATGCTATTATTATCAAAGATGGAACACAAATAGAAAGTGGGCTTGTTGCAGCATTTTACAATGATGATATTCGTACTCCGGGTGGTGGTAATGGTTTTACTCAATTCCCAATACCAGGACAACAACATTACTACGCAACACTAAATATTGGTTTCCAAGTAAGTGAAGCAAGTGAGTTACAGTTTACTATGAAATATATGGATATTAATACTGGAGAAATTTTTGAATGTACTCCTAATATAAATATAGCAGCGTACGGAAGTTTAGGAAGCGCCCAATTTCCGGAAGAATTTAATATTGTTACACCCAGTCCAGAGCCAGAACCAGAACCAGAGCCAGAACCAGAGCCAGAGCCAGAACCAGAGCCAGAACCAGAGCCAGAGCCAGAACCAGAGCCAGAACCAGAACCAGAGCCAGAACAAGAACCACAACCAGAGCCGGAACCAGAACCAGAACCACAACCAGAGCCAGAGCCGGCGCCTGAGCCGGAGCCGGAGCCAGAGCCGCAACCAGAACCACAACCGGAACCAGAACCGGAACCAGAACCGGAACCAGAAATTCCTATTTATTTTCCTCCTGATGGACCATATCCTCCATTCTTTCAACCAGAGCCAGAGCCAGAGCCACAACCAGAGCCAGAACCACAACCAGAACCACAGCCAGAGCCAGAACCACAACCAGAACCAGAGCCAGAGCCGGAGCCACAACCAGAACCTGAGCCTCAGCCTGAGCCGGCTCCAGAACCAGAACCACAACCAGAACCAGAGCCAGAGCCACAACCACAACCAGAACCAGAGCCAGAACCGGAACCACAACCAGAACCGGAGCCACAACCAGAACCACAACCTGAACCGGAGCCACAACCAGAACCACAACCTGAACCGGAGCCCCAGCCTGAGCCGGCTCCAGAACCAGAACCACAACCAGAGCCACAACCAGAGCCAGAGCCACAACCAGAGCCAGAGCCACAACCAGAACCTCAACCAGAACCCGAACCACAACCTGAGCCACAACCAGAACCCGAACCACAACCAGAGCCACAACCAGAACCAGAACCAGAACCAGAACCAGAGCCAGAACCAGAACCCGAACCAGAACCCCAACCAGAACCCGAACCAGAACCAGAGCCAGAGACATTATATCCAGAACCCCAACCGGAACCGGAACCTGAACCTCAACCAGAACCAGAGCCGGAGCCGGAGCCTCAGCCTGAGCCGGCTCCAGAACCACAACCTGAACCAGAACCTCAACCGGAACCCGAGCCACAACCAGAACCCCAGCCGGAACCCGAGCCACAACCAGAACCCCAACCGGAACCCGAGCCGCAGCCAGAGCCAGAACCACAACCAGAACCAGAACCTGAACCGAGCGCTTTATATCCAGAGCCTGAACCAGAACCAGAGCCACAACCTGAGCCGGAGCCTCAGCCAGAACCGCAACCTGAGCCAGAACCAGAACCAGAAACATTGGGTTCCGAAATACATACAAAATACTATTTGGAGTATAAAAAATGTCCATATACAGATATTTCAGCCGATTTATACGAAGTTTGTAAAACAGATGCTTCGGCAACTAATGCTGGTACAGATTTTTGTATAATAAATTTTGAACCAATACATGGAGTTAATGTTGGTGATAAAATTGGAATTTTTTTTAATAGAAAATTAAAGGGTCTTGGAATTGTTGAATATAATCATGTGGGAACAATAAGGGCAGTTGTAAGAGTTTATATAAATATAAGTGGTGATGACCTTTTACAAGAAATTAGAATTTTAAGATATAATTCGTCGACTGAAGATTTAGGAAGTGATTCTAGTGGTAATGCATTCGGTTGTCTAGCAGTTATTAAACCAACAATAAAAATAGCATTGTATACGGCGAATGAAAATCTTATAGATTGGATTTGTTTGAAAGAACAAACAGTGACCGCGGCTGCGGGCGCGTGTGATGAATTTAAACCATTAACCATATCGTTGAATCAGACACCACCTTTTACAATACCAACATTACCAAATATATTTAAGGCATTACCAGCACAACCAAATATTTCATGTAATATATCTTAAAGTTATGTTTAATAATATATTATTATTATGATTTTTTTAAAAAAATTATTAAGAGTATTTTATACTTTAAATCATTCAACAATTGTTATATTCCCTGGATTTGGTATGCACCCATCAAATTATGAACAAATGTTTCCGGAAAATGCGAACCTAATATATTTAGATATATGGAATGATTCAGAATTTCAAAATATTAAGCAAGGATTCAAAACAGGAGAAATAACTCCTCCGGGTACTCCAAAATATGATATTTGGTTTTCAAAAATAGTTGAACAATGCCGCGAGCGCATCGAGAGCGAGCGCACCAATAACGAAAAAATTATATATTTTGCTCATTCAATTGGTGCTGAAATTTGCAATGATTTGTACGAAAATGCTGACGCTGTTATTACATATGGATTTGGAAAACAATTTAAAAAAATTGATAATGTGCCAACATTTCACTTATTAGGAACATTAGACGCTTATATAAGTAGCAAATTAGATGAATGGCCTAAAGGGTTTATCCCAATTTTAAATGGAGATCATTTTTCATGTTCAAATGAAGCTGGTAAATTGCTTGCTGAAAAATGGCGCAGTGAACTTGGTATACCTAAAATAAATGAATATACGCAAAACAACTTCCCACAAGCAAAAATTTTAGTTAAGAATGAAATTAACAAGATTATCGATTCATTGAATTCGCGAAACTAGGGGGCGGACGACTGCGGCGTCACGTCGAGAATTTGTTAACCCACTCCGCCGCCTCTTCAGACGTTGATGGCTTTCCATAACCAGCGCGTTCAAGTTCTTTTAACACTCTAATACTATCCCAATCTAGATTATCATCATCTATATAATTATATCCAAGTCTAGCGTCGACTGCGCGGCGACCAAATGGGCGGCGAGCTTCTGCGCGAGCTTTGGCCGCGCTCCGAGCTTCTGCGCGAGCGTCATCCACTGACATGGTGGAGGTGATAGCGCGGACAGCTCCGTCAATTCTATTAATATCTTTTCTCATTTCTTCGATTTTATCAAATAATAATTTATGTTCTTTTTTATTATTATTGTTTCTTACATCATTTATTTTATCATTATCTGATATTATTTTAACATTTTGTACTAAAGAACGAATTACTTTACTATGTTCTCCAATGGCTTTCTTATTTTCTTCAAATCTATCAGTTAACCATGGCATCTGCGTATCCTTCACCCATTGTATGTGATTATTAAACGCATCTTCATTGCGATTTATTTCCTTTTTAAGGAATTCATTAATATGATTTACTGAAAATTCTACTTTTCTTATTTTTTTAAGACATTCTTCGGGGCAGAATTCGCCTTTCCAACTTACTTTTTTGGGCTTCGCGTCGGTTTCAGGTGCAGGTGCAATAAAATTACTAACTTTTTTTAGAATACCTTTTGTTTTAGGAAAGGCGTTAATATCTCTTGGTGTTGTTTTTAATTCTTTTGATGAGCTATTAACCCATTTATCACCTTGTTTTATCCAATTACCCGTCGAATCGCTCACGAGCTCGTCGAGGCGGCTCCGCGACAGCGATGTCCGAATATCCAGAAGAGGGGGTACGTCATCAAGAGAATTTTCAATCGCTTTTGCTATATCCTGTTCTTCTTTTGAATCCTTAAGAGAATTTTCTACCGCTTTTTCCAGCGCAGCGCGCTCGGCCTCCTTGGCATCCACGGGACGCTCGTTTGCTTTTTCTAAATCCTGCTCTTCTTTTGATGGTGGAGATGCCTTTGACCATGAAGATTGGGGGATTTCCTTATTTCTTATTTTTTCGAGATTTGAATCAAATATTCCTTTTGTTTTTGCTATTTTATTATTCAAAAAATAGCTTTCTTTACATTCATTCACAAATTCACTATAGAAACTTCTTAATATTATATTGCGTGAACGCATGCCAACTGGGAAAGCAGACCCACTTGGCATTGCCTGGAGCTGCGCCGGCTCGCCATCTTTGTAAGGTGTTTTACAAATAAACGAAAGAAAACATAAATTTTCATAAGAAAATTCATAATCATTGCTTGCATCATAACCTAAATAGTCATGCATTATTTCATCAATACCAACTAAAATTTCAACACCTTCTTTACAAATATGATTTCCATCTTTCAATTCATCATAAAAAAATTTAAATATATACTTCTTTATATCATAAGGCATGTCAGGAGCAGGTTCAATACGTTTTTTTACAGTATTGATATCTTTTTCATTTGATTTAATTTTTATCTGGTAGTCATATTCTCCAGATATCGGATCAGTGTTAATCTTTATTATTTTTGCTTCTTGAAGTGGTTCTTCATCACCATTTTTCTGATTTTTGTATATAACGCGACTGCCCGGTGCAAGCGGCGCCTGCGGACGTCGACGACCTAGGGCGGCAGCGGCCTCGCGTCGTCTATCTTTCTTCCTTTGTAACTCTTTTGCGTGTTCTTTAGCCGCTTTAGCGTGTGCCTCTGCCTGAGCCTCTTCAAAAGTTTTAGGCTTAGATTTGGGTTTAACATTTGGATGTTCTTTTCTGAACGCGTCCATTATCCTTTCGTGTTCTCTAACATTTCTCATCATATCATCGCCATCTGAAATTTTCTCTTTTATATTCACTTCCTTAATAACACGTTGACTACCATCTTCATTATAACTAACTTGGTACGCTTGATTTCCAGGATTATAGGCAAGTGGTCTTATAATCGTTGCTATACTTCCATCAATGAGTCTAACAATATTATCTTCCACATATTTTGGTCTGTAATTTGACGAGTCAATAGCCGGTGCCGCGCCGACGGCGCCACCCAATCTTCGAGTATACAAGAGTTTAGATTTATGATTCCTTCTTGTTTTCATTATTTAATGACAACTTAATTATTTATAAAACTTCTTAATCTAAATGTGATTTAATAATATTTATTAAACCATCCTTCTTTTTTAAAAAATCTGTAAATTTTGTATGCCTTTTCCAATATGAATGGGTGCGTTTAAAGTTTATTAACCACTGTATGTGATTTTTGTTTATACTATAGGTCCATTTAAAACCTGCAATTTTTCTTGAGTGGTCATATGCATTGTATGCTTGCTCTGCATTTGATGGAATACATACCATTGGTAAACCTATTTTAAAATTTTCATAAATGGTTTCAACTCCACATGTACTGATTATTCCTAAAGACTTGGTTCTATATTCATCAAAATCTTCACCAATCTCTATAAATATCACATTTTTTGATATTGATTTATATATTTTTGAATTCTTTATAAAAATAACAAATTTAGTATTTTCAAATTCTTTAAAAATATTATATAGTTCGAGTGTTTGTGGAATATTGAAATAACATACTATAATATTTTCATCTCTTTTTGATATTTCTAAGTCATTATTGATCATAGGTGGAATTGTTTGTGGGTCTGATTCGCAAGAGTCAATAGCTATGTTATGTACATTTAAATATGAGTTATGAACAACATACGATGAAAAAATTACACTATTTAATGTAAATTTCGTAAATTTATTGTCTGAAATTATTGAGTAATAGTCTTTGTCAAAATCCAATCTATTTTGAGTAGAAATGTTAAACACCGTTTTAGTAGCAATAGACACCAATTTGATTGGTAAATGAAGATTGATAATGAACTCAGGATTCATTCTGCAAATAAATTTAGACACTTTATTATAGTGCAAATAGGAAAATTCGATAACATACCTGATTGTATCGTTGATTATATGCTCAGTATCTTTGTTCGAAACAAATTCAGGCTCATTTAGAGATATTAAAGGGATATTATTGTTCTTTGCAAAATCATATACATCTTCACTAAAACGCCCTACAACTATACCCGCACAATTATAATAGCCAGTCAATAATCGAATAATATTTTTCATTTGAGTAATATGCCCGAGACCGTTAGACTCTACCAATATAACATAACTACCTTTTTGTTTTTGATTAACTATCTCATTATGAATTGCTATTAAATTCATCGGATTATAGACAACACTATCCAATAATGAATTTGCTAAATTATACATTTTGTTCTCTATAAAAAATTTACATGTGGATACAATTGATTCTTTTAAAAGCATTTTTAAATCTTTAGAAGTATAAAATAATTATTTTACTCGATAATGACGCCGGCAATGCCAATTACATATAAAAATGTTGTTGTTACACTTAAATTTGCAACTTGTTTTTATAATGAAGTTTCCGAAATTATAATAAACATTGTAAAAAAATGTAAAGCAAAGCATTCTGGTACAACATTCAGTAAACAGTGCATTACAATGCTATATATAGTTTCAACCAAATTTGCAAGATTATTTATTCGCTTTTTTAGAGAACCATTTATAGGAGAAATAATTGATGAAAGCTGGGCAAACTGGGTGATGTGTTGCTCTGATGACCAGTATTATTATATATACATATACGCACATTGTCCAAATTTATACCAAAATTTACCACATTACAAAAAATGGAAAAATATAACAGAATATTGACATCTCTTAGGCCTCGCGCTCCAGCGCCGCCGGGTCACCCACCATATCAATATATAATTTACATTTATTGAAATAGTTTGTATCGTATCTATCTTTGTTTCCTGAAAGTAATTCAAATATATCTGAAACAAATTCTTTTAAAGACAGATGATCAAATTTGTAATCAAATTTAACAATAATATTTTTCAAATCAAACAATACGTGATGCATCTTTTTTGAATGAATTAATAATTGTTTAGTAAGAGATGGGGGAAAACTGTCATATAACTCAAAATAATTATGAAATATGAAGTGCAACTCTTTTTCTGAATATTCACATTGTTTTTTTTCTTTTAATTGTGGAAAATCAATCAATAACTTAAATATTTCTTTTTCGCTTATTAAAAATCTTTCTTTTATATCTTCAATACAATAATTTATAACGACATCCAATCCCAAATAATCAGCAAGTGGAAGTATTTTAATAATATCAGCAGGTTCGACATGAGGCCACGAATTACAGTTTTGAAATTCAATAATAGAATATAGATGTTCTAGCTCTTCTAGTCCATATTTATATGGACTATGCACATGTTCTAGATTTTTTGAAGGAATTGGTACAATATCAAGCTCAGAAAAATTATCACCCATCCCCTTGGATGTTAATAAATCCTTTCTAAGTTCTATCTTTCTATCATTATTATCAAATTCAAATACTAGCATATTTTTCATAATTAATTATATTTATGAACTTTTATCTTTTGATGGAATTTTGTTTTCGAAAGATTCCCAAGAATTATAAAACCATTTCTTTGAATTACTAGGTCGTCTTAATTCAAGAAGTCGGAATAACATTTCACATTCAATAATTAAATCATCTGCCTTAAAACTAATATTCTTTACATTATGATTTAATTTTAAAAGCGAATGTAACTGACCTACCTGCAATGTTTTGGTATCTTCCACATATCTATCATAACTCATTAATGCATCATTATCACCTTTATACGTTACTAAATAATTTATATACTTGATTGCTCTTTTCTTCTCTGAAGGTAATATACGTCGACCGGAAGCCTTTCCTTCGGTTGTATCGGTCAAGTACAGTGTTCCTAATCCTTTTATTATATCGATATATGCGTAAATACGTCTTTTTCCAGGCAAAGCCGGCTTCTCTCCGGGTCTGGCCGAGGTTTGGATATAGTTTGGTTTAATGTCGTATGGTACTTTTATTGACTTTATATCCATGAAACCATCTTCTAGAACATATCTTGAAAGGGATTTTTTTAAACTAGGAATTGTTAAACTATTTGTCTTTAATAACATTTCTCTTTCATCAGATGAAATTCTATCAATAAGAACGTCTGCTATTAAATCATTTTTTTCCTCAATATTACTCCAAAAGCTATCGCTATCCATGTTTGGTTTACTTAATATCAATTTATATTGATCTTCAATTGCACTATTCGCAATGATGGGTCTTTCTAACCACGGAATAGTATCTAAATTAACATAAGGATTTGCTAAAACTAATGGAGTTACCTCAGGTATAGATTCTAATTCTTTATATTCATACCAATCCGGTTTAAAATAATATAAATCCCCGTTATATGAAACTCTACCTTTTGTTCCCATCTCATTTTCAAATATTTTAATTGGATTGTTAATTAATATATCAAGAGCAAAATAAATAGTTTCCTTATCAATTTGTTTATTGTATTTCTGAACAGAAATTATAATGTCTTCTAAAGAATATATATTATTTTGTTTGAATATTTTTTGTATAACACGCATTGATTCAAATAATTGCCATTTACTATGTATTTTTGGATCGTATGTATGTTCATCAGGTAAGGCCTTGGCGCTAGTACATGATTTACATATATTAGAATATTCATCATCAATAATCATATCTTGTGAAAATTTGTGTTTTTTACCCTTTGAATCAATAATTGTTGTATTTTCATAAGATTCATAATCGAAATTATTTAATTTCTTAAAGAATTTACAAGTGATACTGTTTTCTTGAATTATTCTTCTAACATTGTTAGTAGCCTTTCTCTTTCTCATAGCTATTCGATATAAATACATATCAACA
>MPLT02037402.1_pt1 | contig 17583 bp, 9 predicted proteins | sample 1617391 | NCBI WGS metagenome assembly MPLT02 (sample SAMN05944800, study PRJNA350692) | marine metagenome | biome: marine; feature: ODZ; material: water; isolation source: 70 m water sample filtered on 0.2 um supor filter | place: Pacific Ocean | collected 2012-04-08 | depth 70m m
ACTCCTGCCGAACCCGGCTTCTTCGTCGACTTGGACGGTGCCACCGGTGCTACTCCCTGCCCACCAGGGGAGTTCCAGTCCGAAGCCGGGTCCTCCGGATGCGAGTCTCCGCCACCCGGCCAAGTGGCTAGCCCGGACGGCACTTCAACCTCGGTCTGCCCACCAGGAAAGTACCAGCCAGGAGGTCAAGCTAACTGCATGGAAGCCTCACCTGGGAACTACGTGGACCAGTCCGGCGCGTCTTCTCAGACCAAATGCGAAGCAGGGACGTTCCAAGCGCAACCAGGACAGGCTTCATGCGACCTCGCGTCCCCTGGAAGCTACGTAGACTCGATCGGATCAACCAGCCAGACCCCATGCCCCAAGGGCGCCTACCAGTCATACGGGGGCCAGCAATCCTGCGTTTCGGCCATGCCTGGAAACTACGTGCCGGAGGATGGGGCTGTTTCCCAGACCACCTGCAAGGCGGGTAGCTACCAGCCAGACGAGGGTGCGGATGGCTGCCTCCTCGCCGATCCAGGGAGCTACGTCTCTTCATCGGCTGCGATTTCGCAGAATCCATGCCAGCCCGGAACATACCAATCTTCGGAGGGCAGGGCCGGCTGCTTCCCAGCTGATCCCGGCAACTTCGTTTCAGAGACCGGCGCAACCGAGCAATCAGCGTGCCCATCCGGTACCGAGCAGGAACTGAGCGGACAGACTGGCTGCATCGACGTCGAGAGGCCGATTTGGATGTCCATACTTATGTTCGGTGTGCCTGCGATAGTCCTCGGGACACTGGCTATCATGTACTTCTCAAACAAGAAGAAATCCGACGAAGGCGACGGTCGGAGGACGTACAGGTCAACAGAGGACTTGATCTCGAAGTAACACTACTGGAAGACACACCAGTTATGTGAAACGCCCCCCAGCGAGACCCATGAGGGACTACCCCGGGGACCGAGTCGACCTTCGTAGTGACACAGTCACACAGCCGACGCCGCCAATGAGGGAGGCCATGGCAAAAGCCGCGGTCGGGGATGACGTCTGGGGCGACGATCCGACGGTGATACAGCTCCAAGACATGGTCGCTGGAATGCTGGGAAAGGAGGCAGCCCTCTTCGTCCCATCTGGAACCATGTCGAACAACGTTGCAATAAAGACGCAAACGAACCACGGCGATGAGATAGTCACCCACCGCAATAGCCACATCTACCTGTGGGAATCAGGGGCCTATGCCTCCCTGGCCGGATGCTCAATTTCTCTGGTTGACGGAGACTGGGGGCAGATGACGCCCACCGGCGTACAGGATGCGATTAGGAAAACTGCTGGGAGCAACTACCACTTCCCGGATTGTAAGCTGGTATGCGTAGAGAACACAGCCAACGTGGGGGGTGGTTCGATTTACGAGCAGGAAACACTCGATGAGATATGCAAAGTCGCCCATGACAACGACTGCCGAACGCACTTGGATGGGGCACGCCTGTTCAATGCGGTGATAGGAAGCGGGGTCGACCCCGCAAGGATGGTTCGAGGCTTCGACACGATATCCATTTGCCTGTCAAAGGGACTAGGGGCTCCAGTGGGCTCAGTCCTGGTCGGGGACCTGGAAACCATTTCCAGGTCTCGCTGGTGGAGGAAGACTTTCGGAGGCGGTATGAGGCAGTCGGGGATCCTAGCAGCTGCAGGGATTTATGCCTTGGAGAACAACATAGAAAGGCTCTCCGAGGACCATATCCGGGCATCCAGACTCGCAGAGGCGATCAGCAGAATGAGCTCTTTTTCCGTCGAACTTGAGGCAGTCCACTCGAACATGGTCTACGTGCAATGCAACGAAGACAGCGCGAAGGAGGTAGCCAGCAGGCTTGCTAGCCGAGGGGTGGACGTGAGCGAGGAAACAGACTCCATAGTCAGGGCCGTCACTCACCTTCACATCACCGACGAGGACATAGACAGGGCCATAGAGGCCTTCGAGCAGTCACAATAACCCGTAACCGTTCAATAACTCCCCCACGTCGAGAGGAACATGAGGCGACTATCCGCACTAGTCCTGATAGCACTCATCGTAATACCAATCCAAGCCTCTGCTGCAACCGAAAGCCTCTGGGACGATGCCAGGATCACGGACGAGGCAGGGACCCTGTCGGGGACCATCGGGGGGATATCCATTGACCTGTCAAATGCCACTTCCACGGAATCCACCGTCGGCATTCTCGATATGCCCAGCATAGTCGAGGTCTACACCGCGACTTGGTGTTCCAACTGCGTCAAGACCGAACAGGCCCTTGACGATGCGATCGTAGACCTTGAAGTTACCAGGATACACTACCACAGACACCTCTACGAGACCCTGGACCCCTTTGGAAGCAACTCGACAGACTCCCGATGGGTCGAAACCTATGGGGCGGCCTCTCTCCTTTCCACGGAGAGGTCAGTGATGGCATCCGATGGGGGGGTCATCAAAATCCCCGGGACAGAAAGATCAGCCCCGAGCAAGGTCTTCGATGGTGAGAGGATGTACACCGGCATCAGCACCAAGTCCAACAGCCTGCTCACCGACTATTCGACCGCACTGGCATTGGGATCCAGCCATCCCTTCGCAAATAATGGGTCAATTTCCCTGGAAGTGTCCGCTGCTGAATCCCTGCCAGCAAACGACCAGACCGAGAATCACACTGAAGAGATTGTAGACTACTCCTTCCAGTGGGACATCAGCCTCTGGTCCGAGGCAGACTTCCCATGGGAAGTCAACAGTTGGCTCATGTTCGTTGAGCATAGTGCGTACTACCCCGAGGGAAGCAACGGCAAGGTGAACTACAGCCATGTCCTCCACGAGGCAGTCAACATCGGCAATAGCCATGCAGGCTCAATCTCCCTGGTTCCTCCTGAGCCATGGGACGGCGATGACATGTCCGTAGTAATGGTCGTTGACTGGGAATCCCGTGGAGATACCAATGGTGAGAACTCGCTTCCAGCCCCAGGTGTCGCCACTCTACTATGCATGCTCGCCGCTTTGGTACCAAGGCGCGAAAGGGATTCCGAGCCATTGCAATGAGTGCCAGCAGTTGGGTTGAATAACCCCCCCCGAGCATGGTCAACGCTCGGAGGTGACATGTTGGTGGCAAGGGAACATTGTGTGACCAGCGAGAGGGTCCCAAGAGGGCCAATGCCAGAATGGCTCAAGGAGCAGATCAGGCGACAGTCTTTGGGAGTCCAAAGCACAGATCCTGATATTCACGGAAGGATCCTGGTGATATACCCAACAGAGAAATCCAGGATGCAACTACTCTCTTCAATAGGTCTTGGAGGAGCCGTGGACCGTACTCTTCACCACACGATCGACTCTCTCATTTCATCCCTGGTCGCAGATCTCAGGATGCCTCGAGTCCTGTCAAATGACGGCCCGCTTTTGTCCGTTATTCACACCGAATGCAGTAAGGAAGCAGCAAGACTCGGCTTCCCTCTCATCAACCCACTACCGGACATGAGGTGGGGGAAAGGGAAGACTGAGGCTCTGGCCGAACTCCACTACCAGCTTTCCAGGGAGATGGCGGTTAGTGGATGGCAAGGACCCGGGATGACGACCTTCAGAAAAGTAATCGAGCGCCTAGAGGAGAAGCTGCGATTCACCCACCCGGATTTGGCCGTTGGGCGAATAATCGACTCATTGGATAGCGGACTCACTCCTTTCACAGTCTCCGATATAGATGGGATAATCATGCTTGACCACTCCCCGGTTCTATGCCGATCCCATGCCGAGATGCTCCTGTCACTCTCAAGGCACAGCCCAATCCACCAGCTCGCCCATCCTGGTAATTTCCGACTCGGCCACCACGGAAACCTCCTCGTCGATGAGCACCCTGTCAAGGATCCGCATGAACTCCCGAACTGGGTTCCTAGAGGCAGGACTCCTGCAAATTCGGTTCAACCGGCAGCCACAAGGATCCTGCTCAGTAGGGAGGCCCACTCTTTCGACGTAACGACACGACTGGTCTCAGAGAGACTCACAAGGGGCGACTCGGAGATAATCATCATCGATCCGGCTATCGAGAAAAACAGACACAGGTGGGAGCAGTCCCTTGGGTCAATCGGAATTTGCCTGGAGAGGAGGAGGGAGCCCCCCTCCTCACACCCCATTGGACACTGGGTATTGCGACTCGCCAGCCTTGCTCATGGCCCCGATGCTTTCTCGCTAGAGAACCTGAGGTCCCTTTCCCTGCAGAGATCCATCACTCCGTTTGAGATCTCTTCCGAGCACCCAACCGAACCCGATATTTCCCCCTCCGCCGACTCCGAGCTACTCACAAAACTAGCGAGGAATGAACACGTCCTCGGAGGGCCCGGAGCTCTACAAAAGTGGATAGAGACCCTCTCGCGACCACCTTCCGAGGAGAGAGACGGGCCATCGAAGGAAGCGGCACAATGGTGGCTACTCTGCTTGGCCAATTCCCTATCTCCCATCCTCAGAGGCCCGGATAGGGAACTGGTAAGGGAACTCGGGCAGCCTATTGGGTGCTACACAGGCTCCGAGCTACCCCTTCCGGATATCGCCCTGAACGGGGATAGGTGGCTGAATAACACCCTGTCCCTAATCGACCTCGACTCTGAGATGCAGCTCTACCGGGGGCAGGGGCTATCCCCCGCGGCAGCAGTACACGCACTGGTTAGCGACCGGGAGGTCCTGAGGGAGATGCAGCGAAGGTCAGGACAGGTCGGCCCAACCCTTGGGGCCGATTGGGTGGACGAACTAACCTCACTAGCCGAGCAATCGTCTGCTGTCACGGGTGGCCCGAACTTCTCCGGGAACGTCTCAGTGCTAAGTCCGAGAGACGCACTTGGCTGCACCTCCGACATGGTGGTTATGGCGAACCTTTCCAGCTCCTCATGGGACCTAAGGGTCCCCAAGACGCCGTTCCTAGGCGATGAGGAACGGCATTCCCTAGGCATCCTCAGGCCCGATTCCCCGATCAGGGACGCCAGGCACAGCCTGCAGCACATCCTGCAATCATCACCAGAAGTGATAATCCTAGACCCGAGCATGGATGAAACAGCCCCACCATCCGCACCGATCAGGGAATGGGCCCGCGACTCCGATGTGGAGGGAGTAGAGGAGGCCGACTACCAGTTCTCAATGGCATTCTCCCTCCCTAGGGATGCCAGGCAGGACGATGGTCTGCGAATCAGGGAGTCACGCGACCCATCCACACCCCCAATCAACCCTAGCGCGGTCTCGATTCCAATTGACCCCCATGTCCAGAGGGACCGCGAAAGAAGGCAGCCCTCAATAGCCGACGAAGATGGGTACCTCCCCGAAGATGCCCGAGAGCACATATTCTCCCTCGAGGGACTAAAATTCCACGGAAGGAACCCACCTGGTGTCGAAGACCCAAGAACCAACCAGAGGTGGCCAGTTGTGGGGGGCCTATCCGGGGGAAAACCATCACTATCGATAGACCCGAGACCGCTAAACCCCTCTCCGACCGGCTCGTCAGTGAGCGACTACAGACACGGACACGCTGGAGGAGTATCACTGGAAGTCCCCGTTTGGTCTCCAACCAGGCTCCAGACCTGGCTGAGGTGCCCCAGGATGGGTTGGCTCTCGAGGGAGCTGGATGCAGGCAGGGAAGAATTGCAAGGCGAGGACATCGACAGCAGGACCTTCGGAGAACTTCTTCACAACGTCCATCACGACGTCATCGCAAAGATCCTGGACTTCCCAACTAGCGAGGAACGAGCCTTCGACGGCCAATCAGGGCATCCGAGCATCGGTAAATCAGGCTTGCATCCGAACGAGGTGATGATGATCGCTCTGGAGTCCCTGGACTCCAGGGCCCCTTGGCTGGAGAGATCAGACGCAGTCTCCACTCAGCGCCTGAGGTCTTTGACCGGAATGTCCGGACAGGACTGGAGCAGCTGGCTAGCGGACCCTTCTCCAACACCCCCTGCTGGCAGGGTTGGAAGCATCGTCTCAGCAGAGCTACAGATAGCCGACTCGACTCCCATTTCTATAGAGTGGATGATCGGCAAAGAAGGCTCAAAGAACGTGGAGATATCAATCCCAAAGGAACTCTCCGGGCAAGTCGAAACCGAACCGATCAAGGTCAGGGGGTGGATCGATCGCGTAGACCTCCTCCCCATCGGCCAGGAGTCTGGGAAGTGGGTTGACGATGACGGGGACGACAGCGTCGCACCAATCAGAGTCCATGGCACGGGGTGGAGGCCAAAGAGAATAATCGCGATCCGGGACATCAAGACCTCGGAATCATCACTCCCTAGGAACCGGCATTACAAGGGACTCCTCGAAGAACTCCAATTGGCAGTATATGCCCGTGCATGGGAGGAGGAACACCCCGGTGATCTGGTCCTAGCAGCAGGGATATCCGTGTTCGGACACAACTCCGACCACCTTCTGGAGGTGTCCTCTCAATACTCGGAGTCGCATAAGGACCTCAACATCGGGACAAGGTCATCAATCACAAGGACAACACACAGATTCGGCGACGAGGACGAGAAAACCCAGAGCGATCACTTCAGATCATGGATGGCACAGAGACTCTCAGTGGCCCTAAAGGTGGCCTCCAGAGCAAACTCGGGAAAGGTCCACCCAACGCCATCGCCAGGGGTTTGCGGATACTGCCCGGTCAGAGAAACTTGCAACGTCAGGATGGAGGGGTCATTCTGATCCGGCTAAACACGGCCCAGCGCCTGGCCCTGAACCTCGACTCCCACATCGTCATCGACGCAGGTGCTGGCACCGGCAAGACGAGCACCATAGTAGACCGTGTCATAGAGCACTACCTCGCAACGGATCAACGGGCAACCAGGCTCCTGCCCAAGCCAACCCGTCCTTCGAGCACCGGAGGGGGGATGGTCACAGCCCCCGCATCGGAGAGAGTAAACCTCGAAGAATGGGACGGCCTGCTCCCAGGCGAAGTAGTCCTCCTCACCTTCACAAACAGGGCAGCAGACGAGATGAAAGATCGACTTCGCAGCGCAATCTCGAGGATCCGGCCGGGCCCGTTGGGCGATGACGGAAAGCATAGGTTCGATCCCAGGGTGAAGAGCCAAGGATTCGTAGAGCAGTTACTCACTCTCCTGGAGGACGCGCCAATCGGAACCATCGACTCTTTCCTATCCCAGTTGGTTTCCCCATACCGTGGAAAGCTCGGAGACTCACTGAGCCGCGAGAATGTTTCGGATGCATCAAGGGCGATATTGATAGAGACCGCACTCAGGACCATCTGGAGACTCGCTAGCGAGAGGAATCGAATCGGAGAGGCGGTGGACGCTGGAATACCGGCCCATATCGCTTCGGAAGTCCTCTCAGCGAGGGACCGGGTCGCTCGTCACTACTCTGGAAGGACATCAGCAGCCAGAGTACTCAGAACACTGGTGGGAAAAGCCGTCTTCGTCGAGGAGTCCTCTCGCAAGATTATGGATGAAACAGGATCCTTCGACCCGAACAAGCTTCTATCGACGATCATGTCCTCTGTCGACAAAGAGGAGATATCCAACCAGTCTCGGAGACTTCACTCGATCGTGTCAGACATCTGCGAGGCAATCAAGGAATCACTCCAGTCCCCCTCAACTGCCGGTTGGTCCTCCGAGACTCGAATGGCATCACTGGACGAACTAGACCAGAAAGGCCCCCCCCCTGGCGAATGGGACAAGCTGTGCTGGATGGGTCACGTTCTGACTTGCATCGTCAGCCCATCGACACTAATGGGCAAGGAGATGAAATTCTTCCCGGGAATGAAGTTCCCATCCGACTCCTGGCCAGCGGGAGTGAGGAGTTATGCTGAGATAAAGGACAAGACCCTGAAAGACACATACAAATCCACGATGAAGTCGAAAATTTCGGAGATGCAGCGAATCTGGTCAGATGACCTGGGAAGCATGATGCTCCACTTCGTAAGAACCGCAATCATCCTCGACGAGGGGCCTCCCCCCGAGGTCCCCCCTGACTGGGTACGTCCATCCCAAGCACTCCCGATCGAAATCCCCGAGCGGCTGGACAACCCGAAGAAGAACCGTCACTTCTCTTTGGAAGCCGAGATTCAGAACCTACGGGACCTACATCTCCTCCACCTGGGATTCCAGGGCGTGATGAAGAATCTGAAGCAGCGGGATGAGGTCCATGACTTCGACGACATACAGAGACTCGCAGGGGACCTGCTACTGGCCAATTGCCCAGATGTCTGCAGGACGTTCTACCACCCCTCGGTCCAGAGGGAACTAGACTCAATCAGCCCAGGCAGCCCATGGAGGGATGACCACATCTCCAGGGCAATGGAAGCACTATCCAAACTCGAGCTAGATGCTGAATCGGCCGGAGCCTGGGCATCCAAATTGGGAACCATCCGAACAGATCTCGAGAGCCGGAGGCACCTCCTCGAAGAAATCAGAAGGAGGTACAGAGCCTTCATCATCGACGAGGCGCAGGACAACTCCCCACTCCAATGGAGGCTGCTATCCAGGCTCTGGGGGCCAAGGGAGGCCAGAGAGGGAGACCCCCCCAAGCCAGACACCCCATGGGAGCCCACCGTGTGTTACGTTGGAGACGTGAAGCAGAGCATCTATGCCTTCAGACAGGCAGAGGTCACCGGATTCCTGGATTTCGCCAAGTCACTAAGGTCAATCAACGTGCATGAGTTCTCCAGCGTACCGGAGCTAACCAGAAAACCGACCCTCAGGAAAGAGTCCCATAGCAGGGACCCCAGGAACGACCACAAATCGAACATTGCGACCGCATCGGAGTACATGCAAAGGGGGGGCAGGGACCTATCTCCTTGGATCCCATTCGACTCAACCGACTGGGACCTGCCAGCCCCGTCAGCGGGAGAGGTCAGGGCACGCAAGGAGGGCATGGTCCCCCTGCAGGTAAACTACCGCTCCGAGGGCGGCCTTCTGGACGTGATGAACGAATGGTGGGAGGACGTCTTCTCGGATAGGCACAGGCTAATCTCCAGGGGGGAATTCTATGCCTCGTCACAGACCCTCCACTCTTTCCCAGAGAAGAGGCAGAATCCAGGCTCTATCGAGTGGATATGCCCACCCGACTCCGATGGGTCCTCCGATCCCGACACAGATATGCGCACTCATCTGGATCCGTTCGGGCCCGGATCTTTGGACCGATTGGAGAGGCAAGCCATGCTCATCGCACTCAGGGTGAGAAGCCTCATCGAAGGGAGCCCGGTGAGGGTAAGATCCTCCGATGGCTCATGGACCGAAGTCCAACCAGAAGACGCAGTAAGGCCAGAAGAAATCACAATCCTCCTGCCAAACAGAGTCAATCTGAGGGACGTCATCATCAGGCATCTGCATGACCTCGGAGTACCTGCGCAGGTCGACCGCGAAGGAGGACTTCTGGAACGCCCAGCGGCCGCTGCACTGGAGGGCCTAGTCCAATTCGTCGCTAGGCCGAGATCCAGGCACAATGCAGCATGGGTGGCCCGTTCGCCGCTATTCGGGATGACCGACACCCAACTGCAAGACTTCCTTTCCAACTCGGAGAAGGGGGAGGACCTGCTCTCGAGGATGCTGTCGAACTGCTCCAATGATAGGCAGAGGTCATTGGTATCGAGATGGCACGAGCTCTCCTCTTCCAGCCTCGTAGATCTCCTGGAGGACACCATTGACCGCTCTGATCTGCTCGTCGCTTACCCGGATCAAGTCTCAAGGCAGGACGCGGAACAGTTCGTCGACCTGATCAGGACGCTGACCGCAGAGGTCGGCGGCGACCCGATAGTCCTCTCCGACAGGCTGCGGGACCTCAGGGAGAGCAGCTCACAGGCCATCGAGGCATCCACCGTCCCTCCAACGAACGCAGTCAAAGTAATGACGATCCACAGCTCGAAGGGGCTCGAGGCCAAGGTCGTCATCCTAGCCGACATTTTCTCCCCTAGGCAGACTAACATGAAGAACGAGCAGAACAGCAGGCTCATCGTCAGCCCGGAGATGTTCGCAGGCCATCCGAACCCATGGCCTGCAGAAGGAAAAACTCCTAGATCGGCGATATGGGAGCACGTATCCCTCCTCCACAGGGCTAGGAAGAACGCCGAAGCAAGGAGGCTCCTCTACGTCGCCGCAACCAGGGCAGAGGAGAAGATAATCATCGCCGGCTCTCCCAGGGGGACCCAGTGGATCGAAGACGAGGGCATCGTGTTCCCGTGGTACTATGACAAATCCGCTCCACAATTGGGGCAAATGTGGCTCGAATCATTGCGAATGGGGTCATGGAGGAGAGGAGAACAAGAGTCGCCCTGGCTCGACTCATCGGAAGGCGGTTCGGAACCGGTATTGACCAACGGAGGAAGCAGGACCGTCGACCCCGGGAGCCTGCTTGGGGACGCTTTCCTCGGTGGGAGCGGCAAGACGGGCATGACCCTGCTCCACCATCCCGACTGCTTCCCAGGGACAATCGAAGACGGACATGCGATCATGACCCCGATCCAGAGGGTCGAGGCAATCGACCAAGCCTCCCGTGGAAACCAAACATCAGTTCCACCGACACCCACCTCCCCAAGAAGCGAATCCTCGACCAGAGTCCGTGTGAAACCAAGCAAACTGCCCTCATACTTCGAATGCCCCAGGTGCCACTGGCTCGAGGTGAGGGCAGGCGTAGAACCAGATTCGATATTGTCCAGGGGCAGAGAGATCGGAACGACGAAGCCGGTCCTATCCGTGGACCCCGCGACATTCGGGAACGTCTTCCACAGGGTTATTGAGATCGGCCTCGGTAACCCTGGTCCCGGGCCAAACGGCCCCAGTACCCCGTTGCCGTCTTCCTGGACCACCAAGTCGGAGGACAGGATCACCGATGAAGACATACACAGAACCGTTTTCTCCGAGCTCCTACCAGCCGATGCCGATGCCGGGAAGGTAGCAGAGGCCACCGCGATAATGGCCCAGCGAGTCTCCGAAGGGAAGCTGGGCGAGATGATTCGCGGAGCAGAGCTGGACGGAATGCGCGTGGAGGGCCTCAGGACCGAGATGCCATTCCATGTCTCCATGCCCGTTTCCTTCGAAGCCGTCAGGAGGGGCAAGTGGTCACCAGACGGTGGCGAGGACCTAGTGACAATCGACTCAACCACGATAGACATGAGTGGGGTGATTGACCTGGTCCTCTGCACGAGCAACGTGAACGGAAAGCCGACAATCAGAGCCGTCGACCTAAAGACAACCGACGCCCACTGCCTCCTAGACCAGTCTCACAGCGGGTTATTGGAGGCCCTGGGGGACGAAACAACAGGACCTTCCTGCGAGGGGGAGGAGGGGCTACTTCGCAAGCACAGGTTGCAAATGGCACTGTACCACCAAGCCCTGGAGGAATCCGAATCCTATAGGTCAGAAGAGGGCCTTCCAAGCAGGCAGGTCCTACCCCCAGCAATCCTGGTCGGAGTCACTGGGAGACTCGTCGAATACCCACAGGCGCTACTCGAAGAGGCGAAGTCGGACTTGATGGAGACCCTGTCAAGAACCGCAAGGATGTCCCTCGCGTCGGATTTCCCCGTCTCCGAGATCGAGAAATTCCAGAGGGAGACCAACGAGAAGTGCAAGATCTGCTCATCGCCTGGAGTTACTCAGTAGAAGAGTCCATGAGTGAACGCCCCGGGTAGGGGTCATGGCGCTGGACCTGGGAAATTTGATGGATAGAAGTGATGATATTTGGGAGCAATCTATTCTTCCAAGCCTATCTGACTTTATCGAGATAAAGGCCCTTTCCCCACTGTTTGAGCCCGATTGGGCCAACCTGGGGGAGCTAGACGCCACCATCGAGCTATTCTGCAAATGGCTTGACGAGCAGGGAATCTCCGGGATGTCATACGAGACGCATAGGATCGACGACCTATCGCCCGTGCTCCTCGTAACCATCGAGGGGACCGGGCCCGGCGAGGTGATATTCTACTCCCACCTAGACAAGCAGCCGTCAAAGCCCGATCTGTGGTCAGAGGGGCTCCACCCCCTAAGGGCCGTCAGGCGGGACCCCTGGCTCTATGGCCGTGGCTCCGTTGACGATGGTTACGGGGGGTACCTGTGCGCCACCTCGATCAGGCTCCTGCAAGAGGCCGGGGCATCACACCCACGCTGCACGTTGATCATCGAGACATGCGAGGAATCCGGCTCATTCGACCTCCCGCCGTACCTAGAGGAACTGACGGACCAGTTGGGGGACCCCGACATGGTCGTCGTCATGGATAGCGGTGGCCCGGATTACGATCACGTCTGGATGACCGAGGCCCTGCGGGGACTGGTTTCTGGAACTCTCTCGGTTAAGGTATCACACGAGGGCATCCATTCCGGGAACTCTGGAGGCTCAATCCCCTCGTCGTTCAGGATACTGCGAATTCTCCTTGACCGCGTTGAAGATTCGGACAGCGGGCGGGTACTGGTGCCCGAGATGCATGCCGAGATACCCGAAGAGGTGAGGGAAAAGGCCGCCGCCCTCGCAGGAATAGTGGGAAACAGCATCTGGGAGCAGTTCCCAACCGTCGACTCTCTCAGGCAGGCCTCGGAAACAACCGAGGACATGATAGTGGCAATGAACTGGGAGCCAACACTTTCGATTATCGGTGCGGATGGGATGCCATCGGTGCAGGTCGCGGGCAATGTACTCCGAACTAACACAGATCTGAAACTAAGCTTCAGAATACCCCCAGGAGTGGACTCAGAGGTCGCAATAGCCAGCGCGAAGAAGATACTGGAGGAAGACCCCCCATACGGGGCAGAGGTATCCTTCACCCCAGACTCTTGCGCGGATGGGTTCCATGCCCCTCCTCTCGAGGGTGCCATCTCGGATGCGATACATGACGCCTCGATGGAGCTGACAGGCCTCCCCCCATTGGCTACTTGGACCGGGGGGACAATCCCGTTCATGGCCATGATGCAGGGCAAATACCCCGAGGCGATGTTCCTCTGCACCGGCTCTTCTGGACCTGGGAACAACGCGCATGGCCCAGATGAGAAATTACACATCCCCTCATCGAAGAGGCTGACGGTAGCCCTTTCAGCAACAATCTCAGCTATTTGCGGAAACCCATGATTAGCCGTTTCTCCGCGACCTAAGTGCCGCCGGGGTTATATCGGGGTCACCTGCGCACCAAGGAAGATGATGGGCCAAGACGACTCAGCCGGAGCAGACCCCCAGCCGACTATCCAAGAGCTAGAGCAGCAGGCCGCCAAGGACAAGGAGGCCCTGGACAAGCTCTTGGTCGCCTATCAGGCACAAGAGGCCGATATCAGCGAGATGAAGGCCCAGGTGGAGACGCTCAACAGGGAACTCATCGACAAGGAGACCGAGAAGGAGGGCATCAACAACCTCCTCTCAAACCTACGTAGGCAGAAGGACGAGATGGAAGTCGAGCTAGCCAAGGCCAACACGAAGATCCCGTACTTGGAGAGCAAGCTCGACAAGACCGAGGAGCTTCTTGAGAGGGAGAAGGCTCGCCTCGGGCAGGTGCTCACCGTTGCAGAGGAGATCGACGAGTCTAACCAAGCCGCACAATCGGAGCTATCGGCTAGAGATGATTGGTACGTACAGCACATGCAACTCTTCGAGGACCTCAATGAGGCAATACAGACCCGTCACGACATGATTGACAGGGCCATTGCCACAGCCAAGGATATCCACTCCAAGCAGGAATCATTCCAAGCCCAGAAGCAGGCAGTCATAGAGGAGATCAAAGATATGGCCGCGGATGACGAAGATGAACCCGAGGCCGAGAGCGAGTAGACCTACTCGCCGACCTTCTTGATGAATCTGGCCGGGATCCCCCCCCATGCTTCACCGTCCGGGATATTGGTCCATTTTGGGACTACGGCTCTAGATGCTACGACCGCCCCTTCACCGATGGTGCATCCGGGTTGCACGGTGCTTCCCCCTCCAACCACCGCGTTGTTCCCAACACTCACAGGTGCCAGTACAATCTCCCCACTCTCGACAAGATGCCCATTTATTGTCGCATTTCCCCCAACTACTACGCCATCCCCAAGTGTAACCATATGTGCGTCATTCAGCGAATCTGTGAGAATCTGCACGCCCTTCCCAATCTTTGCTCCCATCATTTTGTAGTATATGTTAACCTGCAGTGACGGCACTATGTTCTTGATAAACATCTGTGCAACCTTATGGAAGACCAGTGACCATGCCCAGGCAATGGTGACCCAACTATTGAGGGGGTATCGTCCTTCCTTCAGAGGAGGGCGCAATAGTCCACCAAGTATTCCACATATCAGGAGCAATGTCAACCCCCACAACAGGTATCCAATTCCCAACCCAACACAAATTCCGATAGCCTCCATCCAGAAACCCTGGGCCTTGCTCCATTCTGAGATCTCCATGAAGAGTAGGTAGGAGGGCACTGCGGCAACCCCCCAGACAACTGCAGAGAAAATTGCCACAGGTATCGTCAGCAAGTGTTGGACCAGTGAGAAATTCATGCTTCCCCAACTCACTCGATTATCAGTCCCGCTTCGATGTCCTCTTGCCTAGCTACTCTGACACCCTCTTCAACGTCTATGAAGATGAATAGCGACCACCCGATTAGAATCACGACAACTATGCTGGCCACTGCCATTCTGCTTCCCATCGTGGCTGCACTGATTGCATAGACGATGGGACCGAAAACCGCAGCCGCCTTGCCTATGAAACCGAAGAAACCGAAGAACTCAGTGGACCGAGAAGCAGGAGTGAGCATAGTAAACAGGCTTCTGGCTTGAGCCCCAGCAGTCCCCATGACGATTCCAACCATCATCCCTAGCATTATCCATTGCAGACTCACTCCAAAGTTCAGAGGCTTCCACACGTTGTCTCTAAGCAGGTTTGGCCACCAGTCAGCAAGCTCCCCCTCAATTATTGTCGGGTGCTCGTCGCCAACAGATCGCATACCATCCTGATCCCCTCCTATGAAGGAGAAAGAGAACCTGTGATCGCTCATCAACCCCATCTTTTCCACGATATCCGCAGCTTGGCCATCGGTGATGGATTCCAGGACCACGTCATCATCGCTCCACCTGCCGTTATCACCCTCCTCTGGCATGGTTTCGAACATGTTTTCGAAGAAAGCCTCCCGAAATGCCTGATCCCCCTGGCCGTTCTTGCTTACCCAGCCCTTGACCCCCCTGTCGTAGAGGGTAGTAAGTTCGTACTCTCCCTCCTCTCCTATTTCGGGATTGAAGTCATATTGGAAGTCATACCGCTCGTGATCGTCTTCTAGTTCCAACGGTGCGAATCCAACAGCCAGTATTGCGACTATTGCGTAAACCCCGAGAGACCAACCAAGCACCCTCTTCGTTCCGAACCTGTTTGCCAACTTTCCCCCAATTACTGTCATCGGCACTGCTGTAATATTCACCATTAGCAGTAGGACGAAGTTCATCGTGGGGTTCAGCCGCAGGACAGAATCCCCGAAAGCCGAGGCCATCCCTCCAATTGTGTTGATTCCATCGAAGAAAAGCAGGTATGATGCAAGGTATATTGCTAGAATCTTGAATTTCCGAATCTCCCCGAAGGTCTTCCTTACTTCCCTGATTCCATCTCTAACAGCTTCCGCAGCAGAAACGTACTCCTTAGGATTTGGAATATTTGGTTCTGGTGTATGCCTGAACAATTGCATACCAAAACCCAACCACCACATCGCACTAGTGGCGAAGATGAAACTCAACACCCAGGGGCTCCAAGGAGAACTAACGCCGAAGAAACCAGTGAGCCCAACCAAGAGGTGAACAATCAGGATTAGCGACCCGCCCGCAAAGCCGTAGGCATAACCCCAACTGGAAACGTGATCCATGGAACCTCTATCAGCAAGGTTTGGCATGAATGCATAGTAGATCACATTCCCCCCTGCAAATCCTATGTTACCTATTACTAGGCAGAATGCAAGGAATTTGTAAGCCGAACCAGCCTCTAGATGAGGAGCCACACCCATCATTGCGGTGAATAATACTCCAACAATGGTGTATACCCAGAGTATATTCTTCTTGATAGGCATCCGATCGGCTATTGCCCCAAGTACGGGACTGACAATAGCCACGAACAGGCTTGCCGATCCTAGGACAATTGCGTAGAAGGTATCCCCAGTAATCTTCAGACTCCCTACGTCGGTCCCTCCCCCAGTAGACAACTCGAACATGCTGGATAGTAGCTGTGGAACAAGCACCGTCAGAACAGTTAGTGCAAATGCCTGGTTTGCCCAGTCGTACCAGTACCAACTCCTCAGTGCCTTGTTTTCCTCACCACTCATTCCTTCTATTGTTCCGAAACTCATTCTACTCCGACCTCGCAGGTGCGATTAGGGTTTAGTGTATCCTACGACACCTAGTTTCATTTTCGTGAACGGACAACACGTCAATATCAAGAGCAAAGCGCCAAACGAGTGCCATGGGCAAGTCATGTGGCATCATGGGGGACGGGTCGAAGGCAGTGAAGATCCACCATCTGGTCAAGGCGCCTGAGAACACCCCAGAGTCAATCTCATTCAGGGAATCATGGGATGCCAGTATGCCGGTTACGGTTTACAAGACCCCAGAAAACCTCCCAGATGGCACCCCATGCACTGCCGCAACTGTCATTCTAAGAACCAAGGGGTGTGCTTGGTGGTGGAAGTCAGGATGCACATTCTGCGGATACTTCAATGATGTTAGGGACGATGTCTCCGCCGAAGATATGTTCTCGCAATGGGAATATGCAAAGAAATCAACTAACCAGTTTGAAGGGTGCCAGATGGTCAAGGTGTACACATCGGGGACATTCTTCGAAGATCGGGAGAATCCACCAGAATGGCAGGAGGCAGTTCTGAAGGAGACTGCAGAGATGGGCCTTCACTTGGTTGTCGAGGCCCAAGCTCAGATGTGCACGCCTGAGAAGATAGCTTGGGTCGCTGCCCGACATCCGGGATGCACCGTGGCCATCGGTCTGGAGGCTTACGATGACAGCGTTCTCAGGTTCCACGTCAACAAGGGATTCACGACCAAACAGTGGCACAGGGCAGTTGAAATGCTGAGGGAAAATGACTTGCGAGTGAAGACATACCTCATTTTCAAACCGCCATTCATGTCAGAGGGAGACGCACTCACCCACACCACTTCATGGCTCATTGACGTCGCACCGTATTCTGACGAAGTCTCTGTAAACCCGATGAATATACAGAAGAACACGATAGTTGACAGACTTTTCAGGAATAAAGAATACAGATCACCATGGCTCTGGTCATTGGTGGAGATGATCAAGCGGGCCCATGAAGAACTTGATGACGCCAATTGTCGAATAATCGTACACCCGACCGCAGGGGGGAAGATTCGCGGTGCTCACAATTGCGGTTCTTGTGACTCAGAGGTAGTAGCAGCGATAGAGAGGTACTCGGTTTCCGGGGAAACCGTTGAGTTCGACCACCTGGGATGCCCATGCGAGGCACACTGGAAGGCAGAGTTGGACAACGACCTAAGCCTTCCCGTAACACTAGGTTATGGGACATTTAGACGTGGAAATCCGACGGACCTAGTTCGTGCTCCTTGAACCAATTGACAAACTGTATCCGCCCAATGCTTAAGGGCAAATCTCCGGTGGTAGAGTCGGAATTGTACGATTCCGGGGTGATTGATTGTCCG
>MPLT02341916.1_pt1 | contig 17513 bp, 16 predicted proteins | sample 1617391 | NCBI WGS metagenome assembly MPLT02 (sample SAMN05944800, study PRJNA350692) | marine metagenome | biome: marine; feature: ODZ; material: water; isolation source: 70 m water sample filtered on 0.2 um supor filter | place: Pacific Ocean | collected 2012-04-08 | depth 70m m
ATTACCTAAATCAATTAGATTTTCTTTGCTTTCATTACCGTCTAAAACTGCAATTGAATGACGAGTTTTTCTTAATATTTTAGGATACTTTTTAAAATAATATTCAAAGTATTTAAATGAAGAATTGCTTCCAGTTGCTATAACTCCATCAAATTTTTTTAATGGCTTATTTGTAAATTCTATATTTTTTTTAAAGCCAGGTAAAATAAAGTCTAAAAAATCAATTACAATGGGTAATAAAATTTTATCATCTGAGGACATCTTTATTAAACATTTGTAGTTTAAAATTTTTGCACATATAAAATCATGAAACCCCACTAAGGGGATGTTCCCAGCCATTATAATAACAATAGTTTTTTTTGAACAATTTTTTAGTTCATAATTGTTTAACCATTTTGATAGTTTTAGTGTAGTTAATTCTTTACTCCAATTTTTAAATGAAAGTAAACAGTTTTCTGTAGTGAACCATTTGTTATATTGATAAGCTTCATTAATTTTCTTATTAAAAACAGTTATCCATTTTTTATATTTAGAATTTTCTTTTTTACTAGAAATATCATAAAAAAGTTCTCCTAGTTTATGAAATGCCTCAATTCTTTGATCTATTGTTGTCACTAAATTTGTTAAGAATATTTATTAAATTATTTTTGCATACAAATCTATAGAAAGATCTTGTAAGAACCATGGCTATTAAGATTACAGATGAGTGTATAAATTGTGGTGCCTGTGAACCGGAATGTCCTAATACTGCAATATATGAGGCTTCATATGAATGGAAATATTCTGATGGCACTAGTTTATCTGGTGATATCATATTGCCAAATGGAATATCTGCTAATGCTGATTTTGAACAAGAACCAGTTTCAGATGAATTTTATTTTATTGCATCAAACAAATGTACTGAGTGTGTTGGTTTTCATGAAGAACCTCAATGTGCTGCGGTTTGTCCTGTAGATTGTTGTGTCCCTGATGAAAAAAATGAAGAAAGTGAAGAATTTCTTTTAGGAAAACAAAAATTTATGCACCCTGAAAACTAATATATGAAAGCTGGAATTGTTGGATTACCTAATGTTGGAAAATCTACTTTGTTTAATTGTTTATCTAATGCTAAAGCACAAAGCGCAAATTTCCCTTTTTGTACTATTGAACCTAACATAGGAATTATAAATGTCCCAGATTCAAGACTTGAAAAACTTGAACAACTTGTTAATCCTGAAAAGGTAATTCCAGCGACTGTTGAAATATTAGATATAGCTGGTTTGGTTAAAGGTGCGAGTAAGGGTGAAGGTTTAGGTAATCAATTTTTAGCTAATATAAGGGAGACTGATGCGATAATTCATGTTATAAGATGTTTTGATGATGATAATATTGTTCATGTAGAAGGTTCGATTGATCCCGTAAGAGATAAAGAAATTATAGATATAGAATTACAGTTAAAAGATTTGGAAACAGCAGAAAAAAAACATGAAAAATTAAATAGACTTGTAAAAACAGGAAATAAAGAAGCTGTTAAAGAATCTGTTGTGTTAAATAAAATAATAGATCATTTACGAGGCTTTAATCCCGTCAGAAGTTTAAATTTTTTAGATGATGAAAAAAAGTTTGCTGATTCAATTCAATTAATTACAAGTAAACCTATTCTATATGTCTGCAATGTAGATGAATCATCAGTTATAAATGGAAACAAATATGTCGATGATTTAAAGAATTCACTAAATGATAAAAATGCTGAATTAATGATTCTAGCAATTGGTACTGAAGCAGATATTAATGAGTTAGAGAGTTATGAGGATAGAAAAGCATTCTTGTTAGATATTGGTTTGTCTGAACCAGGATCATCTAAGCTTATTAAAAAAGCCTATGACTTATTGAATCTTCAAACTTATTTTACAGCTGGAGTTAAAGAAGTAAGAGCTTGGACAATTAAAAAAGGAATGACTGCTCCAAAAGCTGCTGGTGTTATACATTCTGATTTTGAAAAAGGTTTTATTAGGGCAGAAGTTATTTCGTATCAAAATTATATCCATTATGGAAATGAATCAAAAGTAAGGGAGGCAGGTAAATTAAATGTTGAGGGTAAGGATTACGTTTTAATGGATGGAGATATAATGCATTTTAGATTTAATGTTTAAAAAGATGTCAACAACCCTACATCTCTTATTGTTAATTAATTTATTAATACACCATTTTATTATTTTTATTGAAGTACTATCTTAGCCATTTAACAGAGTAAATGGTAATTTCATCTAATTATACTGAAGAAAATATAAGATCTCTTGACTGGAAAGAGCATATTAGAATGCGTCCAGGAATGTATATTGGTAAATTAGGGGATGGTTCATCTCCTGATGATGGTATATATATTTTACTTAAAGAAGTTTTAGATAATTCTATTGATGAGTTTGTGATGGGTGCTGGAAAAACTATTGAAATTTCTATATCAGATTCTGGTGTTTCTGTAAGAGATTATGGAAGAGGAATACCTCTTGGGAAAGTTGTAGATGTTGTTTCAAAAATGAATACAGGAGGAAAGTATGATACAAGAGCTTTTAAAAAATCAGTTGGTCTTAATGGAGTTGGGACAAAAGCAGTAAATGCACTTTCTTCTGTTTTTAAAGTAGAATCTTGTAGGGATGGCAAATTAAAGGCTGTTACTTTTGAAACTGGAAACTTACTTGAAGATGGGCCTGTTGAAGAATCTTCCAGACGAAAAGGAACAAAGGTTTATTTTAAACCCGATGCTTCTATTTTTAAACATTATAAATATAGAGCAGAGTATGTATCAAAAATGCTTAAATATTATGTTTATCTAAATCCAGGTTTAACTATTGTTTTTAATGGAGAAAAATATTTCTCTGATAATGGACTTAAAGATTTGTTAGAAGATAATAATGATGTTGAAAAATTGTTATATCCAATAATTCATTTAAAAGGAGATGATATAGAAATAGCTCTAACACATAGTAGGATTCAGTATAGTGAAGAATACTATTCTTTTGTAAACGGTCAACACACCACTCAAGGAGGAACTCATCAATCTGCATTTAGAGAATCTTTAGTTAAAACAATTAGGGATTTTTATGGAAAACAATATGATGCTTCAGATATAAGAAAATCTATTATTGCTGCTATTAGCATTAAAGTAATGGAGCCTGTTTTTGAATCTCAAACTAAAACTAAATTAGGATCAACTGAAATGGGAGGAAAATTACCTACAGTAAGATCTTATATTAATGATTTTGTTAGTAAATATTTAGATAATTATTTGCACAAAAACCCTGAAATAGCAGAAAGAATTCAAAAGAAAATTATACAAGCTGAAAAAGAACGGAAAGAACTTTCAGGTATTAGAAAACTTGCAAGAGAACGTGCTAAAAAATCAAGTCTTCACAACAAGAAGCTTAGGGATTGTAGGGTGCATTTAAATGATATGAATAAAGAAAACAGACTGGATTCAACTCTTTTTATTACTGAGGGCGATTCTGCAAGTGGATCCATAACAAAGTCGAGAGATGTAAATACACAAGCTGTTTTTAGCTTAAGAGGAAAACCTCTTAATTGTTATTCTATGACTAAAAAAGTAGTATATGAAAATGAAGAATTTAATTTGCTACAAGCAGCATTAAATATTGAAGAAAGTATTGAGTATTTACGATATAATAATATTGTAATTGCAACTGATGCTGATGTAGATGGAATGCATATCAGATTACTATTAATTACTTTCTTTTTGCAATTTTTTCCTGAACTTATAAAAGAAGGACATTTGTTTATTCTTCAAACACCTCTTTTTAGAGTTAGAAATAAAAAAGAAACTATTTATTGTTATTCAGAAAAAGAAAGGGTAGAAGCAATTAATAAACTAGGAAATAAGCCAGAAATAACCAGATTTAAAGGTTTAGGTGAAATTTCACCAAACGAGTTTAAGAATTTTATTGGAGAGACTATAAGGTTGGATCCTGTTATGCTTGATGAAAACTTTAGTATTGAGGACTTGTTGTCTTTTTACATGGGAAAAAACACACCTGATAGGCAGAAATTTATAATTGAAAATCTTAAAGTAGAACTTGACAGAATAGATTCATAAATGGAGGAAGAATATTTAAATTCAGATAATTTAAATGAAGAAGAATTAGGAGATTCATTAATCAGAGTATCCGGAATGTATAAGGACTGGTTTTTAGATTATGCCTCTTATGTTATTTTAGAACGTGCGGTACCTTCAATCGAAGATGGTTTTAAGCCTGTTCAAAGAAGGATTCTTCACTCAATGAAGGATTTAGATGATGGACGTTTTAATAAGGTAGCTAACATAGTTGGTCATACAATGCAATATCACCCTCATGGTGATGCAAGTATAGCTGATGCAATGGTTCAGATTGGTCAAAAAGAACTATTAATTGAAACTCAAGGTAATTGGGGAAATATATTAACTGGAGACAAGTCAGCTGCTTCTAGATACATTGAAGCTAGACTGTCTAAATTCGCCTTGGAAGTAGTTTTTAGCCCTAAAATAACAAAATGGCAGTCTTCATACGATGGAAGAAGAAAAGAGCCAATTAACCTCCCCGTAAAGTTTCCTTTGTTATTAGCACAAGGTGGTGAGGGGATAGCTGTTGGTTTATCTACAAAAATTTTACCTCATAACTTTATTGAATTAATTGATGCTTCAATCAAATGTTTAAAAGGTAAAAAATTCACTCTCTTTCCAGATTTTCCTACTTCAGGAATAATGGATATAGCTAGCTATAATGATGGTCTTAGAGGCGGAAGAATTAAGATAAGAGCTAGAATAAATCAATTAAATAAAAATACATTAGTAATTAGTCAAATTCCTTTTTCTACGACTACATCTTCTTTAATAGACTCAATTGTTAAGGCTAATGATAATGGAAAAATTAAAATAAAAAAAATTGAAGATAATACCGCAAATAATGTTGAGATATTGGTTCATCTTCCTACAGGAGTTTCTCCAGATAAAACAATTGATGGTTTGTTTGCCTTTACTTCCTGTGAAACATCTATTTCTCCCTTAGGTTGTGTTATAGAAAATAATAAGCCATTATTTGTTGGTGTTTCTGAAATTTTAAGGAGATCAACAGAACACACTAGAGAATTATTAAAACTTGAGTTAGAATATAAAAAAGAAGATTTTGAAAATCAATGGCATTATGCTTCTTTAGAAAGGATTTTTATTGAAAATAGAATCTATCGTGATATTGAAGATATTGATACTTGGGAGGGTGTAATTAAAGCAATTTTAGACGGTTTACAACCATTTGTAAGTAAATTAAAAAGAGAGATTATACAAGAAGATGTAATCAGATTAACAGAAATTAAAATTAAAAGAATTTCCAAATTTGATATTGATAAAGCTAAATTAAAAATTTTATCTATTGAATCTGAATTAGAACAGGTTAATTATGATTTAAATAACCTTACGGATTTTGCTATAAGCTATTTTAAAAATTTAAAATCAGTTTATGGAAAGGATAAAAAGAGAAAGACTGAGATTAGGGTTTTTGCTGATGTTGATGCTAAAAAAGTTGTTGTTAAAAATTCAAAACTTTACGTAAATAGGGAAGAAGGATTTATTGGTACCTCTATTAGAAAAGATGAATTTGTAGAGGAATGTTCAGATATTGATGATATAATTGCATTTACTCAAAGTGGTGAAATGATGGTTACTAAAGTTGATTCTAAAAAATTTATTGCAAAAAACATAGTCCATGTGGCTGTGTTTAAAAAGAAAGATAATAGAACAGTTTACAACATGATATATAGGGATGGAAGAAAAGGAACCTCTTATATTAAAAGATTTAGTGTAACTGGTATTACTAGAGATAAAATGTATGACTTAACAAGGGGAACAGAAGGGACTAAGATTCTTTATTTTTCAGCAAACCCTAATGGTGAAGCTGAAATTGTAAATGTTATTCTAAGACAATCTGGTTCAATTAAGAAATTAAAATGGGAATTGGATTTTGCTGACCTTGAAATAAAAGGCCGAGGTTCAAAAGGTAATATAGTTACAAAATACACTGTTAAGAGAATAGAATTTAAAGAGAAAGGTTTATCTACATTAAAACCAAGAAAAATTTGGTTTGATGAAACGATTCAAAGACTTAATGTTGATAATAGGGGAGAACTCTTAGGTGAATTTAAAGGAGATGACTTATTACTAATTGTACAACAAAAAGGTATATTAAAAACTCTTAAACCTGACCTTAATATGCATTTCCCTGAAGATATGATTATCCTCGAAAAATGGATTGTTGAAAAGCCAATATCAGCAATCTATTTTGATGGAAATAAAGAAAGGTATTTTATTAAGCGTTTTCTAGCTGATAATCGAAAGGTAGAACAACAATTCATTCCTTCAGGCTCAAAAATTCAATTAGAGATGGTTTCATTAGATTGGAAACCAGTTATAGAAACAACTTTTTCAAAGACATCCAAAGTAACAAGAGATAATTTAACTCAAAATATTGAAGAATTAATTAGTATTAAAGGAATTAAAGCACAAGGAAATCAGCTTTCCTCTCATAAGATCAAAAATATTAACTTATTAGATCCAATTCCTTATACTCCTCCTGAGAAAACACCTGTTATGGAACTTGAAGTTAACGATGAAGTTGATGTTCAGAACGAAAATGTGATAAGTGAACAGGATTCAACAAGCAATAAAGAGGGACAAACAGAATTAGAATTTTAATTGTCAGATTTATTTAATATTTGATCACTAATTTTCCTAGCTTTTCCTCTATTGCTGTTTTTAATATCTCCAACAAATGAATATTCAAATATATATTCATCTTTAGAAGTACTGAGAATCTTCATTTGTATAGGTTTTTCCTCAGATAAATGTTTAGGATTGATTTTTTTTAAAACACATTCGCATTCAGAGACCCAATTAACAGAAGAAGAATCAATTTTATTATCAAAATAGTCAACTTCAAGGTTATTAGTCCTTGTAAAGTATGTTTTTAAGGTATCTCCTTTAGAGGAAATAGTTTTAAACTCAAAGGTTCCTGATTGGAAGTTCTTGCAGTTTCTTTCTTGGTTGTAGCAAGAAAAAAAGATAAGAACTACAATTAAATACTGTAGTTTCATGATTTAAAGATAATTTAATTTTTAAAAATTTTATAACTTTTATCATTATAAAAAAAGACAATTTTATCTAATTCTTTCTCTGTTGAATCAGTTTTTTCAATTTCCATAGAAATAGGAGTAGAGGAGTTGTTTTCGCGGGTTATTTCACTTGATTTTAAAGTATCATCACCATTTATTAGCCAGTCTAATGAAATATCCTCAAAAGTTTTAGAGATTTTAATAATAAAATCTAAACTTGGTTTATTTCGTTTGCTTAATACGTGAGAAACGCTTGATCTTTGTACACCAATCTTTTCAGCAAATTGTGATGCTGACAGATTCTTATTTTCTAATATTTCTAATAGTCTATTTGTGAATTCTTCCATGTATACAATTGTAAAAATAACAAATTAATATTACTATATCAAGTTATATATACATAAATTTAATTAAAGTTTTACTTTATATAAAGCATGTAAAGTGTTTAATAACAGTGATTTAAATATTGTATTTAAAAATTTGTATATAAATGTAAATTTTTACCTAAAATTAGTATTAAAATATAATTTATAATTGTTTACAATTGTAATTAATTGTATTACTAAATTTGTTTAATTCTTGTTATAAATGAAAATAAAATTTAATAAGTACGATGAATTTAGAATTAGGTCTTTATCTGGTAGATATATTACAAATGATTCCATTTCACAATTAACAGAGATATCCTCCTATTCTGAAATAGGTAAAAGCTCTAATAATTTACCCATATATTACCTTAAAATAGGCTGTGGTCCAATTAAAATATTGATTTGGTCTCAGATGCATGGTAATGAATCTACTTCTACAAAAGCACTTTTTGATACTATCTCATATTTTCTCAATATTGAAAAGAAATTTCTATCATCTTTTACACTTCATATAATTCCAATTTTAAATCCTGATGGTTCTCTGCTGTATACCAGAGAAAATTTTAATAAAATTGATTTAAATAGAGATGCCTCTTCATTAAGTCAAAATGAAAGTATTGTTTTAAGAGACTTATATAACAAGATTCAACCTGATTTTTGTTTTAATCTACATGATCAAAGAAGTATATATTCTGTTGCAGATACTAATAAACCTTCTATTTTATCTTTTTTATCTCCTGCAGCAGATCTAAAGAAATCTGAAACAAATTCAAGAATTACAAGCATGAAAGTTATTTCATCTATCAATAACCAACTAAATAAGCTTATAAAAGGCCATATATCACGATATAAGGATGAATATAACCCAAACTGTGTTGGAGACACTTTTCAATCATTAGACACTCCTACGTTGTTATTTGAGTCGGGTCACTTTGATAATGATTATCATAGAGAAAATACTAGAAAATATATGTGTTTTGCTTTAATTACTGCAATAATTTCAATAACAACTAATGAATATCAACAAATAGATTATAAAGAATATTATTCTATACCTGAAAACACAACTTATTTATCTGATGTTTTTTTAAGGAATGTTAAAATTAATAATGGTAGTAAAGAATATAGAACAAATATTTCTATAATGTATAATGAAGTTCTTGATAAGAATAATAACACAATCAGGTTTGAACCATACATTGAAAAAAAAGGTAAATTAAAAAATATGTTTGGTCATTATGAACTAGACTTTACTAATAATGATAAATCTTTTACAAATCATGATGATATTCTTAATGATTTATCATTAAATGTTAATTGATTGAGAATAATTCAATAATACCTCTTATTTTTTAAATATAATTCAATATATTTAGCTCCTCAAAAAATAATAAAACTTTATAGATATGGGTAGAATTATTAGACTTGATGAAGTAGATCGTCAAATTTTAGATGTTTTAATAGATAATACTAGAACTCCATTTACTGATATAGCAAAAAAATTATTGATTTCAGCTGGTACAGTACACGTAAGAGTAAAAAAGATGGAAGATGCTGGGATTATTAAAGGTTCTTCACTGACTCTGGAATATAAAAAATTAGGTTATACATTTATTGCTTATATCGGTGTTTTTTTAGAAACAACTCAGAAAACTAAATTTGTATTACAAGAACTGGAATCAATTCCATATGTTACAGTTGCCCATATTACAACTGGAAAATTTAATATTTTTTGTAAGATTAGAGCAAAAAGCACTGACCATGCTAAGGATATTATTTTTTCAATTGATGATATTGAGGGGGTATCACGTACTGAAACTATGATTTCTTTGGAGGAAAGCATCAATGACAAGAAACGCTTAATGCATAAAATCTTCAATGAACTATAAATCTTTTAACTAGAGTAGTAATTAAAAGATTCTATGATTAGCCTGTTCTCAACTTTAATATCATACATAGGCTCACCTATATCTTTAAGTAATATGAAGTTTACTTCTCCATGACTATTTTTTTTATCATGAATAAGAAGTTTAATAATGCTTTCTATCTCAGACTTATTAAAATCTACTCTGTTAAAAATTTTAAGAATATGATTTTTAATTTTTGTCAGTTTTTCAATTGGAAAATTGAAAATTTTATTAGAAATAAACGTTGCCAGGACAATACCAATAGCAATTGCTTCACCATGTAACAATTTTTTATTGTTTTCTAAAAAAAGAGATTCAATTGCATGACCCAGAGTATGGCCATAATTAAGTGCTTTTCTTTCTTTTAATTCTTTTCTATCCTTAAGAACTATATTGTTTTTTGTTTTAATTGAGTTTTTAATTATTTCTAAATTTTTGAAATCTATAGAGTTTTCTTGAGATATTAATTTGTTAAAAAAATTTTGATCAGAGATTATTGAATGTTTAAAAATTTCAGCATATCCACTTGTTAGTTCTGATTGATGAAGAGTGTCTAGATATAAAGGGTCAATTATTATCATTTTAGGGTCATAAAATGTGCCAACTTGATTTTTTAGAGCACCTAGATCAATTCCAGTTTTCCCACCAATAGAAGCGTCAACCATTGAGAGTAATGTAGTAGGTATATTTATGTAACTTATTCCTCTTTTAAATGTGCTTGCTACAAACCCTCCCATATCTCCAACAACTCCTCCTCCTAAATTTATGATTAAACTTTTTCTATCACCATTGTTATTTGACAATTTTTCCCATATAGAAATAGATGAATTAATACTTTTATTTTCTTCCCCTGATTTGGAAACTATAGTTTTATATTCAATGGTTGGAATTTGTTTTAAAAAGACTTTTAAACAGTGGATATTAGTATTATTATCTACATGAATAAAAATTGTCGAATAATTTTCAGATTGGATATGCTTATATAATTTATTATATCCTTCATCTTTAAAAAAAATAGAGTAATTATTACCTTTTAATTCTTTCATTTACGTATATCATCTTTTACAAATTAACATCTTTTTTTATTAAAAAACGATGTAAATTAGCATTATAAATATTTCACCTAATTGAATACAATATTTAGTAATACCAAAGATGCTTTTTCAATAAAAACAGACTTTGAACTTTTACGGGCCTATTTTTTGTTTAAAATAATTGAAAACAGTTTTTTAGTTAAAATAGGTTCCTTATTAATAAATCTTGCTTTAAAATTTTATATTCCAATAACTCCCTTTATTAAGATTACGGTCTATAATCATTTTTGCGGTGGCATATCTGAAACTGATTGCAATTCAGTTATAAATAAGATGTATAATAAAAATGTTTGTTCCGTTTTAGATTTTTCAACTGAAGCATTTAAAAATGAAACTGAATTTGATAAATGTTTAAAAAAGAAGATATCAATAATAGATTTTATTAAAAACAAACCAGAAATTCCTTTTGCTGTTTTTAAACCAACATGTTTAGGAAGAGAAGGTCTATTTGAAAAAGTTAGTTCTAATCAAAAATTAGATTTAAATGAAGAACAAGAATGGAAAAGAGTAATAAATAGATTTAATGAAGTTTGTAATAAAGCGTTTCAAAATAATGTTAAAATATTAATTGATGCTGAGGAAGTCTCCGTTCAAAAAGCAATAGATGATCTAGCTCTTAAAATGATGATTAAATTTAATAGAGAAAAAGCGATTGTTTATAATACAATTCAAATGTATCGATGGGATCGTTTAGATTACATGAATAATATTTTAAATAATCATGTAGGTATAATCTTTGGTTTTAAATTAGTAAGGGGAGCATATATGGAAAAAGAAAGGGAAATTGCAAATAGATTAAAAGTTAAATCTCCAATATGCATAGATAAAGAATCTACAGATATAAATTTTAATCATGCAGTAGATTTAGTATTTAAAAATCTTGATAGAGTAAGTCTTGTTTGCGGATCTCATAACGAAACTTCTATACTTAAAATATTGGATTTGATGAATGAAAAAAATATTGATAAAAATGATGATAAGATTTGGTTTGGACAGCTTTATGGAATGAGTGATAATATATCATTTAATTTAGGTATAAAAGGTTATAATGTTTTTAAAATTCTTCCATTTGGTCCAGTAAGAAATTTAATTCCATATTTAATCAGAAGAGCAGAAGAGAATACTTCAGTTAAGGGTCAGACAGGAAGAGAATTGCAGCTCATTATTAATGAAAGAACAAGAAGGAAATCAGAAAAAAATTAATAAATTAATTTTTTAAATTTCGCTTTTTTTGAACAGTTTTCAATTTTATAGAAAAAGTCTTTTTTTTCTGTTTTGTTAACTAATACATATGTTTTACAAGAATCTAGTTCAACATTGCTTTTTGAGAAATCGACTTTGAATTTATCTGTTAAGTTTTTTCTGTTTATTTCGATGGTATCAATATTTGAATCAAATAGCCAATCCTTTTTATTAATATCAGCTAATACTCTTTTGTTTGGAGAATAATTAAAAGTAGCTTCTTTTTTACCCATGAAATAAAACAAGAATATCATACCAAGAATAAAGCCAAACAAATAAAATAGTAATCTTTTAAAAAAATTCATTTTATGATATTGTTTATGTTTATTTTTCTCTTTTGATTATTAATATAAGATATTTCAACAGATGTGTAGTTGCATTCAAAATTATTTAATAAAATTTCTGGCCACTCTATAATTATTAAATCATCATTATCTAAATAATCTAAAATTCCTAGATTATATATTTCTTTTTTATCATCTAATCTAAATAGATCCATATGATATATGGTTTTATTTTTCCCCTTATATTCATTTATTATACTGAATGTAGGACTGCTGACATTTTCTTTTACACCTAATTCATTACAAATTTGTTTAATTAATGTAGTTTTCCCGGCGCCAACTATTCCTTTAATAAAGTAATGATTAGTTCTAGATTCTTTAATAACTAACTTACTAACTTCAATTATATCTTTTTTGGAATAAACAAGGTCCATTCTATTTTGGATTAATTACTATAAATGGGACAATCATTTCTTCAAGTGATACACCTCCATGTTGATATGTGTTTTTAAACATATTAACGTAATTGTTGTAGTTATTTGAGTAAACAAAATAAGTATTTTCTTTTGCAAAAATATAACAACTACTTAAATGATTAGATGGTAATAAATAATTTGAAGGATTATCTAAATTTATTACTTCTTTCTTTTTTGAATGAACTTGTCTAGCTGTTTTGTATCTTAAATTATTTGAAATTTCCTTATCACCAGAAATTAATGCTGGTTTATTCACATTAATTGTTCCATGATCAGAAGTAATGACAATCTTAAAGCCTAAATCTTTTGCTTTATTTATTATATCCTTTAGTTTAGAGTTCTTATACCAGCCTTTGGTTAACTCTCTATAAGCTTGGTCTGTAGAGGCTAATTCTTTAATAAATTTTACATCCTTTTTAGCATGAGATATCATATCTACAAAGTTGTATACTAATACTGTCAAATCATTTGATTTTTCATTATTAAGTCTATCATAAAAAAGATTTCCATCTTTAGAACTAGTTACTTTAAAGTATTTGTATTTGATTTTACTTTCTAATTTTAATAATTGATTTTTTAATAATTCGTCTTCATATTTATTTTTTCCGCCTTCATCTACTTCGCTTACCCAATAATTATTGTGAGTTTTTTTTAATTCTAATGGACTTAATCCGGAAAAAATAGAATTTCTTGCGTATTGTGTTGTGGTTGGTAAAATGCTAGAGTATAAAATATTAGTACTTATTTTACAATTTTCAACGACATATGGTTCAATTGATTTCCATTGATCATATCTAAGATTATCAATTAAAATCATTAGAGTAGGGTTGTTTGATGTTATTTCAGGAAGTATTTTGTTTTTAAACAAGTTTATTGATGACAAAAAATCTTTATTCTCAAGGAGTCTTTGATAATTTGTTTCAATGAAGTCAGCAAATAATTTATTTGCTTGCTTTTTTTGAGAATATAATATTTCTGAAACTTCTTTTTCTTGAACATCTCCAAGTTGTAACTCCCAATAAATTAATACTTTATAAATTTCAATCCAATCTTCATAAGAATTGCAATAATTTATTTTGTTATTTATTTCCTGATAATTATTTTGATAATTAGAAATTACTTTATCAGCAACAAGTTCTTTATTTCTAAAGATTTTAGTTAAGGATAATAAAATTTGATTTGGGTTCAATGGTTTAATCAAATAATCATTAACTCTTAATCCTATTGCATTTTCAATAGTTTTATCATCTGAATTTTGAGAAATCATTATAATAGGAATAAGGGGATAATTTTCATTAATTATATTAATTGATTCAGTTCCAGAAAGACCTGGCATATTTTGGTCAATCAATATTGCTTCATATGTATTCTCTTGAAGAAGAGTTAGTGATTCAGGACCACTTTTGCACATATCAATATCATAACCTTTTTTATTTAAAAAAAGAATATGAGATTTAAAATGTTCAATTTCATCATCAACCCATAAAATTTTAATCATTTTTATATTTTATTCTTATTCAAATTTAATCAGTTATGTATAAATCCTTTTCATTTTTAAATATAAGATGAAATTAATTCATTTTTCATACTTTTGCCACGATGAAATTAAATGCCCATAAGATTGCTGAGATGTTGGGGGGAGTAGTTGAAGGAAATGATAAAATCGCTATTAATAAGCTTTCCAAAATTGAAAATGGAGATAAAGACTCTTTGTCCTTTTTAGGTAATCCGAAATACAATAATTTTCTATATACAACAAATGCTTCAATAATTCTTGTTAATAAGGATTTTGAATTAGAAAAACCTATTAAACCAACTCTAATAAGAGTAGATGATCCTAATGAATCGTTTTCTCAATTGTTAGATCAATTTAATAATAAGAAAACAAAATTATCAGGAATTAGTAAAAATTCAATTCTTTCCAAGAATGTTAAATTTTCTGATGATTTATATTTTGGTGATTTTTCTATATGTGAAAAGGACTCTGAAATAGGTAAAAATACTAAAATTCATTCTCATGTATATATTGCTGAGAATGTTTCAATTGGAGATAATGTAATTATTTATCCTGGCGTTAAAATTTATGCGGATAGTATTATAGGAAACAACTGTATACTACATGCTGGATGTATAATTGGATCTGATGGTTTTGGCTTTAATTTAGACAAGAATGGAAATCAAAAAAAAGTTATTCATAATGGAAACGTTATTCTAGAAGATAATGTGGAAATTGGAGCTAATTGCACATTGGATAGGGCTACCTTAGGCTCTACAATATTGAGAAAGGGAGCTAAATTAGATAATTTAGTTCAGGTAGCTCATAATGTTGAAATTGGAGAAAGTACTGTAATTGCCGCTTGTGTTGGGATAGCTGGCTCTACTACAATAGGTAAAAATTGTATGATAGGTGGTCAGGCTGGAATATCAGGTCACCTCACCATTGGAGATAGAGTAATGATTCAGGCTAAATCTGGAGTATTTAGAAATATAAAGTCTGACACATCTGTAATGGGAATACCTGCAATTAAATATTTAGATTATAATAAATCATATGTGCATTTTAAGAATCTCCCATCAATTATGAAATCATTAAATAACCTCTTTAAGAAAAGTAAAGATGCCTAAGCAACAAACAATTAAGAAACCTGTTTCTTTAAAAGGAGTTGGTCTACATACTGGAAAAGAAGTTAATTTAACTTTTAAGCCTGCAGAAGATAATTTTGGATATTCCTTTTGTAGAGTTGATTTAGATGAAAAACCAATTATTGAAGCTAATATTAAATATGTTATTAATACAGAAAGAGGAACAAATCTTGATAAAAATGGAGTTAAGATTAAAACTTCTGAACATGTCTTAGCCGCTTTAGTAGGTATGGGAATTGATAATGTTCTAATTGAGCTTGATGCTTCTGAACCCCCTATTATGGATGGTTCTTCAAAGTTTTTTGTTGAAGCTTTAAAAAAAGCAGGAATAAAGCAGCAAAAATCAGAAAGAAATGAATATATAGTCAAAGATGTTATTTCATATTATGACGAGAAATCAGGCAGTGATATTACAGTGATACCATCTGATAATTATGAAGTTACAGCAATGGTTGATTTTGGTACTAAAATTTTAGGAACTCAAAATGCAACAATGAAAGATTTGTCTAAATTTAATGATGAATTTGCCAATGCAAGAACATTCAGTTTTCTTCATGATATAGAAATGCTATTAGATAATGGTTTGATAAAAGGTGGTGATTTAAATAATGCTATTGTTTATGTTGACAAAGAATTATCAAAATCAACAATGAACAAACTTAAAAAAGCATTTAAAACAGATAATCTCTCCGTTAAAAGTAATGGAATACTTGATAATCTAGTTTTACATTACCCAAATGAAGCAGCAAGGCACAAGTTACTTGATGTTGTTGGTGACTTAGCTTTATTAGGAACTAGAATTAAGGGTAAAGTAATTGCCAATAAACCAGGTCATTTTGTCAATACAATGTTTACAAAAAGATTGGCATCTGTCATAAAAAATGAAGAAAAAAATCTTGCTCCTGTAATTGATTTAAATAAGCCACCTATAATGGATGTTAATCAAATTATGGAGGTTTTACCACATAGACCGCCATTTATCCTTGTAGATAAAATTTTAGAGATTTCTGATGATCATATAATAGGTTTAAAGAATATTTCTATGAATGAGGGGTTTTTTCAAGGACATTTTCCGGGGAAACCTATCATGCCAGGTGTTCTTCAAATAGAGGCAATGGCTCAAACTGGAGGAGTATTAATTTTAAACAGTGTTCAAGATCCTCAAAATTATTTAACTTTTTTTGCTAAGATTGATAACGCAAAATTTAAATATCCTGTAGTTCCAGGTGACACATTAGTTTTCAAGGTAGAACTCCTATCTCCTTTGAGAAGAGGAATTATACATATGAAAGGTAAATCTTTTGTTGATGGTAAATTAGCAAGTGAAGCTGAATTATTAGCTAAAATGATTAGAAAAACAGAAATATAATATGTATCACCCATTATCATTTATTCACCCAGGAGCAAAAATTGCAAAAAATGTAGTTGTAGAACCATTTTCATCAATAGATAATAATGTAATTATAGGTCAAGGTACCTGGATTGGATCAAATGTAACTATTATGAGTGGAGCTAGAATTGGAAAAAACTGTTCTATTTTTCCTGGTTCAGTTATTTCAGCAGTCCCTCAAGATTTAAAATTTAATGGAGAGGAAACAACAGTTGTTATTGGTGACAATACTACTATTAGAGAATGCGTAACAATCAATAGAGGCACAAATGATAGAAATAAAACAGTTATTGGGAAGGATTGTTTGATAATGGCATATTCACACATAGCTCACGATTGTATTGTTGGAAATAGCTGCATCTTCTCAAACAACTCTACTTTAGCAGGTCATGTTACTGTTGGAAATCATGTGATTTTGGCAGGGATGGTTGCTATTCATCAGTTTTGTTCTATCGGAAATCATGCATTTGTTGCTGGTGGATCACTTGTCAGAAAAGATATTCCTCCTTTTGTAAAAGCTGCAAGAGAACCTATTTCATATGTTGGAATTAACTCAGTTGGACTAAGAAGAAGAGGTTTTGATAGTAAAGTAATTATGGAAATACAATCTATTTATAGAATTCTTTATCAAAAGAAATTTAATAATAGTCAAGCAGTTAAAATTATTGAAGGAGAAATAAAAGCTACTAAGGAAAGAGATGAAATAATACAGTTTATTCAAAACTCTCAACGAGGAATAATGAAAGGTTATTTTCAAAATTAAATTATGGCAACGTCATCAGATATAAGAAAAGGACTTTGTATACATTACAATAATGATATATATAAAATTGTAGAATTTCTTCATGTAAAACCTGGAAAAGGCCCTGCTTTTGTAAGAACAAAACTTAAAAGTGTTACTAATGGAAAAGTTGTAGACAATACATTTTCTGCTGGTCACAAGATTGATGAAGTTAGGGTTGAAACTAAAAGATTTCA
>MPLT02152296.1_pt1 | contig 17465 bp, 18 predicted proteins | sample 1617391 | NCBI WGS metagenome assembly MPLT02 (sample SAMN05944800, study PRJNA350692) | marine metagenome | biome: marine; feature: ODZ; material: water; isolation source: 70 m water sample filtered on 0.2 um supor filter | place: Pacific Ocean | collected 2012-04-08 | depth 70m m
TTCATCTGGGATAGCATAGTTTCCGATTAAATCGCTTTGGGCGTCAATTGTCTCATTTACTTCATCGGAGAGTTGCTGGTTACCCGTTGCCTCGGCTATACCTGAGAAGAATGCCTTGACAACTCTGCCGCCACTGGAGTTGACTTCCTTTACTACAGTAGAAATGGATAGTACATAGATGACGTTATCATCGGCACCACCATCATTGGTTTGATTGTTAATCACCCTTTCCACATTGTCGATTTGGTCGAGAATGTTGACCTGGGTCACATTGTAGTTGTATGACTCAACATAAATGACCATCACATTTGTCGTCCAGTCCATTTCGACTTGGGCAATTAGATTCTTCACGCTATGTGGGTCATCATCAGTTGGAAGGTAAACCTCCAAGTCACCATTTACATTGAGTGCAGGCTCCTCACTACAATAACTGGGATTGTCAAAACCGTCCCTGCAGTCAAGAACTCCAGAATGTGGCAATAGTGATAATGTAAATAACAGTGAAAATAACACTGCCCAAATCGGGAACATGGTAAGTAAGCTAGAGCTTTCAGACTCTCTAAAACGACGTCGTATTCGATTTGGAATCTTTGAAATTGAACCTCTAATTTGTTCTGAGTCCACATTGCTAATTCTAGCCCTAGCTTTGTGGATAAATGTGCCTCCAGAGCCGTTGTCTGCGTCACTTCCACCGTTCATCGCCATGTCGCTCCCACTCCGACGTGAAACGGCATACCTTCAACCCCTCGGCAAACTTGTTCCGGGATTTGATTATTATTGATGCAATGGCAATGGTCAAGAATACAGTACTTTACCAATAATCAGGTGACGATGTGGCTGAGCCAAAAATTTCCGACAAGCGATGGAGTGTTGATCTGGAGAAGCGAATCCAGGAGGCACACTTTGAAGACAACGCTTACAGGGATAGGTACAGTTTTGATCCCGACAGCGATAGGGAGATATTCGTAATTGATACGCCGCCGCCATATCCCAGTGGAACCTGGCATATCGGTGCTGTCGCACAATACAGCATGATAGATGTCATTGCAAGAAGCCAACGATTGCTTGGTAAAGAAGTAAGATTTCCATGGGGCGTGGACCGTAATGGCATTAACATCGAATTTACTGTTGAGAAGAAAACAGGTAAGAAGATGAGGACTTATGAACGATCTGAGTTCCTGAAACTATGTGAGGAGACAATTGAGGATTATACTCAATCTATGCGTAAAACAGCCAAAAGAGTAGGGCTCTCCTGCGACTATGATAATGAATACCTAACTGATTCGCCGAATTATCGTGCCGTTTCTCAATCGATATTTGTTGATTTGTTCAAGAGTGGCGATATTGTCGAGGATCTAAGGCCTAACATCTATGACCCGGTGGAGGGTACAACCATCGCAGATGCAGAGGTTCAGAGAATTCAACGTAGAACAAAGCTTTGTCACATAAATTGGTCTACTGAGGACGGCGAAATAATCACAATTTCGACAACTAGGCCAGAAATGATTTGCGCGTGCGGGGTAGTAATGGTGCATCCTGATGATTCACGTTACTCCCACCTGATAGGTAAGCGGGCCTTGCTCCCGATGACTGTTTCTGGTAGAGATTCGAGCGTTGAAATTATGGCACATCCATCTGTAAAAATGGAATTCGGGAGCGGCATACTGATGGTTTGCTCATATGGTGACCAAAATGACGTAGCAATATTCAGAGAGCTTGGCCTCAGGCCCTTTGTAGCTATTGATTTGAATGGTGAAATGACTGATATTTCGGGCCCATTAAGCGGATTGAAGGTAAGTGATGCAAGGATCGAGGCGACAAGAATCCTGGAGGAGGGTGGATACGTAGAATCCTTTGAAGAAAGGGATCAGGAAATTCCAGTCAGTGAGAGAGGGGGGAACCCGATTGAGATTATTTTGCTCAAGGAATGGTATGTGAGGCAGACCCATGTCCTCGATAGGCTCGTTGAATTATCCAAGAGTAGTAGGTTCATCCCGGAAAGAAATAGGCAGTACCTCCATGATTGGGTTGATGGAATATCAATCGATTGGCCGATTAGTAGGAGAAGGTGGTACCATACCGAGGTCCCCATTTGGTACTCAGAAGATGGGTCGAAGGTGATTGTCCCCCCAAAGGGAGTTTATGTGCAGCCTTGGAGGGATGGGCCCCCTGAGGATTCGGAAGTTATTGATAGGGAAACCAAGGAGATCATTGGTTCCTTTGCCGAATTAGGAATGGAACTTGGCGTGATTTCTGGAGAAGAGAAGGTATTCGATACTTGGATGGACTCATCGAATTCCAACCTATTTGTTTCGGGATATCTCAATAACCCGGATTTGTTTGAAAGAGCCTTTCCAACATCCATACGCCCACAGGGAAAGGAAATTGTTAGAACTTGGTTGTATTATACTCTTCTGAAAAGCACCTTGCTACTTGACAAACCAGCATTTGAGAACATCTGGGTCGATGGTTTGGGAATGGATCCTTGGGGGCGTAAAATGTCTAAGTCACTTGGGAATGGAATTGATGCAGATAGCGTACTAGAATGTGGAGCTGGTGGGCGTACTGGTTCTTGGAAGATTAAGGGCGCAGATGGCAAGCAAGTAGTATTGAAAGCGAATAAGATCGGAAGTGAATGCTTCCGACTCTGGAAGGCATGCGATGCCCAGGTTGGAGATGACTTCCACATCAATCCGGAGGAGATTGAAACAAAGTATTATGGCGTATTGACTAAGATTTTCAACGTAGCGAGGTTTGCTAGTCAGTTTGAGGTTCCAGATGATTTGGAACTACCTCCAGAACTAGAGGTGGAAGATATTTGGATACTTGCTGAGTTTGACGATACCCTCTCGACCGTAAATTCTTCTTGGGAAGATGTGGACATTTACTCGGCTGCTCAGGCGATCAAATCATTTGGGACTGGAATATTGCCGAGCCACTGGTTGGAGATGTCCAAAACAAGATTGTACGATGGCAATACTTCAGCCGCATGGACCTTGCACAGGATTGTACGAGACCTATTGAGTGTATTTTCTCCGATATGTCCATTCTTCTCACATTACCTCAGTACAACCCTATACGTAGAAAGTGCTGTTGATGTCAAGGAATATCCACAACTGCCTCCGTCAATCAACAGAGAAGGATTTGATGATTATCGCTCATTGACTGAAGATCTGGAGAATTTCAATTCCACCGTATGGAAGGCTAAGAAGGATTCCGGCGTATCACTAAGATCACCGATTTCTGGAATAGTTATCCCGGAGAAACTGTCAATATTTTCCAAGACTCTGGAACAGATGCACAACCTGGAATAGGTTATTTGGTAAATTTCGCAGAGCGAACCTAGCCAAAGTGAAGCCTCTGCGCCGGCTAAGTCATCAGAGGTTAAGTGATGTGCTAGTTTTGCCTGATTCGAAGAATTCAATCAACAATGATGCCATCTCTATGCCAATTCTAGCTTGAGCTTCAAGTGTTGAAGCAGCTATGTGGGGGCTTCCGTGGAATGAATCGTGATTCAGTAGTGGACTTCGTCCGAGCGGCTCAGTTTCAAAGACATCCAAAGCAAGAGATCGCAATTGGCCACTTTCAAGGGCCATATGGGCGGCGTCTTCATCGACGATCCCTCCTCTTGCGCAACTCACTATATGGTTGCCACAGTCGATACCATCAGCACCTATCCCGGGCATAGTCGATATCCTTTCCGAATTAACCAAGTTTCTGGTTTCATCTGTAAGGTTGCAATGTACTGAGATATGTGTGCAGTTGACGAATATATCGTCTACAGAATCATGCATGGTTATGCCTTCTATTTGGTCGGTAACAAATGGATCGTATGCGTGTACATCCATTCCAAAAGATCTGGCGGCCTCTGCGACACCGCGGGCAATCCTCCCGAAACCAATCAGTCCGAGTCTTTTCCCACCAATCTCAGACCCCCTAAGATTCTTCTTTGCCCATACGCCATCCCTTAGGGTTCGATCGGCAGTGGTGATATTTCGAGTCGATGCTATGAGATGACCAATTGTCAACTCCACGACACTTCTTGTTGAGGCCCCTGGAGTATTGCAAACAACTATTCCGAGTTTTGTTGCTTCATCTACGTCTATGTTGTCAACACCAACGCCGGCCCGTCCGATAAATCGAATTCCCCCGCCATCTCTGATGGATGCAGTAATTTGCTCGGAAGGAAGTTTTGTTGCGCTACGAATCACTACCGCATCAAATAAAGAAAGAGCGCCGGATGATATCTCGTCTGGATCATAATGGCGGGATACAACTTCATGGCCTTCATTTTCTAGCATTTCTACGGCGTCGGGAGACATCCCATCAGTCACGGCTATGCGAGCCATGACACTACTTGCGCAAAGATGTGCATCAACATTTTGAATTTTTCATCGGTGGATTGATATTCAGTACCCCTTTTTCAGTAATTGATACAATGGGATTTGAATTACCAGAACTTGAATATGCATACGACGCACTAGAGCCACATATCGATGCCGAGACAATGGAACTGCACCACTCCAAGCACCATGCCGGATACACTGCTAAGCTTAATGCTGCAATAGAGGGGACAGAAATGGAGGGCAAAGGAATTGAGGAGTTGATGTTGGAAGACTTTGATAATGCTGCAGTAAGAAACAATGGCGGTGGATTTTGGAATCATAGCCTCTTCTGGGCGACCATGTCCCCCGATGGCGGGGGCGAGCCTGGCGGATCGCTTAGAAATGCCATTGAAGACTCATTTGGCACATTTGAATCTATGAAGGAAGAAATGACAAATGCTGCTATGACTAGATTTGGTAGTGGATGGGCATGGTTATGCGTCTCTAATGGGGAATTGTCGATTTGTTCCACACCGAATCAAGATAATCCCATTATGACTGGTGAGGGAGTTCCTGTCCTGGGCATCGATGTATGGGAGCATGCATACTACAAGAGTTACGGGCCGGGAAGAGCTGGCTACATCCAAGCATGGTGGAATATTGTTGACTGGAACGCTGTCGCTGACAATTATGAGTCTGCATTATAGTACAAAACAGTGAATACCTACAATTTCATTATAGTTACGAGACACCACGCGATAGCGTGGTTGATGATTACGAGGCGATGATTACTTCGGTACTTATTCTTGTATCTCCCGTATTCTTTGCTCTACCAGTTTCCTTCGCATGGCGATGGTGGGTTGGGATCGAACCCGAACACGAGCACTATAGAGAAAAGGTTCGCAGAGTTCTTGATGCAGGAATGCCGCTAGTTCGATATCGAGGAGAGTTGGATGCTGAAGCAAGAAGGGTACACCTGACTTCAGAGAGGCAAGCAAGGATCGAGTCTGACCTTCTGCATAGGCTGAGGATGCAGCATTTCCTACTTTTCCCGAGTCTAATTCTTTGGCCCCTAGTTGGAATATTCGCAGCAATAATTAGCATCCCAATGATGCCCTTCTTGAGGCTAGTTGAATGGATCTTGATAGATAAAAAGGCACTATCTGGGGTTGCAATAATTATTCAGAAATATACCAGGTGGGAGATAATCGGCATCCCGAGACTTGATGACGGATCCAAGGAATTTGGAAAGGCCTTGGCATCGATCCATAGAATGCCAACAACTGTTTTCCTTGGTTTGTTCGCATACCTGATAGTGTCATACGCACCAATAAGCTCCTTCCATGCCTTACTCCTTAGTGCATTTGTGTACATAATTCTAGTATCTGCAATATCAGTAATTAGGGCTGCAACTGAAAGCACGCTAACATTCGCTGACCCTACAAATAGGAGAATAATACCTATGGAAGCATATGTCGATGAAAAGCTAGGGCCGTGGGTAGGGGTAGGTCTCGTTTTCCTACTGTCTAGGCAATTGATGTATGGTTCAAAAATTAGGACGGGGCAGTTACTCATTGATCCGGTTCCATTCTCCATCAGCGTTCTGTTAGTCCTGTACACGGCTACGATAATTGGAATTACCGTGGAGATACTATTCTTCAGAAATCGTGGCCGGGGTGTGCGAATGACATTCCAGAAGCAGATGGTAGAAATCTTCAATCCGGATGTATATCTGTTTAACAGAAATCTTGGTTCATTGAGGATAGTCCCATTAATGCCACTCTCCTTGTGGTTAGAATCGGATGAAGACTATGAAGCAATTATCAAGGATAGCCCATGATCTCAATTGAGTATTTATTGCCTTCAAATAGAATTTCTTCTGGGTTGTCATCTCCAATTCTAATAAGGGCCAAGGCGATTGCTTGGCCATCGTGGAATGCCGCTGAAGTGATTGAGACAGAGCCAAATTTTGGATTTTTATGCTTCCCGGTGATCAATGGAATATCACCTGTTAGCCTGCAAAGAGATTTGATTTTCCTTCCACGGCTTTCCAACCTCGCATGAACTTCTTGGCCAGGGTAGCATCCCTTGTCATTGCTGACAAGATCCCCGAGGCCCATTTCATCGGGAAGATTTCCCATAGCGTCACAGATTTCCCTAATGCCTAGTAAAATCCTGAATTTATCCCATCTTTCATGGTCCATTTCAATAAACTCAGAATCGCGCAGTAGGGAAATTATTTTTTCCAAATTTTCAAACTTTACTAGAGCATCTATTCTTATCCTATGTGATGACTCATATTTTACAAAAAGGTGATCTTCTTTCTCTATTAGCTTATCAGCACTACTATCCTCAAGATTGACATCGAATATCTCGAAGAATTCGCCATAATTGCTTGGAAATATGGATATTCTGAATATCGCACTGTCTGCAACCAGAACGTCGCACTCTTCATCCCAAGATGTGCCATCTACGAGTTTCCTGCGAGTAGATTCCTTTTCTGAATCTGATGAAGATATCAGAATGCTACCACTTATGGTGTAAATTGAGGCGATGTCGCATATTCGCCCATTAAAATCACAAAAAATCGCGTCTCTTCTGGATAAGTCTGGCATGTCATGAATTTTCGTAGATACGATGCGGTCGAGTACCGACAATGAGTCATTACCCTGAACTAAAGTGACGGCCTCGTTTCGTACGAAAAACTCTGATTTGAGATGAGGTGGGGACAAGAAACACATCATCCAAATGACTGGCCGCACCCACATGAACGGTCTGCATTTGGATTCTCAATTTGGAATCCGCCGCCCATTAGAGTCTCTTTGAAGTCGATATTTATCCCATTCAACATTGAGCTGTCTTTATTGTGAACTAATACTTCAACACCCCCAATGTCTATCCTCTGAAAACCTTCATTTCCAGGGTCTTTGATGATCTTCATATCATATAGATAGCCCGAGCAGCCACCAGATTGAGCGCTAATTACTAGAACATGAGAATCCTCATCACCAGCCATATTCTGCTTTAGGGCTGCTATAGCAGCATCTGTAAAATTTAGGTTAACGTCTACAACTTCGGTTTCAGTGACGACCGGTAGCGAGAAACCGTCACCCCCTAGTATTCCCATGAATGCCTGTTGAAATGGTTCTATTTCAACGGTTCCTTCAAACACGCATCACACATATCAATCATGCTCGTCTGCCGCAACCATGGGTGGCTTTGAGACTCGATCAATTGCAAAACTCTCTAGCGGCGGGATTACTCGCGGTATTGATCAAGTAGCATTGGAAAATCCACTATTGATCATTTTGCAATCCGAAGAACATGGGAGGCATGAGCTAGGGATAACAATGAGGACCTCTGGTCATGACAAGTTTTTGACTGTTGGATTCATGTACTCAGAGGGAATAATATCATCCACGGAAGACATCGATAGTTTGGTAGTTGGTGAAGATATGATTGAGGTCGTAGTAAATGGTGGATCTTCGTTTGACCCGTCGGTACATTGTAGGAGCGGTACTGTAACATCGTCGTGTGGAATATGCGGCCGTTCAGATATTTCAAAGGGTATAGATGATAATTTTCCTGAATTAGATGAACATTTGCAGATCGGCCTAGAAGCTGTGAATAAATGCCTTAATTCCGTGCAACCAATGCAAGAAGTGTTCACCATAACAGGAGGCGCTCATGCGTGTGCCAGCTTCAATAGTGATGGTTCTATAGAGAGGATCTTCGAAGATGTTGGTAGACACAATGCGTTTGATAAGCTAGTTGGGTCGTACCTGTTAGATGGTGGAGTGCCGCAGACTGGTCTGGCCGCCTTTGTTTCGGGAAGAGCATCATTTGAACTAGTTCAGAAATCTATACGTGCAGGATTTCCCATTATGATTGCAGTTGGCGCACCTAGTACACTTGCTGTTGATTTGGCCAAGGAACATGGATTGACTCTCGGGTGCTTTGCGAAAAATGAGTCGATTACATTATTTAGCGGAGTTAGGAGAATCATAGAGTAAACTGGTACGAGGATCAGCATACCTTCTTTCCTTCAAGTCATTGTGATAATTCACCCCAAGTCTATCCCCATTACTGGCAATCCATTCTGAGAATCTGATACGACCTAGGGGTTTTGCGTCTGTAGCCATTAATCCCCTCATTAGCCCTCTTATCTCGGCCCTGGTAATTACCCTATCACGGAGAATGATGCCTACTACCTTTCCCACAGACCAACCAATAATCGGCGGTACGGGTATGATTAGCCTTCGGACGCCAAGAGAATTGGCTATCAAAGTCACGTATTCTCTGTAAGTGAATGTCTCTGGGCCTGCAACATCCAGAATTACGTCTTCATCAGACTCGCCCTGGTCTACAGCAACCCTTGCTACATCATGTATGTGGATAGGTTGAATTGGGTACCGGCCGAATCCAAAAATTCCGAATACGGGAAATTTTCGAATAAGCCATGACATGTTGTTGATAAGAACGTCTCTTTCACCACCAAAAAATACTGTGGGCCTCAATATGGCATAAGAAAGACCCGATTCCGCTAGTATTGCCTCTACTTCCACTTTACCTCTGAAATATGACCAATCGGGTGCTTTGTTAGGGTGTGCGACTGAGAAATGCACGACCCTCTTTACTCCAGCATCCTTGGCCGCATGTAATAACTTGCGAATATTTTCAACAGCTAAATCGTGAGCATAGCCATCTTTTCGGTTTTTGTAACGTACCCAATATGTGTTGTATAGTACATCGGCATCCCTCATGGAATGTACTAGTGAATCCTGGTCGGAAAAATCAATGGGTAAGACCTCAATATTACCCTGAAAAGGATCATCTCTCCCTATGGCGTTAGTAAGGGTACGCACCTTTTTTCCACGTGAAATGAGCTCCTGAGCAATCCATCTGCCTGAGTAACCGAAAGCACCTGTCACCACATGTACACGTTCAGACATATTTGTTCACATTGGCAGTTAGACATTATCTTACCCTCAGTAATTTGAAATGCATGACTCATAATTGTGTTATGTGAGAGTTCCCCCCGACACCACCACTCCACTAGAGGAGAGGAAACCAAAAAAGTCCCCTCCTAGCACCTCAGCGGCGGGTTTTCCTGCAATACTATCCACACTTAGGCATAGTGTTTCCAAAATGGGCATTCTAGGTAGCCTGTCAAATTTATCCAGAGTGAACAAATTTGATGGATTTGACTGCCCTGGTTGCGCATGGCCCGATCCTGATCAAAAGAGGACCTTTGCAGAATTCTGTGAAAATGGAGCTAAGGCAATAGCAGACGAGGGCACAAAGCGTCGGGCGGATCCAAAATTCTGGGCAAAGTGGAGCGTGTCTGAATTGTCCAAGAAACCCGATTACTGGCTAAATAAGCAAGGTAGAATAACGCATCCCCTTATTCTAAGAAAAGATAGTAACCATTACGAAGAGATTTCTTGGGATGAGGCCTTCAAGAACATAGCAGAGGAGTTTGCATTACTCAATTCTCCCGATGAGGCTGTTTTCTATACCTCTGGGAGAACTAGTAATGAGGCGGCATTTCTATGGCAATTACTCGCCAGAAGTTTCGGGACCAACAACCTACCTGATTGCTCCAATATGTGTCACGAGTCATCTGGTGTTGCATTGACACAAAGCATTGGAATCGGCAAGGGAACTGTGAAGCTGGAAGATTTTGATAAGGCGGATCTGATAATTGTGGTTGGACAAAACCCAGGTACTAATCATCCAAGGATGCTTACCGCACTTAGGGACGCGAAGAAAATGGGTGCTTCGGTGATAAGCATTAACCCACTTATTGAGGCTGGCATGGTTAGATTCAAGCATCCACAAAATCCACTCGAGGTTTTGGGGCACGGAAATACAATTTCGGATGAGCACATTAGAGTAAGGATAAATGGTGACCAAGCACTATTCAGGGGTTTTGCCAAAACGCTGTTGGCCAACTCCTTCGAGGATCGGGAATTTTTAGATGAGTATACAGATGGATTCAAAGAATATCGTGCAGAGGTTTTGAATTCCAATTGGGATGATATTGTTGATATCTGTGGCGTTAAGAGGACGGAAATTGAGAGAATCGGGGAGTTAGTGGGCAAGTCGAAATCTACTATCTGTTGCTGGGCTATGGGGCTAACCCAGCACAAGAATTCTGTGGCAACGATTCAAGAGATTACTAATGTCCTACTCCTTGGGGGGCACATTGGGAGGGAGGGGGCTGGCCTTTGCCCGGTAAGGGGTCACTCTAATGTACAGGGAGACAGGACTGTTGGAATTAATCACAAGCCAAACGCTGATTTTCTGGACTCTCTGAAAACAGAATTTGGGGCAGATATGCCTAACAAAGAAGGTCTAGATGCAGTTGAATCTGTGAAGCAAATGAACAATGGTAATGTTGGGGTTTTCATTTCGATGGGGGGAAATTTCCTTTCCGCTATGTCGGACACTAATGCTACAGGGTCGGGTTTGCAGAAATGTAGTTTGACTGTGCAAATTTCTACTAAGCCAAATAGGTCACACCTCGTTACGGGTAGTACTTCGATAATCCTACCTTGTTTGGGTAGGACGGAGATTGATGACACAGGTGGAAATACCCAATTCATTACCGTAGAGAATTCTATGGGGGTTATTCATAGATCGGTCGGCAAACGGAAGCCTGCAAGTTCTAGCCTCCTTTCCGAGTGTGCGATTGTAGCCAGACTAGCCATTGCAATTGAGGCTGAGAAAACACCTTCAGGAATTGCCTGGTCAGAACTAGTTTCTGATTATGATAAAATTAGGGATTGCATTGAGAGAACTATTCCGGGTTTTGATTCATACAATGTTAGGTCCAGGATTGACGGGGGATTCTACTTGCCAAACCCTCCTCGTGATAGTAGAGTTTTCATAACAGATACCGGATTAGCCAACATCATCACGAATAAATTACAACCGATAGTGATTCAGGATAACGAGTTCCTCATGATGACCATTAGGTCACACGATCAGTATAATACGACAATTTACAGTACAAATGACCGATATAGGGGGATATCTAATGGACGAAGGGTGGTGATGATGAATCCCCAAGATCTAGAGTCTCGTGGATGGGGGCAATTCCAGAAGGTTTCAATCACTTCCCACTTCGCGAATAAAGTGATTTCTTCAGATGGCTGGTCAATAGTCGAATACGACATACCCCGGGGGAACGTTGCAACATATTTTCCTGAGTCGAATGTGTTAATTCCAATCGAAAGCGTGGCTGATTCTAGCAACACCCCTACCAGTAAATCGGTAATAGTAACGATAAATCCTACAAATTAGATTCTCGACTGGCGTTTTGCCTGTTCTCGGGAAAGTAGTCGGCATCGGCTAATCTGCTTCTCGCACAGTTCTGTCTCTTGCTTCTCCAAGCCCCTCTCTAGTGCCTGGGAAAAGCATTTGATCGCGTCATCGAACATCTCCACGGCAGCATAAGAAGAACCCATGTTGAATAGTGTCCTGCCTGTAACGCTATGGGGATCCATTCCTATTGCCGTGTGATAAGCAACGACACTCTCAGAAAATCTACCAGAGTTGTACAGTGCATTCCCCCTCCCGTTCTGTGCCTTCACCCTCAAGCCAATCTCTGATTGCGGGCACCCCCCGATTGCCTTCTCAAAGCTAGATAGGGCCTCATCATTTTTGCCCTCAGAAAGAAGGTTGATGCCCATGTTGTACCAACTGACCGCCTCATCGACATCTCCACGGGAAACGGGTTCTGCTGGAGCTGCCCGGAACTCTTCTACCGCAGATAACAGGGCATCCGTAGAATCCCGCTCTTCAGTTTCGGGATTAGTGGTTTCATTTTCTGATTCAGATTCGATACTATCGGCTCGCTTGAAGCATTGATTGGCCCTGTCACCGTATCCTGCAGAACTCAATGCATCACCAAGGCCACGCCAAACTTCTGGTGAATTTGGAGACTCCTCCAACAACCCCTTCCACATAGAAACAGCGGCAGAATGGTCGCCCGAAGTGGTAAGGCTTCTTGCTTCATCGAAATTATCGGAGACTGCCTCATTTCCGGAAAATGCAACTTTCTCCTCTATTTGGCCATAGTTATCCTCGATCTGCCTTGCCTCGACAAAGACTCTCTCTTTCGTCAAGGGTTCTGAATATTCCGCAATTGTGGATAGTTTTTCATCGTCAGAAATGCTTACCATGGCAGATCTAGCATATTCCGAAGCAACTGTTGGATTACTTTCTGCTAGTAGATAAGCCAGATTTGCAAGAGTTGGAGGGTGATTTGGCAGTATCGAATTTGATTTTTCAAAGGCTTCAACTGCCTTGCCAGGAGTGTTTGACCTAGTATACAGGACACCAAGACAGTACCAAGCAGTAGCATTCTCAGAATCTAAATCCAGTACTGAAATGTAAGCATCAATTGCCTCGGCATCGTTTCCCGAACCAGCAAGTTCTGATGCTATGTCCATTGAGTCGACTAAACTAGTTCCCACAAACTCTTCGGAAAAATTATGATGAATAAGTATTCGCAACAATCGAATAAGCAAAAATTCTACAACTAGGTATCAATAATTGTACCGATAATTGAATACTGGATGTCTACTGTGAGAGTCGTGGCCGACCCAATTGTTGTAATGGGGATATGCGGATCCTACGACCTAGACTCCGCAAACGGTAGAATGTTGGAGATTATTTTAGAAGAGTGTGCCAAGCTTGGTTCTGAGACAGTAATATGGGACCATGGGGCAAAGCCGCTGCCACTTGTTGGGGCAGAAGGTTGCTGGGATGACCCCAATGTCAAAGGTTTCCAAGAAATGGCAGTCTCAGCTGATGCCTTTGTCCTTTCAAGTCCCGAATATCACGGTACCATGAGCGGTGTGATGAAGAATAGCCTTGATTGGTTGTATTCCAAACATACTTCGGGCAAAGTTTTCGGGCTAATATGTACACTTGGGGGACAGAGCAGTAACAATACACTCAATCACATGAGGATTGCTGCAAGATGGATTCATGGATGGGTAACGCCCGAGCAAGTTGCCATACCAAATATCAAGCAGGCCTTCGACGAAGATGGTTCTTTAGTTGATGAAGGAATCAATGACAGGGTGCGTTCCCTTGCCACCTCAATTGTAGAAAGCACAATCAAACTGAGAAGATAGGGTGTCGCTGTATCGATCATTGCAAATACGCCAATCTCTTGTCATTCCCCAGGGGTAGAAATGACTAAGCAAGTGTTCCCAGTTAGGGCGGATGTTGAATGGGAAGATGTGGGTTCGGGAAATATCGTAATCATCGTCAATAAGGATCTGGGTCCATTTGAAAAAAAGGTTGCCAAAATATTGGGGGCGCCAAATTATGTTAGAAGGCCGCTTGATGAGATGAATAGCAAACTATGGCAGTTAATGGACGGTGAAATGACTGTTGAGCAGATAGTTGCCGAAATGGACCGAGTTTTCGCCGAAAAGATTGCACCAGTTTCAGAAAGAGTGAGTCGATCAATAGCTGATTTCGTAAAAATGGGGCTAGTGGAATTGCGTATGAATGAGCAGGATTTAGAGCGGAGAAAGGCAGACTGATTTGTTTTCAATTATTCTTTATAGCGGGGGCTTCGAATCCTTGGCTGCAATCAGTCTTGTTACTCTTCCTCGACCGAAGCACGAAGCTCCTCATTCCTGTTTTCCCTATACCTGGCAGAGAAGAAAATCATCAGAGGAATTACTAGAACTAAGAAGAAGCATCCTACTAACGCAGAAAAGCTGTATATCGTTTCTTCAACTGGGTTCAGCTCAAACTTCTCCAGATCCACTAGTTCATGTGAAGAGTATTCGGAGACAATGAGTATCCCTTCACTGGAAGCAATTTGGCCGTCATCCTCAACCTTAATCTTCCAAGTGATGGTCTTCTTTGCAGACTGAACTAAATCATCAGCTTCAGACTGGGCATTTTCAATATTCTCACTTTCTAGGTACCCCTTTCCCTTAATCGGGAGGTCAAGGGAAACTCTGCCACGAAGGGTTCCGCTACCATTTTCAAGTACAATGGAGTGTATTCTACTGTAATCACAAGTTTCCAAGTACTTTGAGTAGTCAGACTCAGGCTCATTACAAATGTAACTCTGATCTTGGAGGCCTAGACTTGGCGAATGAGACCAATTTGACCCTTCGGCCTCAACTGTAAGTGTAGAACCAGGTGGGGCGTTTTCAATGGAAAAATTGACCCAAGTCATGGCGTCGTACGTGGTGAAGTACCATTCGGCCTCGCCCTGATTCTCCGGGGTAATTTCCATGAAATTATGCTCATTGGTTGTTGTGTAGGCGTAATACTCTGAATCAACTGTATTCGAATAAACTGCAAAGGACAGCAGCAATATCAATGTCATCCCAGTTCCGACCATAGTTCGGAGCATGTTCGGATTCTTGGACAGCGATCTCTTCACAAATTTTCGACTACCTAGTAATTTTTGAATGCTTGTCGGGACTATTTTCTATGGGTGCAGTAGAAAAAACAGGTCATCACGGTTAAATACGGTCTGTTGGACGGCGGGGACGCACGGTGTAGCCATGACGACATATTACGATGTTCCAGCGGATCTCCTCATTGCCGGTCTTGCTGAGAAAATGCACACCTACGACAAGGTAGATGCACCTGAATGGGCATCCCAGGTAAAAACGGGTACTCATCGTGAAAGGCCTCCCGTGCAAGATGACTGGTGGCACACCAGAGCTGCATCAATTCTAAGGAAGGTGGCGATTAAAGGTCCAATTGGGGCAAATCGGATTTCCCAAGAATTCGGTGGGGCGAAGAATCGCGGCGTGAAGAAAAATAAGGCGGTTGCAGGTTCGAGAAATGTTTCTAGAAAGATTCTGCAACAACTTTCTGATTCTGGATTAATAGAAAACTCGATGAATACTACTGGAACGGTAAACCGCGGGAAGATTATCAGCTCGGCGGGACAAGCTCTTCTTGACGAAGTAGCACACTCAGTTCGTGGTGCTGCTGAGGAGAAATATCCAGGTCTGGAGAGGTACTAGTGATATTATGGCACGAAACAAACCCTTTGCCAAGAAAAAGCGCCTGAACAAGGTGACTAAGCAGAATAAAAGAGTCCCGGTTTGGGTAGTTATGCGTACAAACAGGAAGACTAATTCTCATCCTAAGCGCCACATGTGGCGCCGATCAAAGCTACAGAGGTGAATTTTAATGGCAGAGGTAAGAGAAATCACAATTCCACTCAGAGCCGCTTGGAAGGTCCCTCGAACAAATAGGGCAAAAAGGGCAATGGCTGAGGTAAGAATTCATGTTTCTAGGCACATGAAGAAAACTGATGAGGAAGAAATTTGGATAGATGAATCTGTGAATCACGCAATCTGGGAAAGAGGGATGCAGAACCCCCCTAGAAAGATCAGGGTTGTATGTACCAGGGAAGAGGGTTTTCCACTTGAAGTCAAACTGCTGGAGGATTGAAGATGGGCAATATCAGACCTTCATTCATTAAATCCAGGGCCCTTAGATTGGTTGAGATGTATCCAGACCAATTCACCGATGATTTCGAAACCAACAAGCATCTTGTTTCGGAATTTTCTGATGTTGACAACAAAAGGATGCGAAACTGGATAGCCGGATACATCACCAGATATAGACAACGTAGAGTGGATTAACGCATCACTATTCATCTATGATGGGGTCGCTTGTGTATGGGAGAGAGGCGGGACGACAGACTTCCAAAGTTCAACGATAGTATTTGCATTGTTCTAGTTGAGCCTGAACATGACGGGAATATAGGTGCTGTAGCACGATCAATGATGAACTTCGGCATTACCGACTTGAGGGTTGTTGGTAGGGAAGGTGATTGGTCTGAAGAGGCGAGGAGGAGGGCCAAAAATGCCCAAGAAGTTCTTGATAATGCGAAATCGGTTGGCACACTAGAAAGGGCAGTTGCAGATTGCTCTATTGCAATAGGTACATCTGGAAAGAGGGAAGAAGGTGAGAAGACTTCGTTGAGGCACTTCCTAACGCCAGAAGAATTGCCTGCACGTCTCTCAGGCGTTGAGGGAAGGGTTGCATTGGTTTTTGGACCCGAGGGAAAGGGGCTACTGAACGAACAATTACGAATGTGTGATATTCTAGTCACCATTCCTACTTGGGAAGGCTATCCAATTCTGAACCTCAGTCACGCAGTTGCGATTATCTGCTATTCTTGGTTCATAGACTGGCACCCTAGGGCCCCTCATGGTTCTGGAGAAAGACTACTTGATCCTGCATTGAGGGTTAGATTTAGGGAAGAGGCGAAGAGGCTTGTCAGTTCAATTCCCACCAAGGAACACAAGAGGCGTGGGATTGAGGACACGTTGATTCGAGTAGTGATGAGAGGTCTGCCGAAAGATGATGAGATGCACAGGTTAATTGGTGTAATTTCAGAGGCTGCAGATTCCTTTGAAGAAGTGGAGAATTAGAGTCTAATCACGAGTCCAAGTAGCCCATGATTTAGGAGTCTCCCTGACATGAAATGCGCGCAATTGTAATTTGTTCCCATAAGAACTACTGATGTGCCTGTCGACTTGTTCGAAAGCCCATCTGGCTAGATTCTCGGCTGTGGGGATAAATGGGACAATTACAGTTCGATGCCAATCACCCATTGAAGACAGGGCAGTAATTGCTTCCTCATCGCCCTCGTAAACTATGAACGAATGGTCCACTATGTCGTGAATGTGCTTTGTGAGTATGCGTGAGATATCAGAGAAATCGATTAGCATCCCTTCCTCAGATACTCCGATTTCTGTAATAATATCACCCTCTATCTCAGCCTCCCACCTGTATCTGTGACCGTGAAAATTTCGGCACTTGCTCTTGTGATTGGGGACTCTATGCCCGGTATCAGTTTCTACCCAACGCCTGATCTTCGAAGTCATGAGCCATCCTCCGGAACGAAATCTAAACTCGCTGAATTGATGCAGTATCTCTCTCCGCCTAACTGAATTGGGCCGTCTTCGAAAACATGGCCAAGATGTGCGTCGCAATCTTTGCACCTTACTTCGATGCGCACCATGCCATGGGTAGTGTCTCTAATTCGCCTTATCCCGGCATCTGGGTGCTCAGTATGAAAGGCAGGCCAACCACAACCCGAATGATATTTCATCTCACTAGTGAAAA
>MPLT02117576.1_pt1 | contig 17381 bp, 18 predicted proteins | sample 1617391 | NCBI WGS metagenome assembly MPLT02 (sample SAMN05944800, study PRJNA350692) | marine metagenome | biome: marine; feature: ODZ; material: water; isolation source: 70 m water sample filtered on 0.2 um supor filter | place: Pacific Ocean | collected 2012-04-08 | depth 70m m
AGTAAAGGCAGTAGATCAGATTTCTCTTGATATCAAAGAAGGTGATTTAGTTTCTATAGTAGGACAATCAGGCAGTGGAAAGTCAACGTTGTTAAATATGATTGGATTATTAGATTCTATAACCGAAGGCCACATAGAGATAGAAGGACAAGATATCTCAACTCTATCAGACGATGAGCTATCAAAGTTTAGAGGGGAGAAAATAGGATTTATTTTTCAAAGCTTTTTTCTCTTACCTGGATTAACAGCACAAGAGAATGTTGCAGAGGGTTTGTTATATCAAGGAATAAAAAGAGAAGAGAGGTTAAAAAGAGCAGCAAAAGTTTTAAAAGATGTTGGATTGGGAGATAGACTGACTCATTTACCAGAAGAGTTATCCGGAGGTCAACAACAAAGAGTAGCTATTGCTAGAGCCTTGGTTCAAAATCCTGCTTTTGTGCTTGCAGACGAACCAACAGGAAACCTTGATAAAGAATCAGGAGATAACATACTAAAGATTCTTAAAGAGCTAAATAAGCAAGGAAAAACAGTAATTATGATTACTCACAATCAAGACCATGCAAAAAAGTTTAAGAAGGTTGTGAAATTAGTAGATGGAAAGATAGTGGCGTAAGTGAAACAAAAACTTAAAGTTATAGATTTATTCATGGTTGCACTTTACGGAGTTAAAGCAAGAAGAGGAAGGGCAGCTTTAACGTCTATAGGTATAGGGATTGGGATTGCAGCAATAGTTGCTGTTACTGGAATTTCTGCTTCTGGAAGAGCTGATTTATTGGCTACATTAGAATCTTTAGGAACAAACTTGATTAAAGCCTCACCACAAGCAGGTTTTTTTGGAACGCAGGAAAAATTACCAGATGGAGTTCTTGGTATGGTTGAAAGAATAGGGCCAGTCCAAGAAGTCACATCTACAACACAAACAGATCTTTTGGTAAGAAGAACAGAGTTTATATCTGAATTTGAAGGGGGTGGTATATCCACTGTTGTTACAAGTCCAGAACTATTAGACGTTGTTGGAGGAAAACTTTCTGAAGGACGTTTTATAAATAACGGGCTTAAAGACATTCCAGTAACTGTTCTTGGGAATGTTACAGCAACTAGATTGGGGATAACAAACCTTTCTGTACCAACAAAAATATTAATTGAAAATGAATGGTTTGGAGTTGTTGGAATATTAGAGGAATTAGAGATACATCCAGATTTAGATAGATCAGTTTTTATTGGATATGGTGTTGCTAAAACATTATTTAACATTGACGAGGAACCTACAACTATCTATGTAAGATCTAACCCAACATACATAGAAGACGTAGTTGAAGTTTTAGCACCATCAATGAATCCAGAAAACCCAGATCAAGTAAGCGTTTCTAGACCATCAGATGCTCTTGAAGCACAAGAAGCTGCAGAAGTTGCTTTTACAAACTTATTATTAGGTCTTGGCTCAGTTGCTTTATTAGTAGGGGGTGTTGCAATTGCAAATGTAATGGTCATGTCTGTGCTTGAACGAAGAATGGAAATAGGAGTCAGAAGATCCATTGGTGCAACCAGAAAAGAAATAAGATATCAATTTTTGTTAGAGAGTGTTTTGTTGTCTGGAGTAGGGGGCTTGGTTGGAGTCTTGCTAGGAGGAGGAATAACTTTAGGTTATACAGAGTACTCAAATATTATATTTTCAATACCAATACTCCAAGTTTTAGGTGCAATTTTATTAGCCTTATTAATAGGAGCATTGTCGGGAGTCTATCCTGCCATAAAGGCATCAAAAATACAACCAGCTGAGGCGGTGAGGAAATAAGAAGAATCATATTTTTATTGTTTATTAGTTTCTGCACTATAGGTGGGGAAGAAACTAAAGGTGTTGTAACAATTGAAGAAACAACCGAAACAACAGCATTAGAAGAAGAAATTACTTTTGAAGAAGGGGTACTTGAGTTTGCCCAGTGTATGAGAGAAGAGGGAATAGATTTCCCAGACCCTACATTTGATATTGACGGTAATCCAGAATTTAATGAACTTAACATTGATAATGAAGAAGCCTTCGAAGAAGCTTTTACTAATTGTGAAGATATTTTAAGAAAAGCACTTCCCGAGCAGTTTGATTTAGACCCTGAAGTAGAAGCAGCCTTAATAGACGCTTCTCTCGAGTTTTCCCAGTGTATGAGAGAAGAGGGAATAGATTTTCCAGATCCAACTCCGGGTGAATTTGGTTTCTTTGCATTCAGAGACGCGGAAGTCGATTGGTCATCAGAGCAGGTTCAGGAGGCATTTGAAGTATGTCAACCGGAAAATCCTCTTGAAAACTTAGATGATTAAACTGAGAAAATGTCTTAGTTACCTGTTTTAATTTAAAGTATGGATAAAAAAGAACTTGAAAACTTAAAAGATCAAGATTTATTTGAATTACAGAATTCTATATCTGAAGTAATAAAACAAAGGAACTTAGAAAAAGGTGATACGGATGAAATTATTGACTCTGCTTTTAACGTTGGATTTCCAAAAATGGATGGAGTTGGGTTAAACCCCTGGGTAGAGGGTTCTTTGATAGTTTGTCCAGGTGCAAGAATTGACAAAACTCAAACTAAACACATATGTAAATTTGTAGTTGCGGATGAAGACTGGTCATGGGAATCTCAACATATGATTAGCGATGTCATTAGGCGAGATCAGTCCTCTAAGCATTTTAAACAACATTCAATAACCTTAATATCACCATTTGAAGGAATGGTTTTGCAAGTTATTTCACAGAAATCACAGCAAGGAAAACATTTAGTAGATGGTATTGAGTCATTTACCTTTAAGAATGGAAAATTAGAAAAAACAATGACTAAATCATCAAGATCTAGAGATCATTAAACATTCTTTTTTCAATATTATAATTTAATTAAATGGCAAAAATTGTAATTATTGGAGGCGGTTTTGGGGGATTAAGTTTTCTTCAAAAGGCTCGTAAAAGTAATAATGAGTTTATATTAATTGATAGAACAAATCATCACCTATTTCAGCCCCTTCTATACCAAGTAGCAACTGCAGTACTTTCACCTGCAGACATTACGGTTCCACTAAGAAATTTATTTAAAAATGATAAAAATGTAAAAACAATTCTTGCAGAGGTAAGAAAAATAAATAAAGAGAATAAAGAAATTATTCTAGATAACAAAGAAGTTATTAGTTACGACAGGTTAATTATCAGTTCTGGGTCTAGTTATTCATATTTTGGGAACAACGAATGGGCAAAGTATTCCAAGGGATTAAAAGTCATAAATGATGCACTTGATATACGTGAGAAAATTTTAAAAGCATTTGAAAAAGCAGAAAATGAGAAAGATGAAAACACAAGAAAGAAGTATCTTAATTTTGTAATTATAGGAGGTGGCCCAACAGGGGTAGAATTAGCAGGCTCAATTGCAGAGATTGCATACAAAAATATGACTAAAGAATTTAGGAATTTCAACAGTTCAGATGCAAACATATACTTACTTGAAGCTGGTGAAAGAATACTCCCAACATACAGCGAAAGGCTTTCACAGAAATCTTATAGGTATTTAACAGACTTTGGAGTAAAAATAAGGACTAAAGAGAGGGTTGTAAATATAGAAGAAATGCGTGTCACTACAGACAAAGACACAATAGTGGCAGATAATATTATTTGGGCAGCAGGGAATGAAGCAAGCCCTTTAATAAAGGAATTAGAAACAGAAATAGACTCTGACGGGAGAGCGGTAGTAAATATAGATTGTTCTATAAAAGAAGATGGAGATGTTTATGTTATTGGAGACGCAGCAAACTTTAAATCTGAAAAAGGAGAACCACTACCAGGAATAGCTCCTGTTGCTATTCAGCAAGGAAGATATGTTGCTAATAATATAAAAAATAATATTAACCCATCAAACAGGAAACCATTTAAATACTCAGATAAAGGAATGATGGCGACAATTGGAAGATTTAAAGCAATAGGAGTTGTTGGAAAAATTGAGATGGCAGGTTTTACAGCGTGGTTATTCTGGAGCTTAATTCATTTAATTTATTTGATTGGATATAGATCAAAAATACTTGTAGCAATTGAATGGATTTTTGCATATTTTTTGAACAAAAGAGGAACGAGGCTTATTTATAGGGATGTTGACTAAATCAACAGAAGAGCAATTCCTAAGAATCCTGCAAAACCAACAATATCAGTAATTAAAGTCAAGAATATATTTGAAGCCAAAGCAGGGTCAAATTTTAATTTTTTTAGTATTAAAGGTATAGAAGCACCAAAGAGATTCCCAATTAATATATTTCCAAAGACAGCAATACTAAGAGCAAGAGCATAAGTAGACAGACCAGTAATGCTCAATAACAAAAACGACATTGTTCCGATAAGTAGACCATTTACAAACCCGATTAAAGATTGTTTACCTATAACTTCAACAGTTCTTGCTTCTGATACATCATTTCTCGCTAAAGCTCTAATTACTATAGCTAACGATTGTGCACCAGAGTTCCCCCCAACTAAAGCAACCACAGGCATTAATGCTGCTAGTAAAGCATCTCTAGCAATAGTTTCTTCAAATTGAGAAATTAATATTGAGACTATAAAAGCAAGTGCCATATTTACTGTAATCCAAGGAAGCCTCATCCTGACAGAGCGTTTTAAGGGTGTAAATATAGTTTCTTCAGCCCCTGCTCCAAATGATTGAGAGAAGTCTTCAGAAATTTCTGTTTGAATAATATCTAAAGCAGTGCTTACTGTTGCTTGTCCAATTAATTTATTGTTTTTATCAACAACAGGTAAAGCGAGAAGTTCATATTGCCTAATGAGTCGAGCTGCTTCCTCTTGATCCAATGAAGGATTTATAAATGTAGGATTTTGGATCATAATATTATCAATTAGCTCATTTTCATCTGCAAAAACTATTTCTCTAAAAGACAAAACTCCTATTAATTTATTTTCAGCATCGACTGAGTAAACATAAATTAAGTCTTCAATATTTTCATGAAGCGTTTTTAGCTCAACTAGAGCATCTTTTACTGTTAACCCAGTTGAGATTTTTCCTACTTCTTCAGACATAAGCCTTCCTACTGAATCTTTTGGGTAAGCCAGTCTGCGATTAATCTCTAACTTGGTTGATTTATCTAAGGCTTCTAATAAATCTTCAGCCTCATCAACAGAGCTTCTCTCGAATACATCAACAACATCTTCTGTATCCATTTCTTTAAATATTTTTTCAACTACCTCCTCATCAAGATTTTCTACAATTTCAATAATTGCTCTTGGTCTAAGGGATTCAAATATTTTAATTGAGATATCGTTAGGGAGCTCCTCAATTAGTTTGCTAGCATCTACAGGTTCAAACTCTTCTAATGCATCAGCAGAGTCAAAAGGGTCAACAAGTGCTATTTCTTTCCAAATATTTAAATTTTCATTAAGAAAAAATAGTGCATCTTCAGGGCTTTTTCGTGCAAGCTTTCTTAATTCGTCACCATTTAATGGTTTTAATATTTCTGAATCCATCGGTTCTCCGATACTACTCTAGCTAGAAAAGAAGAGTGTTAAAAGGTTTTACGTAAGGTGTTTTTTATGCCAATTTATTATGGCTTCAAATCTTTGTTTTCTATGAACAGGCTTTCCTGACCTTGAAAGTTCATGGCTCTCTGCAGGGAACCTCATCATGGCTGATTCAATATTTCTTCTTTTAAGGTTAGAAAATAATTGTTCACCTTGTTCAATTGGGCACCGATAATCATTCTCAGAATGAATTATTAAGGTTGGTGTAACTATATTGTTAGCATAAGTAATAGGACTTTTTTTTCTGTACAGGTTTATATTTTTATCAAATTCCTCTAATAGGTACATTTCGGGAAAGGTTATTCCAATATCTGAAGTGCCAACCATTGTTTCCCAGTTTAAAAGAGCTCTCTCAACAACAGAAGACTTAAACATTTTTGGATAATGACTGATTACCCAGGCTGTCATAAAGCCTCCGTAAGATCCCCCCATTATTCCGTAATTTTTATTTGAAATTTTTAATTCTTTTACCATTTGCTTGAATGCAGTAATTACATCATGTGTGTCATTAACTCCCCATTTGTTTCCACAAACATCTCTTAAAAATTTGTGACCACGACCAGAAGAACCTCTAGGATTGCATGCAATTACATTGAATCCAGCTTCAGCGTAGGTTTGGAATTCATCAAAATATGTAAATCCATATTGTGCTGCAGGACCTCCATGTATGCTCAATAATGTAGGGCTATTTTTACCAACGTAAATACCCCAAGTGTCAATTTTTGATTTACCTGTATCTATTCTTTTATATGTGCATTGATATGATTTAGTTTTTCTGTGAAAACTTTCGTTTGCCTTGGTAGGTATGTTTTCCCAGTCTTGTAATTTTCCATTTATCAGTTCATATACTTCATCTTGCTTTGAAAAAGTATTTGCAACAACTGAAATTTTGTTTGAAGTTATTTCAAAATCAGAGATAGTTATTTCTTCATCAATTAATTTTTCAATACTTTTACCGTTACCTTTAGCAAGAAGTTGTTTCCCAGAATCCTCGTACAATATATACATAGATGAATCTTCACATTTAACATTTGTTACTGGTCTATCTAGACCTGGGTAAAGCAACGTTGTTTTACCGGTATCTTTTATCTTACGAATGCTTATATTAGTTGGCCAATCAAATCTTCTATCTAGTCCAATTCCATAGAGTTCATCATTAAAAATAAATAACTTTCCCCACATTCCTTCTGTGTGTATAGTTTTTAATTTATTCCCAGTTTTTTTAATGATCTTTTCATCAAGAGTTGAGCCTGATTTATTGTACGAGCTTGCAGTAAAGTAAATAGAACTTCCACTTTCAACAACTGAACCAATTGATAAAAAATCTTCTTTGTCCCCGTCAATAATTTTTTGACTTGTTGTAGACGAAACATTTACTTTATACAGATGATTTCTTTTGTTGTAAATAATTCCTCGAGTATCAAACCTAAAAGGAATATTTTCAAGATAAAGGGGTTCCATATCTTTATCATCAATACTTTTAAAAGGAGTACTCCATTCTTTAGTGACTATGTAAATAAAGTTATCTTTAGAGGACCAGAAATAATTCTGTATAGAGTCTTCTGTTTCAAAGACAATCTTTATTGAATTTCCACTCTGGACACAGAGAGAGGATATAACTTTCTTCTTACCTTTTTTTGTAGACTTTATATAAGAAATTACTTTTTTATTGTTGGAGTGTTGAGGCATAGAAAAATTACTTGTCTTAGAGCCTTTAAATTTTTTCCATGTGTTTTTTGAATATTTCCAAATTTCATTTTTGTATGCATTTTCTTCAAAGTCCATTTTTGTACTTTGTGCAATCAAGCTTTTACTACCGGCAGTAATATTTGATATTTTTCTATAATCTATTAAATTTCTTGGCTTCAAAACTACCCCTAGTCTCTATGAAATAAGTCTATTTTGAAACTTTATTGTACGCAAGTGTGATAAGTGTTGAAGTTAAAAGCCCAATAAGAAAGGTATTTAAGTCAGCTAAGCCATAGAGGTCTGTTGGAATGAAAACACCACCTGGGTTAACGGATAGGTCAACAAATATATATCTATATGTAAAAACAGAAAACAATGAAAGAATAAAGGGAATCAAGAGAAAGGTATCTTTTGTTTTACTTTTCATTTTATAAAATGCAGGAAAAACTAAACAAACAGCCATAAGATCAGCTACAAGAAAAACAGAAAAGATATTTTCAACATATATTGATGAAAAAATTGCAAAGTGAATAATAGCTAAAGTTATATACTGTGCTTCCTTAGGTCCTTTTTGAATAAGATCTAATGAAATTGTTGAAGATATAGCATTTTCTAGAGTATCAATACTTGAGGCTACCAACAAGGTGCAAAGTGATAATAATAAAATTGATGAAAATATATTTAGTTCAAGCTGACCAATAAAACTAAGAGTAGGGCTTTCAATGCCTTTCCCAGCTCCAACATCTCCAGCAACTCCCAGAAGTAAAATTGTTATAAATGCACCAAATGCAGAAATTAAAGATGCTTTTTTTATAGTTTTTTCGTTTTTTGCAGAAAAAGTTCTTTGCCAGTATCCTTGAGAAAAAATTTCAGCAGCTGTAACAGCTAAGATAACAGCAAGAGCTGATTTTAAACTAAATGTCTCAAAAGTAGTTAAGCCAGCATCTTTTGAAAAACGAACAATTTCTGAAAAACTATTCTGATTAAACCAAATTCCAAATAGAACAATAAGCAATATAACTATTGCAACCCCCTGTAATTTATCTGTTATATAGGAGGCTTTAAAACCAGATTTTTTTAAATATGTATAAGTAAATACTCCAATGAAAATCATCACTCTTAAACCTGAAACATCTGCTATTGATGGAAAAAGAAAGTTTATAGAAGCAAATTCAGCAACTAAGAAAGCACTCATATAAATTATTGCAACGAGGGATACTATTATTTGAGCTGTCCTTCCGTATCTGCTCTCAATAAACTGAGGAAGGGTAGCTCCATCAGGGGTTAGCTTTGCAATTTTCGGACCAAGAAAATACAATAACAAAAAAGGTGTTGCAGCAGAAATTGCATATCCGATAACATCATAACCTAGACCCCACCAAGCAACTTCAGCTGGGGAAGTGAGAATCCATAAACCCATTCCACTTGCATAAAAACTTAAAGATATCCCAAAAACATTTTCAGATTTATTTAGTACAAAATATTCTTTTTCAGTAGAATTTATTTTTGTAGTTCTAAGGTAAATAAAAATCAGAATTAACAAAATTACCGAATAAGCAAGAAGAGAGTTCATTTTTATTTAAATTCCTTTTTAAATCTTAGGAACAAGCACTGATTTCCCTTCGTTGGAATTACCCAACAGGTTCTTACGGTCGGTTTAAAACCCTCTCAGCTTTTGCTCCCGTTAATAATATTGTACCTAATCTTCCAAGTATTTTTATTACTTTATTTCAATGTTATCCTATCAAAATGGGCAATACAGATAGTATTTCACTAGAGAAACCTTCAATACTTAAAATAGTTTTATGCTTATTTGCAGCAGCATTCATGTGGGGGTCGGGCAATGTTATTGCAAGAAGCCTATTAATTGAAGGGGTGAATGAAATCTTTCTTGTGACGGCAAGATCTTCTATAATAGCCTCTTTGGTTTTTACATATTATTTGCTTTTTAATAGGGAAAAGTTTAACAAGAAGTTATTAAAAGAAGCTTCTTTAACTAGCTTCTCTTCAATATTTCTAGTTGGGTGGTCTTTTGTTTTTGCTCTTCAATATATTTCTTCAGGGCTGGTTACTTTAATGATCAGCTCAGCCCCAGTCTTTACTATTATGTGGTTAAAAATATTACTAAAGGAAGAAGAGATTTCAATTTCTAAGTATATTTCTATAGCGATAGGCTTTTCAGGTATTGCTTATTTATTTATATCAAGAGAAACTGGTTTATTAGATCAGGGAAATATATTTCTCGGAGGTTCGTTAGCATTTATAGGGGTTCAGGGGATAGCTATTGCTACTGTTTTGAATAGAAAATATGCTCCAAATTACAAAATAAGTAGTTGGTTAGCATATCAGTATCCTTTAGTTCTAACACTTTTTTGGTCTGCATTTTTAATTTCAGGGGTTGGAGTACAAAGTCTCAATACGAGCCAACAACTAAGGCTTGCAATTTTAGTTGTATCTAATTTAGGTGCTTTCATGTCATTTACTTGGTTAATACAAAGAGTCAGCGCATTATTAGTTGCGACTGTAGATTATTTAGTTCCAGTAGTTGGAGTCACAGCAGGAGTAGTATTTCTTAATGAAGTATTTAATCGCAATATTATTATTGCAGGCATCTTTATATTCATCTCATTATTAATAAGCACGAAAGAAGAGCTTTCAACTTAGATAGAATTTAATTCCTTCTTAACTTTTTTTAAATCTTGCCAGGTCAACCATTTTGGCTTCCCCTTATCCTTTGAAGGGTTTCTAAGCAGGTAAGAAGGATGGAATATAGGCATATATTTTATATTATTTTTTTCAATCCATTGCCCTCTTATTTTTGATATAGGTTCTTTAATTCCTAAAAAAGACTGAACAGCTGTTGAACCAGCAAGAACAATTATTTTAGGGCTCAATAAATTAATTTGTTCATTTAACCATGGCATACAAGCCTCAGACTCATCAAGGCTTGGTTTGCGATTATCAGGAGGTCTGCATTTTACAATATTTGTTATATAACAATCTTCTAGAGGATCTATATCAACAGAGGCCAGAGCGGTATCCAGCATTTTTCCAGCTCTTCCAACGAAAGGCAACCCAGTAATATCTTCTTTCTCACCAGGGCCTTCACCAATTATTACCATACGTGCTGATTGATTACCTTTTCCAACAACTACGTTTTTTCTTGTTTTTGAAAGACCGCAAGATGTGCATTTAATGCACGCTGTATTTAATTTTTTTAACGTAGAGTAGCTTTTCATATACAGCTAAGTTTAATACGCCAAAAAATGAGAAAACCCTTGAATACTCCGCTTATTCAGTTTCCTGAATTAACTTGCTTCAAGGGTTATCTCTAACCCTTCTTGTAATGATCATCTATAAAGATTTTCTTCACAAAAAGTTAATTTAAAGATATATAAAAATATTTACAAAATCAAAAAAAAATAATAATTTTTTTCCCACTTTTTAAACCTTTTTTCTGTATTTTAAAATAATATTGCTAACACCTATTATTACAACGATTCCAAGTACAGCGCTTAGTGTTGTTGATAAGAAGTTATTATTTAGATTTGATATACCATAATCTTCTAATAGTAAAACCATTCCATTACTTTCAGAAAATCCAAAATCATTAGCAACAGACTCCAATCCATCAGGAGATGAAGAGGCGTATGGAGTTACCAAAGTAAGGCAAAGTAATAAAAATATAAACAACCCATAAATAGAAGATTTATTATTATTTTTACTTTCACTAGTTTTTATAAATACCAAGTCAGACCTAACTCTTAGCAGTAATGAAACAATCAATGCTGTTATAATTCCTTCACCCACACCAATTAGAAGATGGGATGACAGCATTGCTATCAAGACACTACCTAAAGGTACCGAAACAGTCCCACCAAGAGCATATTCAAAAACAAAAGCTATTGATGAAAAGACTACTGATAAAATTCCAGCGACAATTGATCCAGAAAGTATTGAAATATTAGCTTCACCAAATAATTTTTTCCATAAAGAAATTGTTAACCAACCAACTAGAGAAGTTATGATTGCCATATTAAGAACATTTATTCCTAAAGCACTTAGTCCACCATCAGCAAATAGTAAGGACTGAATAACAACAACAATTGAAATACATATAATTCCAAGATTAGGACCTAATACTATTACAGCTAAAGCCCCTCCAAGCAGATGTCCACTAGTCCCAGCGGCTATTGGAAAATTTATCATCTGAAGAACAAAAATTAAAGCAGACATCATGCCGGTTAATGCTATTAATTTATCAGCGACCAAACTTTTTGCACTTCTAATATAAGCCCATAAAGTAGCAAAACTAATAACCCCCGATCCAATAGAAACTGGAGCATTGATAAATCCATCAGGTACATGCATAACTAAATTATAAAATAGATGATTCTTATTGCAAGAGATTTGCAAAAAGGTTAATTAATTAATTTGAAGTGTATTGCATAAATACCATGCAGAGGGATCATTTCTTTATATTCTTCAAAGCTATAAAGCATTTCCACCCCTTCTTCAATTGAAGAAACAATACCTGATAAAACCTCAAGTCCTTCTTTCTCTAAAAGTATTTTTGGATTTTTATAATTGATTACTTTCTCAACTTCAATGCTAAGAGCATCTTTTTCTATTATTTCTAGTCCCACGAATGGTGGGCCATTAATTATTTGAAAGTTAATTATGTCACCAACTTTCAATTTTGCGTAATCTATTTTTTCGTAACTATTATTAGTTCTTATTTCAACTTTTTTTCTACCTGAAATAATTGCTTCTATTGGTTTTTTATATATCTCAAGAGAATATGTTGACATTTTATAAATAATTAAATAATTTTATTTTCTTTTAGCCATTGATGAATTTCACTTAACACGAAAGGTCTTGTGTCCTGATTCAAAATTTCATGTTTTGAATTCTCAACTTCAATAAAAGTAACATTACTTAATTTAGAGATTTTGTTACAACCAGAAATAGGTACTATAGAATCTCCTTTTCCGTGAAGAACAATAGTTGGAATGCTCAATTTTTCTATATTGTCATTTACAAAGTCTTGAGCTTGAGTTATTGCATATCCCAATCTAAAGGTAAGGCTTCGAAATACTAAAGGATCTTTAAAATAATCTTCAGCAACACTTTTATCTGTTGAAATATTCTTTTTTGTTACAGGAGAAGGGGATCTAAATTTTGGTGCAATTTTCGCCATTGGACCAGAAAGATTTCTAATTAATTTAGGATAATTATCTTCGAAAAGTGGGGCTGAAAGTATCAAGTAGTCGGGTTTTACTACCTCTTTCAATACAGCATCTGCAGCAACAAGACCACCATAAGAATGACCAAAAAGTATTTTTTTCTCAACATCTTGAATATTTTTAAACCCATTAACAACAGCCACATTATTTTCTTCCCAGGAATCTATATCACCCTTAATGCTTACATCGCTACCATGTCCAGGAAGGTTGATTAAGTGTGATTGAATATTTAATTTTTCAAACCATTCCGCATTTATTTTCTGCCTACCCTTATGTTCAAATAAGCCATGTAGTAACAAAACTCCAGTATTTCCCAATTTTTCTCTTTTCTCTATAAAATTAATACTAATGAATATTGATTATGTTAAAACCCCTTTTACAAATAACCCATCTATGACAAGATTTGAAGGACCTGTTTACAATCAGAACCCTAATCAAAGATATTTGGCAGAAAAACAGAAACAATTAGATTTAAATGGTCAAAAATTATTTGGAGAAACAAAAATTTCAAAAGAAGAATATTTAAGAGAAAAATTTCTAAAATTTTGTAATTTAAATAACAGCTTTTCTTTATTGGAAATAACAACAAAATTTGAAGAAGATTTTGCAATTATGCATAAAGGAAAGATGGAGCTAGTTTCAGTTTGTTTTCCGAGTGGCTGGGTACCAAAAGAGAAGCTTGGAAAACATCTTTCAGGTATTCATGAGCCAATTGCTGACAGTGAACAGTTAATAAAAGCAAGCGATAAAATTTCAGATTATATGACAAAACAAAGTATAAAGAGATGGGTTTGGACAGTAACAACTAGTAACGAACTAAGTAATTTTCCAGATTACACGAAACCTGAAATCTCTACATTTGAAAATCTATATTTTAGAGTTGAAACACAAACTACAGCTCCAATTGATGAGCAGACAAGTTTATTCTTTATTAAAGTTGATGTTTTACCTTTAGCGGAAGTATGGGATGAGAAGATATTAGAGAGTATTAATTCGATGACAGAGAATGTCTTAAAATATAAAGGTCTTGAACAAATTAAAGAATTATTAAATAGAATGGAAGTATGAAAAAAGTATATATAGCAGGACCTTTGTTTGATGACCATGAGAGAAGTTACTTAGAGGAGATAGCAGAAATATTAGAAAGTCATTCATACGAGACTTTTTTGCCTCACAGAGACGCAGGACTCGTTACCGGTGAATTTACTTTTGAGAAAAAATCTAAAGTATTTGATATAGATATGGAATATTTAGCACCAGCAGATTTAGTTGTTGCTTTGCTTACTGGAAGAGATGTAGATTCAGGAACAGCTGCAGAAATTGGTTATGCATACGGAGCCGGTAAAGAGTTAGTAGGGATATCAGCTAAAACAATTAAACCAATAAATAATTTTGTTTGGGGATTATTTGAGTACGGCAAAAATATTGTAGAAGATTTAGATGGTTTGAAAGAATATTTGGATTTAAATAAATAATAATGAAAAAAGTAAGTCTACTTCTGTCATTATTTTTATTGACGTCTTGTTCTGGGAGCTCAGAATCAAATAGTCTTGCAACTGAAACTACGGAAAGTAATAAACAAACAGAACAACAAAGTGAAGAAAACAATCAGATACAAGAAGAAACTAAAGAAAATAATGTTCAAGTACCTGAAGATAATAAATCAGGCACTCAAAACCAAAATTCTATAAATTTAAATAATTTACCCGATGTAAAAGAATTTATTAAGAACAAAAGTGATAGATTCATTGTAGATTTTGATGACATAGTTGCTGCCCACCCATATGTTGGATCAAGATCTCCCAAACCACATAATGATTTACAAGTATATTTTTCAAATTCTGATCCAAGGTGGGTAAACGCTACTAAACCATCTGACTATCCCCCTATCTACGCAGTTGCAGATGGTGTTATTCAAATGGCTAGTGGAAATTTTTCTCTTTATAATGTGGTTGATCACTCTAACTCAGACCCGCCATGGTGGCATTCTGCATATTTATTTAAACTTCAATTTGCACAAAACAATGGAAATATTGTTAGTTTTTTATACCAAATGGAAGGTTATGTTATTAAAGAAGATAGGAACTTTTTTGCTGATTATTTACTAGTAGAAGATGGACAAACAGTTAAAAAAGGAGACATTTTAGGGTATATGTATGTTCCAACATTTGATGAGATGGTTGGGTCGATGCAAGGATCTAGTCATATTGCTTTTGCAATTATGGAAAAAATGGGACCGCAAGAGGAACAGGAGAAAGTTCCATCTATGTTTACTAATGAAATTATTGATGAGTTCTCAAACCTAGCAAGAAACCCAAGAGAAGGGTGGGAAAGCAAGAGCTATGGTAATGACTGGTCAAGAGGGCGAGGATTGCCTAATTTAATTGGTTGGATGATTGGACCAGAGGAACATATGTTTGGAGGAGACTACTTAGATGCTGTTTACTATGGTGATGAAAGAGATGTAAATTTAGATTCAGACAAGGTAATTGAATCAACAAAACTAGGTTTTCAAACAGATAAATATATATTTAATTCTCACGGTAAAGGGAATGCAGAGCTTAATATAACATTTTCTCCAAATGAAAAGGTTGATTTTGTTGTCTTAACAAATGGTTCACCTGTAACAATGAAGTTTATTTTTAAACAGGATAACGGAGAAGAAAGAGAGTCTAAATTCATGGATAAAAGAAAAGGACAAGGTCATCAATTTCAGTATTATCAAAGCTTTGGTTTTAGTAAAAATACAACGTTAGTTATTGAAGACCCTGAGGAATGGGGTTGGTCCTTGGCATTTGTACCCGAAGGGACGCCGGCTTTAATTCCTGGAGAATCTCGAGATATTCAACCATACTGTCCTCCAGGCTGCCCACCGTCACCAAACCCTTATAAATTAAACCAAGGAAACAAATAAATTATTAACTAATTTCTATTTTTTAAAATAATAAAGACAATGAAGAAGGTAAAACCGGTGGTTAAAGTATTTGTTGCAACTAGAGGAACGTCTTTACTGTAAATTCCATAGATGAACCAAAAAAGAGAACCGAAGAATAAAAATACATAAGTCATCAAAGAAAGGCCGTCAGTATTTTTTGTTTTAACTGTTTTTATAGCTTGTGGTAAGAAAGAGATAGCGGTACATACTGCTGCTAAATATCCAAATATAGAAAAATCCATATAGCTAAATTTTAGTATGGTCCCAAGAGATAAACCTTGAAGGCTTAACAATAACAACAGATCTTTTAGGAGATTGAAGCTTCATCCCTTCAAAGTATTGAGCACTATCTTCACCTTTGATATACTTACTTCCAACTATTTCCATATATCTGATTACTTCTTCTTGATTATCCTTACCATTTATAATTTCTGTATTCCCATAAGCTATGACTCCTTGTAAATCTGAATATTCGGTACCAGCCTCTGCTAAAACAGTAATCCTTGAATCTCTTTTTAAGTTAAGAATTTTTTGTGATTTTGTATAAGTATGAAAAATAAAGTTTTCACCATCATATAAATACCACATTGTTGATAGATGAGGGCTCCCGTCTTTGTTTATTGTCCCTATTTGTAAAGAAATTTGATTTTGAAGAAATATAGTCATTTCATCTTTAGACATTTTAATTTTATCTCTTAAATTACTCACAATTTATTTTTTTGGTGTTGTTTTTCCGTTAGATTCAAAGATCTCACTATACCAACATCCTGGCGAAACCATATTAGCCTCATCATAAAAACTTGAGTCCCCAAGCCATGATTCGTAGGAAGCCATGATTGCAGTCACTGAAGCCAATAGTGAATCTTTTACACTTGGATCTAGGTAGTTAGTTGGACAGAAATTGTTAAAATCTTGTTGATTGCCTGCTCTTACATACTTTCCAATAGTAATTTCTGTTCTACCGAAAACACTTCCTCCTTCTCCGTCTTCATAGTTGCCAACATACCCTAATAAGTCACCTGCTTTTACTTGCATACGGCTATATATTTCTACTCCGTTAACAGTTAGAGGGTCTTGACAAACTGATCGACTAGATCTATCACAATTTAAACTAACAACATGGTCAATTACTACTGCCCAGTCGCTATTCATTGAGGGCTTAATCATTAGTTCCCAGTCATCTTGTTTATAGCTTGTAGTTGGTTGAAATTGAAAAAAGTCAATAACACCATCAATAGGAATGTAAACTAATGTATCTCTCGGAACTTTATATTCAAACGTAGGATTGTCATAAGCACCTGGAGTGCCTGCTGAGTGGACTCTTCCGAATTCATCAAAAAATACTAATTGTAAGTCTGATCTAAATTCAAAATCACCAGATATTCCTGTAGATGAATCATAAGGACCCCAGTTACCTATTAGTAGGTTTTTAAGTAAAGGAGGATTATCGTTGCCTGGCATAGATCCGCTTCCGGACATATTGCTCATTCCTTGTGTACCGTCACCTTCGGACATTTTAGATGGATCATAGTCAGCACACTGTGCGTCGTTTGGGTTTTCTTCACAAAATTGCTTATACTGTTCCATACACTTGTCACTAGTACTTCCTTTTCCACACTGCTCACTGTTTTCTTCAGTGTCGTTTGTAGTAGTGTCTTGGAGCATAGTTGTAGTTGTATCTTGAACAGTAGTAGTAGTGTCTTGGAGCGTAGTGAGAACAGGCTCTTCAGAGGTTTGGCTTCCACCACATAAAGCAAAAATTAATACAAAAGCTAAAAATATTGATATTTTCTTCATTACATTAATTATATCTTGAAAAGTCAGTGGGCCTAGTTAGATTTGAACTAACGACCTCATCCTTATCAGGGATGCGCTCTAACCAGGCTGAGCTATAGGCCCTTACGTCATATATACATTAGTAACAAAAATAAAATATTTCTAAAATTTTTTCATTTACACTGAA
>MPLT02342251.1_pt1 | contig 17375 bp, 15 predicted proteins | sample 1617391 | NCBI WGS metagenome assembly MPLT02 (sample SAMN05944800, study PRJNA350692) | marine metagenome | biome: marine; feature: ODZ; material: water; isolation source: 70 m water sample filtered on 0.2 um supor filter | place: Pacific Ocean | collected 2012-04-08 | depth 70m m
CGGCATGAGTCACGCGGGGTTCCGGGTAGTGGCCGAAGCCCCTTCGCCAAAGCAGTAGCCTAGCGCCGACTGGCAGTTTCCTTGGGCTGCGTAATGGGCCAGAGCACGCTGCGGGTGCGGGCTGTGCGCAGGAAGTTTTCGAAATCCGCCACCACTTCTGGGTTTAATCTCGCCACGTTTTGCGATTCGGTCGGGTCACGTTTCAGATTGTACAATTCCAAGGCCTTGCCCGGCGCGGTCCGAATGACCTTCCAGTCGCCTTTGCGCGCGGCCTGTTGCGAGCCGTACTCGTGCATTTCCCAGTAGAGGAAATCGTGTTTCTTTAATTGCTCGCGGCCGAGCAGGGTGGGCAAAAAGGATACGCCATCAATCTCGCGCGGTTTGGAAACCCGCGCCGCCGAAAGCAGGGTTGGCAGTACATCCCAGTGGGCAAAGGGTTCTTCAGTCACGGTGTTGGGTTTAATTTTTCCGGTCCAGCGGGCAATCATGGGAACGCGCAAACCGCCCTCGTACAGGTTGCCCTTGATTCCCTTGAATGGGCCGGCACTGCGGAAGAAGGCCGGGTTGTTGCCGCCTTCCTGATGAGGGCCATTATCGCTGGTGAACAGGATGAGCGTGTCCTCGTCCAGTTTGTATTCCTTTAGTTTGGCCATGATCTGGCCGACAGCGGTGTCGAGCCGGGTAATCATGGCGGCCTTGTTGCGCTCAGGGCGCGGCCATTTTTCGCCGCTGTACGGGAAGTCTGTGGGAACTTCCATTCCGTTGCCGGCCTTTTGGGCAAGTTGATTGTTCGCGTGAGGGGCAGTGTAGGATAGGTAAAGGAAGAACGGACGGTAATGTTTGTACCAGTCCGGCTTGTAAATGCGGATGGCGTTCAAGGCAGCCTTGGTAAGCAGGTCGGTGGAGTACGCATTGCGCTGGCCGCGTGCATTGGCCTGGATGGCCACATCGCCGTTCCAGCTATTGACACCTCGGATGCCAGGCTCGTAGCGCCAAACGTAGGTGGGGTAATGGTTGTTGGCGTGGGTTTGATCCACGAACCCGAGCCAATGGCGAAAGCCTTTTTTGAACGGCTCACCCGGAGTGCCTTTGCTGCCCAGATTCCATTTGCCGAGGGCAATGGTTTCGTACTGGGCGTTTCCCTGTAGATACATGGGTATCACTGTATCAATGGTGCGCAGCGAGGCGGGGCGGTTGCCGCGGATGTAGGAATGGCCGGTGTGTTTTCCGGTAAGCAACGCGCAGCGCGACGCGTTCCCCAAAGGGGCTCCAGCATAAAATTGCGTGAACCGCATACCTCCGGCCGCGAGCTGATCGAGGTAAGGGGTCTTGATGAGTTGCTGACCGTACGAGCCAAGATCCCCCCAACCGAGGTCGTCGGCGACAATTAAAATGATGTTCGGCGTCTCGGGACCACGCTTTTCTCCGGGTTTGGGTGGGGGGAGGAGTTTCGGTTTTTGTGCGGGTGCCTGTGCGGGTGCTCCGAGGGCTGGCACCGGGATGGGCACAGGCTGTGCGTTAAGGTTTAGGTTTAACAACAAGCAAAAAATGCCCGTCATAAGAAATGACAATACCCCCCGATTGTTTAATCTCATATCCACTCCTCCTTGCGGAACGTTGCTGATTGCAACCGCTTCAAAAATAGGGAAACAAGCGGGTGTATTGAATCCCAACTTATTCACACCAAGTCGAGCCGATCGTAGGGCAAACTCACTATGCGAATGGTGAGCCGAGAGTGCAAGCTTGAGAAGTGCGCGGGATTCTGATTCAGTTTCCAAGTGATGACGCGCTGGAGCGGTAGTGGTGTAGTGGCAGTGGTGTTGCTGTGGTATGCGGTGGGCTGCTCAACGGTGCCGGAAACGGGGCGGTCTCAGTTTAATCTGATTTCTCCCTCCATGGAACGGGCGATGGGGCGCGATGCGTTTACCCGGATGAAGGCTAGCAATAGTCTGAGTCAGGATCAGGATGCCACCGCGCTGGTTCAGCGTGTGGGAAAACGCATTGCAGCGGTTGCGGATTTACCAAAGGCGCAGTGGGAGTTTGTGCTATTCGAGAGCAGCGAAGCTAATGCCTTCTGCCTGCCGGGGGGCAAGGTGGGGGTGTACACTGGCTTGCTTCCGATTACCCAAAGCGAGGCCGGATTGGCAACCGTGCTGGCACATGAAGTGGCGCACGCCGTGGCGCATCATGGTTCGGAGCGAATTAGCCGCGTGCTGGCCATTCAAGGCTTGGGCATTGCGATGATTTCGCAAATGAACCAATTGAATTCCAACACTCGGAACCTGTTGTACGCGGCTTATGGTTTGGGCACGACGCTCGGCACGGAGCTGCCCCATAGCCGTTTGCAGGAAAATGAGGCGGATACTATTGGTTTAACTTACATGGCGCGGGCGGGTTATGACCCAGAGGAAGCCGTGGCTTTTTGGCTGCGGTTTGCTGAACATAATAAACAACAGGGTGGTGATGTGCCGTGGTTTTTGCGAACGCATCCACTTGATGAGGAACGGATTGCCAACCTTCGGAAGCTGATGCCCAAGGCGAAACTGCAGTATCGGCCGCGTTCACCAAACGAAACCGTGCCAACAACGCCCCCGCCGACTCCGGCCAAGATTACAGATGATCCCACTGTGGTTTTGATTGATCCCAAGAATGGGCAACGCAAGATCGTGAAGTGGAAGCCGGGCCTTACCTTGTATAGTGCGCGGCGATCGGCTGGAATCAGCAGTGCCGCGGAGGCGACTATTCGGCGCGCGGGCAAATCCCTTTCCGGTCGTGCCGCCACCGCTCTGGAGTCGGGGGATGTGATCCGCTGGAAATAGGTGGGGCTTGTCATCTCGCGGGCAAATCCCTAGCCTGCGGCCATGTCTTCGGACGGCCCACAAGACGCGCCAAAGGACTGGCGTGGCACCCTTAAACACCTCGGTCCCGGCCTTATCATCACCGCCTGCATTGTCGGCTCTGGCGAATTGATTGCCACGCCCAAGGTGGGGGCTGAATACGGCTTCAGTCTGTTGTGGTTCATTATTGCCGGTTGCATGATCAAGGTGCTGGTGCAAGTGGAGCTGGGTCGCTTCGCAATCTCCAAGGGCATGACTACACTGGAAGCACTGGATACCGTTCCGGGACCGCGGGTCATTGTCTCTTGGGTGGTGTGGTGTTGGTTGCTGATGTTTGTCGGTATTTTGTTTCAACTCGGAGGAATTGTCGGGAGTGTCGGGAAAGTGGTGATGGAGCTCGGCTGGGTTTCTGAGCTGGGAACTCACGGTCCGAGTATTATTGCGGTTGTGGTTTCAGGGGGGACCATTGCGATTCTTGCTTCTGGTAAGTACAAACCGGTGGAAATTTTTTCTACGATCATGGTGGTATTTTTCACCTTCGCTACGTTGTTTGCTTTGATCAGTCTGCAAACGTCCGAAGGGATGAAAGAATTTTCAATCTCTTGGGCGGATATCAAGGAGGGATTGAAGTTCCAGTTGCCAGGCGATTTTTCGACGGCTTTTGCGGCGTTCGGAATCATCGGGGTCGGGGCCTCAGAGCTGATCTATTACCCGTATTGGTGTCTGGAAAAGGGGTACGCAAAAAATGTGGGGACCGCCAATCCCACGACAGTTTGGTATGACCGCGCAAAGGGATGGTTGAGGATCATGCGTGTGGATGCATGGTTGTCGATGGTCGTGTATACCGGCGCGACGGTGGCTTTCTTTTTGTTGGGGGCAGCGCTGCTGCATCGCGCTGAAATGCCTGAGCAAAAAATAGAAAAATTCCGTGAAGCCCAGATGCCCGCTTTGGTGTCTGCGGTGGATCAATCTCCTTCAGTTGAGTTGAAGGAACACTTCGATAAGGCGCGCACGGCCATGAATGCGTCCACCGTGTTCGGGGCGGATATGACGGATGGACAGCGACTTGACCATGTCAAAGCGCAGATCGCGGTTGCGACCGATCATTTGAACAAGTTGATCGCCGTTGAGCTAAAGCGGGACAAGGAGTCAGAAATGATTGAGCCGATGGAAATGGCGGTGGCGGATCTAAAGGTCGCCGCCGTGGGGGTTAGTAATGATAGTATGATCAAGGATTTGTCCCAGATGTATCGCCCGCTTGGGAAAGCCGGATTAACGATTTTTTTGGTGGGCGCGTTTGTTGTTTTGTTTTCAACCATGGTGACGGCCTCCGCGTCCAACGCCCGATTGCTGGCGGATGGGCTAGTGCTATTCAGGCGCATTGAGAAACCTTCAACCGAGGAAGCAAGAGCGAAGCTTCTGTCTAAATGTTGTATCGCGATTCCGGTTGCTTGTGCGTTGATGTTCATCTTTGTGCCGAAACCGGTGACTCTCGTTCTGGTGGGTGGCGTGGCGCAGGCATTGATGCTGCCGTTATTGGCTATCGCAGCACTCTATTTCCGTTACAAACAAACGGATAAACCGCTCCAACCAGGGGCGGTCTGGACAGTTTTCCTTTGGATTTCCGCGGTCGCGATGGCGAGCGTGGGATTGTTTCAGTTATATCAAAAGATTACTAGTGGGTGATCGGCCCTCGCTTTTCCTTTGCCAAACGGCGGGAGATTGAAGAGGCTCCGCCCTGCTTTTTATTACGATGAGTTTGCCGAATGTAACGATGAAAGAGGGCATCCATGTGATGCACTTATTTTACCGGTTAGACCGGATGATGTGGGCGGAGCTGGAGCCGGGGGAAAGTTCGAAGGCCCGCGACAACCTGGAATCGTTGTGTGAGGCCAATAACAATGCGTCGCATCCCTTGATTCGTCCTTACGCGAATGTAGGAGGTAAAGCGGATTTGGCTTTCATGTTGTTTCATGAAGATTTGTCCGGTTTGGCTCAATTGCATCGGGATTTGGAGGCCTGTTTTCCGCCGGGGGCTTTAGAGATTGTTTACAGTTATCTCAGTGTCACGGAATTGACAGATTATATGCCGACGGATACGGACTTGGAGGCGCGGGCGAAATGGGAGTTTAAACTAAGGCCCGGCACGAAGGCCTTTGAGGAGAAGGTGGAGGAGCTGCAGCAGTGGAATAAGGATTACAAACATTATCGGCTGTATCCTGAGATGCCGGATTGGGATGTGATGTGTTTTTATCCCATGCTCAAAAAACGCGATGGCTGGCCGGCGGAATCCTGCTGGACCAAGCTTCGGAAAAAGTTTCAACGCAAGTTTTTGCAAAACGATGGGGATGCGAATTGGTACGGTTTGGATTTTAAAGATCGCAAGCAACTGATGCGCAGCCACGCGACCACGGGGCGGAAGTTTGCCGGTCGGATCAGCCAGTTGATCACGGGCAGCACGGGGCTCGACGACTGGGAGTGGGGCGTGACGTTGATGGCAAAGGAAGTGGCTTCGGTGAAACAGATTGTCTACGAGATGCGATTTGATGAAGTGAGCGCCCGGTACGGTGGGTTTGGTGAGTTTTACATCAATCTACGGTTGAAGCCGGAAGATTTGTGGGAACACTTGGGCCTTTGATTTTTTGGGGAACCACTCTGGTTTCGTAAACCACCGCGTTTTATCGGTGGTTTTTTTTGGTAATTTACCGGGACCCAATAAAACGTGCATATTGTTCAGTTTGAACAATTTATGTCTAAAAAACCGATTGACGGGTTTTCTATGGAGTGCAGAATCATTCATAGTAAACGAAAGGTTTGGCATGTTTCCAATTGAAGGTCATCACACATTAACCAAAAAAGGAATCGCTCTATACGTGGCTCAGCAAGGAGGCACGGAGCGACCGGTGAGCCAGCACGATCTGCAGGTGGTTGTGCATCATACACTCGATTGCATCAGTGCCGCGTTGGCCGAAGGACGCAAGGTAGAGCTCCGTAATTTCGGTGTGTTTGATGTGGTTACCCGCAAGGCCCGTGTAGGGCGTAATCCCAAAAATCCCACAGTGACCGTGCAGATTCCGCCCAAGAAGACCGTGCGGTTTCGGCCTGGTAAAGAACTGAAGAGCGCGGTGTCTCATTTGGGGTTGGCCGAATAACAGGCTAACCCGCGCTTGACCCCGAGGCCCTGCGGTTGTTTCTCTTTGCGCGTGGAACGACTGCCGGGATTTCGTGATTTCTTTCCCGAGCCTCTGCCTAAAGGCGAGGCTTGGAGCGCCGATGTGCGCGAATACATCTTTGACCGTTGGCAAACGGTAGCCCGACGGTATGCCTTCCAGGCTTATGACGGGCCGCCTCTGGAGCCCCTTGACCTGTACACAGCCAAAAGTGGCGAGGAGATTGTCGGGCAGTTATATAATTTCACTGATAAAGGGGAGCGGGCTGTATCGATGCGGCCGGAGATGACGCCCACCGTGGCGCGCATGATTGCGGCCCGCGAGCGCCACTATAAAAAGCCCATCAAGTGGTTTTCGATCCCGCAACTGTTCCGTTATGAGCGCCAGCAAAAAGGCCGGCTACGTGAGCATTTCCAGTTCAACGCCGATATTTTTGGGGAAAATGATCCGGCAGCAGATGCGGAATTAATCGCACTGCTGATTGATGTGTTGCGCAGCTTTGAACTGACGGATGATGATTTTGTGATTCGACTCAGTAGCCGGAATGCGTGGCAGGATTTCTTTTCGGCCCACTGTGATGACGAAGCCAAGGCGTATGATTTCTATCAGGCGGTTGATAAAATTGAGCGCACGCCTCCCGAAGAGAGCGATAAGAAATTCCAAGCCTTGGGGTTCACGCTCGAACAGGTTCAAAACTTTATCGATTCCGGCGAGCCCACTGAGGAGCTGCAGACCGTCCTTGATAATCTTGCGGCCCGCGGTTTGGGGGATTATGTGAAGATCGATTATAATGTCATCCGCGGTTTGGCTTATTACACCGGCGTCGTTTACGAGGCCTTTGATCGGCATGGGAAATTCCGGGCGATTGCCGGCGGCGGGCGTTACGATCAGCTGATCAGTTTGGTGTCCGACGGTAAAAACGATCTCCCGGCGGCCGGGTTCGCCATGGGCGATGTGGTGTTGGCCGAATTGCTCAAGGACCGAAAGTTGCTGCCGGAATTCAACCAATCCATTGACGCCTTTGTGTTGATTGAAGACGAATCCCTGCGTGCCAAGTCACTGGGATTGGTGCAGCAGATCCGCGATTTCGGGCTGAACGCGGAATATTCTGTGGTGCCCCAGAAGCCCGACAAACAATTCAAGCGGGCTCTCGAAATGGGTGCGCTGTTTTCCGTCCGTTTAACCGGGCCGGAAGAAGCGGTGATCAAGAATTTGAGCACCCGGGAAGAATCAACCTGGCCGCTGGCGAAGGTGGCCGAACAACTCGTTTAACATGCGCGAACTTTATATCGGAATCGACAGCGGCACGCAGTCCACCAAGGCTTTGGTGGTGAATGCCAAAAATGGCCAGGTGCTCGGCAGCGGCCAACGCGGCTACGGCCTGATCAAGGGTCTTCCGGCCGGAGCCAAGGAGCAGCATCCGGAAACCTGGAAGAAAGCCGCCGCCGCAGCGATCAAGGCCGCCCTCAAGGAAGCCAAGGCGAGTGCTGCGGAAGTGAAAGGCATTGGAGTCAGCGGCCAGCAGCACGGGTTTGTGCCGTTGGATAAAAACGGCGAAGTCATTCGACCGGCCAAATTGTGGTGCGACACCACTACTGGTGCACAATGCGAGACTATCACCAAGAAACTCGGTGGACTCAAGAAAACCATTAGCCGCGTGGGGAACGCGATGTTGCCGGGGTTTACGGCACCAAAGATTGCCTGGCTGAAAAAGCATGAACCCAAAAATTACCGCCGTCTTGCGACCGTGCTGTTGCCGCATGATTATTTGAACCACTGGTTCACCGGCAATGCGGTAATGGAGTACGGCGATGCCAGCGGCACAGCGTTGTTGGATGTGGCCAATCGCAAATGGTCGAGCGCCGCCATCAAGGCCATCGACCCCAAGCTGGCGCAGGCGTTGCCACCATTGATTTCCAGTGATCAACCGGCCGGCACATTGTCCGCGGCGACCGCTAAATCATTGGGGCTTTCCACCGATACCGTAGTCAGTGCCGGCGGCGGCGATAACATGATGGGCGCTATTGGTACGGGGAACACGCGTCCGGGCATTGTGACGGCGAGCTTTGGCACTAGTGGCACCATCTATGCCTGCGCGGGTAAGCCCGTGATTGATCCCGAAGGGGAGATCGCCGCTTTCTGCGATTCCACCAACCGCTGGCTACCGCTCCTGTGCACCATGAACGGCACGGTGGCCACGGAAATGGTGCGTGAACATTACGGGTTATCGCACGCGCAATATGAAAAGGCGGCCGCCAAGGTTGGAGCCGGTAGTGACGGGCTGATTCTTTTGCCGTATCTTGAAGGAGAACGAACCCCCAACGTGCCGGAGGGCACGGGTGTTTGGCTTGGCGCCAATACGCGTACGCATCGGCAGGGGCATTTTGCCCGAGCCGCCATGGAAGGTGTGACGATGGGGATGAACTACGGCTTGCGCCGATTGGCGGACTTGGGTGTGAAGGCCAAACAGATTCGAGTGACCGGCGGCGGGGCGAATTCCAAACTCTGGCGCCAGATCATGGCGGACATTTTCAATGCCGAGGTCGTGACCTTAGCCGTCGGCGAAGGCGCGGCGTATGGCGCGGCGTTGCAGGCGATGTGGTGTTTGGCCCGGAAACGCGGTGAAAAAGTCTCCATCAGCGATCTGTCAGATCGTTTTGTGAAACTCAACGATCGGGAAACTGCCCGACCACAGCGTAAGAATGTGGCAGTTTATCGGAATGTTCAGGCGATTCAGGATCAAATGTCTGCCAGTCTTCGCGGCGTATTTGAGGTCCACCGCAAGTTTGTGGGTTGTGAATAAGTGAATGAATTTTGTTGCCCGTCCACTGGCGATCTCCGGCTTTTGTGCTAACTTATGTTAGTATGAAATTGGTCCTGTCCACCCACAAGGTCACTCTTACCGATGGCCTCAAGGAACACGTACGCCTGTGCATCGAAAAATTGGATCACCAGGAAACCCACGCGCTGAAGGCATTTGTCAATTTGGAGCGTGACCACAAAGGTGTGCCTGAAAAACAGTACACCTGTACCATGAAACTGGCTTTGCCGGGGCAAAATCTAGTTGCCCGGGATGCAGAGAGCGATCTCTACGCGGCTATTGATCTGGTGACTAAGAAAATCCAAGCCCAGTTGCGCAAGCGGCATAATAAGTTTAAATCCCGCAACCACAAGGTGGCTGCTAGCGCCAAACAGGCGCTGCAAGCCGCCGCGGCCTAACCAGTTTTTCCGTGCGCGGCGTTGACCGCGCCAGAGGGAAGTCGGTAGGTTCGCGCATGCTCTTGCGCGCCCGCCACATTTATCCTGTTTCCTCTCCGCCGATTGAGGACGGATTCGTGAATCTTCAAGGCGGGCGTATTTTAGAAATCGGTTCGTGGAACGGCTGTCTCGATCGAGCCGAGGCAGACAATTTGGGTGAGGTTATCCTAATGCCTGGTTTGGTGAATGCCCATTGTCATTTGGATTACACGAATTTTGCCGGGGCCATTCCTTCGCCCTCTTCGTTCACGGATTGGATTCGGGCTATGGTTGATCTTAAAGCGGACGTGGATGATGCCGCACATCGACAATCCTGGCTGCGCGGTGCGCAACAATGCCTCCGCCACGGAATCACCACACTGGGAAATATTGAAACCCGCCTAAATGTGCTGCCCGAACTGTGGCACCAAACGCCGTTGCGCATGGTGTCGTTTCTCGAGATTATTTTGCTGAAGCGCGAGAGCGCCAGTGCTCAAGAATTGGGAAGACTGAAGACTTGGATTAAGGAACATATTCCACCTCGCGGATCCTTGGGGTTGTCACCGCACGCGCCTTATACAACCAAGTTCGAATTGCTCGAAGGATGTGCGGAATTCGGCGATCTGCCGATGGCAATGCACGTTGGTGAGTCGACAGAGGAAGATCAAATGTTTCGCGAAGGAGTCGGGGCCATGTTCGATTTCCTAACGGAGGCTGGTCGTGATATGAGTGATTGCGCCGGTCAATCTCCCTTAACCAACGCCCAGCGCGCCGGACTGCTTGGGGAACGCTTTGTGCTCGTGCACGGGAATTATCTGGATGATTTCGATCGAGAGCGGATTGCCGAGGCGGCAGCGCATTGGGTACATTGTCCGCGGAGCCATGACTATTTCGGGCATCAAGGTTTTGCGGCAGAAGCGGTCCTAGAAAAAGGGATCAACTTGTGTCTCGGGACTGACAGTTTGGCAACTGTTCACGATTCGGGCGCAGAGCTGGATCTCTTTGAAGAAATGCGACTGTTCATTCAGAATCATCCGAGAATCACCGCAAGGGCTTGCGTAAACATGGTGACACAAAATGCCGCGCTTGCGCTGGGGCTGCAACAACAAGTGGGCAGCTTGGAGCCGGGTAAATCAGCGGACCTGATCGCATTGCCTTGCAGTGAGATTGGCGGGGACGTGGCGGAACAAATTGTGGCCCATCAAGGCGAGGTTGATGCAGTGATGGTTAATGGCGAGTGGGTAGCGGGGACGCGGAGAGCGGCGTGAGATGAGTGACGCGTTCAAACAATTTCTAAGTGGAGAGCTGGAAGCCATTGAGGCGGCTGGCTTGCTGCGTACATTGCGCCGAATGGAATCGCCGCAGCAGGTTGAAGTGAATGTAGGGGGGCGGGCGTTGATCAATTTTTCTTCCAACGATTATCTCGGGTTGGCGGCCCACGAGTCTTTGAAAGAGGCGGCGCAATCGGGAGTGGGAAACTTGGGTGCCGGTGCCGGTTCGGCACGTTTGATCAGTGGCTCCCAATCGATTGTACATGAACTTGAGGCGTCGCTGGCTGCCTTTAAGCAAACCGAAGCGGCCCTATGTTTTTCCTCGGGCTATGCTGCAGCGCTGGGCACGGTGCCGGCGTTGGTGGGCCAGGGCGATGTGGTGATCGTTGATAAACTGGTGCACGCTAGCCTGGTGGATGCGGCGCGTTTATCTGGCGCGAAATTGCGTGTGTTCAAACACAATGATCTGGCCGATCTGGAAAGGCTTCTCCAATGGGCAAACGAGAAAAAAGGGAATACGCTGGTCATTACGGAAAGCGTATTTTCCATGGATGGCGATCTGGCGCCGGTGCGTGATTTGGTGCAGTTGAAGAAACGTTTTGGGGCGTGGCTGATGTTGGATGAAGCGCATGCAACTGGTTTGTATGGCGAAGGGCGGCGCGGAGTGGCGGAGGAAATGGGGGTAGCCGATCGCGTGGAAGTGCAACTGGGGACGCTGGGGAAAGCCTTGGGCGCGGCCGGCGGGTACATTTGCGGGGCGCAGGCTTTGATTGATTTACTGGTGAACCGCTCCCGCAGTTTTATTTTTTCCACCGCCCCCGTGCCGGCGCAATTGGCGGCGGCAAACCGCGGGGTCGAGCTGTTGCAGTCAGCTGAAGGGGAGACCTTGCGCACCCGCCTTTGGGCTAATGTGGATGCCTTGAAGAACGGACTGATACAGCAGCAGGGCTGGGAACTGCCCGTGGGGCGAAGTGCTATTCTACCCCTAATGATTGGTGATGAACGAGAGGCTTTGACTCTGGCTGAACGCTTGAGGGAAGCTGGGATTTGGGTGCCTGCGGTGCGTTATCCCACCGTCGCTCGAGGATCCGCGCGCTTGAGAGTGACGGTCAGCGCGGCTCATCAAAAAGAACATCTGAATGCACTTCTGGATGCATTAGCGAACGCAACTGCCAATGGATAAACTTTCTCAACTAGATCGGCGTTATGTCTGGCATCCTTTCACGCAAATGCGGGATTGGGAGCGCGCGGAGCCAATCGTTTTGGTGCGAGGAAAGGGGGCCATGCTGATTGATGCGCAGGGCAATAAGTATCTCGATGGCAATTCCTCAATCTGGACGAATCTGCACGGTCATAATCATCCCAAACTGAATCAGGCCATTGAGCGGCAGTTGAAGCAGGTGGCGCATACATCCGCCTTGGGATTAGCCAATGAACCCGCTTCTCTGTTGGCGGAGAAATTAGTTAAGGCAGCCGGTTTGCCGTTACGGAAGGTTTTTTACTCGGATGATGGGTCCACCGCCTTGGAGGTGGCACTTAAGATGGCGTATGAATTCACGCGGCGTAGTGGTCGTTCGAATTCACCGCGATTTCTATCTCTTGATGGTGCGTATCACGGAGATACTATTGGAGCCACCAGCTTGGGGCATATTGATTTATTTCACAAAACTTTCAGCGGTCTTCTGTTTAAGACTGATAAGGTGGCATCGCCAGCTTGTTACAGGTGTCCATTCAATCGGGTGAAGCCGGAACGACGGGATGCCAGATTGTATGCAAAATGCAATCACGAGTGTGTAAATAAGGTTGAAGCTAAATTATCAAAGCACAAATACGCAGCAATGGTAGTCGAGCCGCGTGTTCAAGGGGCAGCAGGTATGATAATGCACCCTGAAGGGTGGCTTAAGCGCGTATCAGAAATCGTAAGGGCGAGTGGAGCATTGTTAATTTCTGATGAAGTAATGACAGGTTTTGGGCGGACAGGGGAAATTTTTGCTGGTCAAAAAGAAGGTGTGAGGCCGGATTTTTTGTGCCTAGCGAAAGGGCTTACTGGAGGTTATTTGCCGATGGCGGCTACATTAACTACCAAGCTGATATATGACGCATTTTTAGGTGAATACGAGGAGTTCAAAACTTTTTTTCATGGACATAGTTATACAGGGAACCAGCTGGGATCAGCAGCAGCCCTAGCAAGCTGGAACCTGCTGCTCCAATCGAATAATAAAAAACGGCGTAAAACAATGGAACGAGTTTTGGATCACGAGCTGGAGTCCTTGTGGGCGTTGGCCGCGGTGGGAGATGTGCGGCGGGAAGGATTGGTTGTTGGGGTGGAGTTGGTGGCGGACTGGAAAACGCGGCGGGCCTTTGCGCTCAAGGATCGCGCCGGTATTCGTGTGTGCGAGGCGATGGCTCGAAGAGGCGTCTTAACGCGCCCGATTGGGAATGTGATTCCGATTTTGCCGCCTTATTGTACTACGGATGCACAGTTGCGTCGGATGGTGCGCGTCTTGCGCGAATCCATTGTGGAAGTGCTCGGCGCTGGGCAGGCTTAATCGCCCGGCGTGCGGATGCGCTCGACCAGTTCCACGGCTTCTTCCGGCGGCGCTTCCGTGTTACTGGAAACGGCGAAGGCCACCGCAAAATTCACAATCGCGCCGACGGCGCCAAAGGCGTTGGGGGTGATGCCGAAGAACCAGTTTTCCTCCATGCTTCCGAGAAACGAAGTACCCGGTATGAACATGATACCTTTGTGCTGGAACACATAAATCAGGGTAATGCTGAGGCCGGCAATCATTCCCGCAACAGCGCCTTGTCGATTCATGCGTTTGGAGAAAATACCGAGCATGAGCACGGGGAAAATGGACGAAGCCGCGAGGCCGAAGGCAATGGCCACGGTGCCGGCAGCAAAATCCGGTGGGTTCAGGCCGAAGTAACCGGCGAGGATAATGGCGCCGACCATCGCAACTCGGCTGGCGTTAAGTTCGTCCTTTTCAGAAATCTCCGGCTTCAGAATTCCTTTGAGGAGATCATGGGAAATGGCTGAGGAGATCGCCAACAACAGGCCGGCGGCGGTGGAGAGCGCTGCGGCTAGTCCGCCCGCGACGACGAGGGCAATCACCCAGCCGGGGAGCTTGGCAATTTCCGGGTTGGCGAGCACGATGATGTCTTTGTCCACCTGGGTCATCTCGTTGCCTTTCCAGCCGTACTCGGCTGCCTTGGCGGCGAAGGCCTCGTTTTGATCGTTATAATACTGGATTCGGTTGTCGCCGTTCTTATCTTCGAATCCAAGAAGGCCTGTCTTTTCCCAGTTCTGAAACCATTCTGGGCGCTGTTCGTATTCGAGGTTGCCCTCAGCGCTGCCGATTTTTCCGGGTTGGATGGTTTCAGAAAGATTTAATCTAGCCATGGCGGCGACGGCGGGGGCCGTGGTGTAAAGAATGGCAATGAATACGAGTGCCCAGCCGGCGGAGAGGCGGGCGTCGCTGACTTTGGGCACGGTGAAGAAGCGAATAATCACGTGGGGCAGTCCGGCCGTGCCGATCATGAGCGACAGCGTGTAGGCAAACATGTTCAGTTTGCTGCCCATCGAACTGGTGGTGTATTCGCCGAAGCCGAGGTCTTTGACGACTTGATCCAACTTGGCCAGCAACGGAGTGCCGTCGGCCAATTCGCCGCCGAGGCCCAGTTGCGGGATGGGGTTGCCGGTGAGCTGGAGTGAAATGAACACCGCCGGTACGGTGTACGCGAAAATGAGAACGACGTACTGGACGATCTGTGTGTAGGTGATGCCTTTCATACCGCCGAGTACGGCGTAGAAAAACACGATGCCCATGCCAATAAAGAGGCCGGTGTTGTAGTCGGTTTCCAGAAAGCGGGAAAAAGCAACCCCAACGCCTTTCATTTGGCCAATGACGTACGTGACGGAAATGATGATGAGACAGGCCACGGCCACCACCCGAGCGGTCTTGGAATAGAACCGTTCGCCGATGAATTCAGGCACGGTGAATTTGCCGTACTTGCGGAGGTACGGCGCGAGCAGTAGAGCGAGCAGGACGTAGCCGCCGGTCCAGCCCATGAGGAACACGGAGCCGCCGTAGCCACTAAAGGCAATGAGGCCAGCCATGGAGATAAAGGAGGCGGCGCTCATCCAATCAGCGGCAGTGGCCATACCGTTAGCAATGGGACTCACGCCACCGCCGGCCACATAAAATTCCTTGGTAGACTTGGCTTTGCTCCAGATGGCAATGCCGATGTATGCGACAAAGGTGATGCCAACGATCAGATACGTCCAGGTCTTGACGTCCATCAGGCGTCCTCCTTGGAGTCGGGTTCAGTGTCTGAAGAGGTGGAGGGCGTTACTTCGGCTTCGCCAAAGCCGTATTTTTCATCCAGCTGATTCATCAACCTGACGTACACAAATATCAGGATCACAAACACATAGATGGAACCTTGCTGGGCCATCCAGAAACCGAGTTTGTAGCCCCCAAGAGAAATCTCGTTGAGCGGCTCTACGAGGAGAATGCCGCAGCCGTACGACACGATAAACCAGACGGCCATCAACCAGGCCATGATTCGGATGTTGTCCCGCCAGTAGGCTTGGCGGCGTTCAGTAAGCGATTTGGTGTCGGCCATGATATTGCCTGAAGGCTGCGAGGTTCTAGCAGAGGCGCGCCGGGCGTGCAATGCCCGGTTGATGACAGCGGATACCGTGTTTGCCCTTTCATTTTCAACGGGCCTGCCGTACCGTCCGCCGTTCCGGAAATGCCGAGTGTTTTCATTAAAACTTACGGATGCCAGATGAATGAGCGCGATAGCGAGGCGGTCGCCGCGCAGCTCATGACCAAGGGCTATGCGGTGGCCCCGGACGAAGCACAGGCTGATGTGATTTTGCTCAATACCTGCAGCGTGCGCGATGCCGCTGAGCAAAAGGCAATCAACAAAATGGAGACGTTGATCGGCCAGACGCGCAAACATAATCCGGACGCTGTGCTGGGATTCATGGGCTGCATGGCACAGAGCCGTGGGGCCGAGCTGGTGGATCAATTGCCGGATGTGGATTTGGTGCTGGGCACGCAGAAATTTCATCGTGCCGGCGAGTATCTTGAGGATTTGTTGAATGGACGCCGCGATAAGGTGGTGGACACAGACGAAGAGGAGGGTAGTGAAGGCGCCATCCGCGAGCATTTGCTCAACGCGCAAAGCGAATCGAAGGCGGTGACGGCTTTTGTCAGCATCATGCAGGGTTGTAACCAGTTTTGCACCTTCTGCATTGTGCCGTACACGCGCGGACGTGAGCGCTGCCGGAGCATTGAGGATATCGTGGCCGAATGTCGCGGGTTAGTGGAGAGTGGTGTGAGGGAAGTCACCTTGCTGGGACAAATCGTTAACAGCTACGGCAAACGCGAGATTGGAGTGAAGGACGGCAAGAGCGCCTTTGTACAATTGATTGAGGCCGTTCATGAAATCGAGGGTCTGGAACGGATTCGCTTTACCTCACCGCACCCTAAAGGGTACGGCGATGATTTGGTGGATGCCTACGTGCGCTTGCCCAAGCTGATGGAAAACGCGCATTTGCCGGTGCAAAGCGGAAGCGATCGAATGCTCAAGCTGATGCACCGCGGCTACACGCGCGACCGTTTTCTAGAACTGGTGGGTAAACTACGCACCGCCGCACCGGAGATGGGAGTGGGCACGGACATTATCGTGGGGTTCCCGGGCGAGACGGAGGCGGATTTCGAGGAGACCATGAGCCTCTGCCGCGAGGTGGAGTTTGATAATGCGTTCCTCTTCAAGTACAGCCGACGTCGCGATACCCCTGCCGCGGAGATGCCGGATCAATTACCTGAAGAGCTGATCGAGGAACGCCACGCGCGCCTGCTGAAGGCCGTGGACGAAATTCGCGTGCGCAAATTCAACGAATTCGTTAGTCGCCGTATGGAGATTCTCGTGGAAGGACCGAGCCGCCGCAATGCCGCACGCTTGGAAGGGCGGACGCGCTGCAACAGGATCGTGGTCTTCGAAGGCGGTGACCGCTTTGTGGGGCAGGTAATGGATGTAGAAATCGAAAGCACTTCTCCCACAACCCTGTACGGAAACCCGGCTATTATAAACCTCAACTGATGCCTGAAATTTCACTAGCCACCCTGTCAATGATCCTCGGCGCTCTTACCTTGGGCGGTGGCATCTGGGGAATTACTGCACGGGAGCAGGCTTCGGAGTTTGTGAAGGGATTTCCGCGTAATGATAATGTGGGCTATTTTTTGATTCTCTCAGCAATGGTTTGGTTTCTCCTGATTCTAAAAGGGGAAAGCATGAGTGATTTTGAACGTTATCGAATGCATTTTAATGTGTTTATTTTAATTACAGGAATCGGATCGTGCATCTATCTGAAAGATTTTCTGGCTGTGCGTGGTTCGGCGGTTGTTATGATTCTATTGGCTAAACTGATAGTCGACACAGCTAGATGGCATGAGAGTGATTGGAGGTTGGTGTTGGTGACGATGGCCTATCTAATGGTCGTTGTGGGAATGTGGTTAACGGCATCGCCATGGCGTATGCGAGATTGGATTGAGTACCTGACTGCTAATGAAGGTCGGTTTAAAAAAGTCTGTATTGCACGTGCCGCCCTTGGAGTGTTGCTTTTGGTTTTAGGGGTGACCGCCTTCAAATAAAAAAAGCCGCCTAAATAGGCGGCTTGAGATTTTTAGTGATCTAGTTTATCGCTTTTGGCGCTCTTCAAGGTGTCTTTGGATTTCATGTAGTGCACGAGATAGTTCGCGAACACGATTTCGGAGTTCATTGATTTCCCGATCACCATGATGTTCCCGATCACCATGATGTTCCCGATCACCATGATGTTCCCG
>MPLT02052545.1_pt1 | contig 17308 bp, 19 predicted proteins | sample 1617391 | NCBI WGS metagenome assembly MPLT02 (sample SAMN05944800, study PRJNA350692) | marine metagenome | biome: marine; feature: ODZ; material: water; isolation source: 70 m water sample filtered on 0.2 um supor filter | place: Pacific Ocean | collected 2012-04-08 | depth 70m m
CTAGAATTAATAATGATTTTTTAGAAATGATGATACGCACAGCAAAAGGAGACTTAAAATCTATTAGCCTTGATGTTGATCAAAACTCCGTTGTAAATGTTGTAATGGCTTCAGGAGGCTACCCCGAAGCCTATCAAAAAGGAAAAAAAATTACAGGCTTAAACAAACGTCACGACTCAATTGTTTTACACGCAGGAACGAAATCTGAAGAAAATGAAATTGTAACTAACGGCGGAAGGGTTTTATCAGTAATATCAAAATCGTCTGATTTCCATTCTGCATTAGAGAAATCGTATAAAACAATAAAATCAATTGATTTTGAGGGAAAATATTACAGGAAAGACATAGGGTTTGATTTATAAAAAGGAATGGGCAGACGGATCCTCATCTTCTTCGCCTCTTTTTGAAAACCCAATCAATTTGAACGTCCAATAGCTAAGCGCACAAATAATAGTTATAATAAAAAATAGGTTTATAGAATTAGCTAAGCCCCAGCTTTCTAGTTCAAGCGCTCTTAAAAAATCTAGAGGAACAAACAATATTTCTACAAACAAGTATTCAATAAAATAAAAAAATTCTGTCATAGTTAATTATTCTTTGCAAAAATAATAAATCAAAAGGTTATTACAATAACAAAAACAAACTTTTAAGTTTGCCCTTATTGAGTATATTTGAAAAAAAAACATGTTTAGCAGCATATGCCTTAAGGTATTTGATCAGAGCATATTAGATTATCATACTTATGATAACGTAGTAGCAAAGTCAAAAAATCCTTTTAAAAAGGATGACATTAAACACCTTTTGTATCAAAAGAATTGGATTGATACTGTTCAGTGGCATCTGGAAGACTTAATTAGAGATCCCAAAATTAACCCAGTCAAGGCCTTAGAGTTGAAAAGAACAATAGATCATTCAAACCAAAAAAGAACCGACTTGGTGGAATACATAGATAGCTATTTTTTAGACAAGTATAAAAATGTTAAAATTTCAAACTCAGCGACCTTTAATTCAGAAAGTCCAGCATGGGCAATTGACAGGCTATCTATTTTAGCGTTGAAAATATTTCACATGGATGAAGAAACCAAAAGAAAAGGAGCCAGCAATGAACATGTTCAAAATTGCAGCGCTAAACTAGAGGTTTTAGTTCAACAAAAGGAAGATCTTTGCTCTGCAATTGACCAGCTTTTACAAGACATTGAATCGGGGTCAAAGTATATGAAGACCTATAAGCAAATGAAAATGTATAATGATGAAGCGCTAAACCCCGTGCTTTATAATAAAGACAAACAATAGAATATGTCGCATGTTTTAATTTTAAGGTTTTCATCCATGGGAGATGTTGCCATGACTGTGCCCGCCTTAAGATGTTTGTTTAAAAAATATCCAGACTGTAAAATAACTTTAGCTACAAAGAAAGCTTATAGACCGATTTTTAGAGAATTTCAAGAAATCAATTTTTATGATGTAGATTTTAACAACAGGCATAAAGGGATTAAAGGACTTTGGACTCTGTTTAAAGAATTAAAAAAACTAAAACCAACACACATAGCAGATTTACACTCCGTAATTAGAACTCATTTTCTATATTTTTTTTTCAAAATAAATCTTTTTAAAATTAAAAGAGTTGACAAACAAAGAACAGAAAGAAAAAAGCTATTTAGAAAGAAAAATAAAATTTTTAAACCCTTAACCCCTGTTCAGTTTAAATACTGTGAAGTGTTTAATAAGCTAGGGTTTAATATTGACTTAACTAGCCATCAATTTGTAGACCCTTTTATTATTAATAATGAGACCCAGCAAATTATTTACGAAATTAATAATAAACTAAAATGGGTTGGAGTGGCTCCATTTGCCTCCTTTAATGGCAAAACATACCCTTTAGATTTAATGCAACAATTAGTTGCTTTTTTACAAAGAGATCATCAGGTTTTCTTGTTTGGCAACGGAGAGTTTGAAACAGGGAAACTTGAAATATGGGCCAATGCTTATCAAAATGTTTTTGGAGCCTACAAGCTAGGGTCTTTATATAATGAGCTGGAAATTATATCCAATCTAGATTTAATGATTTCTATGGATTCTGCAAATGGGCATTTAGCAGCAAATTATGGCGTGCCTGTAATTACTTTATGGGGCCTTACCCACCCCTTTGGAGGCTTTGCCCCCTTTTCTTCAAATTCAGAAAACATGATTATTTCAAATAGAGAATTGTTCCCTAAAATTCCAACATCTGCTTATGGAAAAAAAATTCCTAAAGGATATGAAAAGGCAATGAGAACAATTAACCATAATGATGTCGCGGCAAGGTGTTTAAAAATTTTAGAAAACCCTAAACATCATCGAAATCTATAGAAATAGACTTAGACGTGGGAATAGCTTGACAGGCCAAAATTAAACCATCTTGAACTTCTAGGTCTGATAAAATATTGTTTTCAATCATTTTGGCAGAACCGCTAGTAATTTTTCCTATACAAGAGGAACAGACACCTCCTTGGCAAGAATAAGGGACGTTAATATTTTGATTTAATGCAGCATCTAAAATCGTCATGCTTTTAGGGATACTAATTTCAAAATCCTCAAAATCACAGGTAATTGATGCCGCGGCTTCTTCACCTCCATTTTTTTTGTTAATCGAATTCTCAGCGTTCGAATAAAAAAGCTCGAACAAAATATTTTTTTCTTTATGCCCCAATTTTACTAATTCAGAAGAAGCACTTTTAATAAGCTGTTCGGGCCCACAAATAAAAAACTTGTCAAATTTTAAATTACCATGTTGTTTCAAACAATAATTAATAAATCCAGAATCAATTCTTCCATATTCAGAATCAGGATTGTTTTCTGTACTATAAATATTATAACAAAAAAACCTACTTGAAAATGAAGTTTTTAATTCTTCTATTTCATCATAAAACATCGTTTCTTGAATTGACTTATTCCCAAATAATAAGATAAATTTACTTTCCATGTGAGAAAGCAAAACATTTTTCAATATAGAAATCACAGGAGTTATACCGCTACCAGCAGCGATGCCAAGAAATGTGTTTTTTCTATTGGCCTTTTCAACAACAAACCTTCCTTCAGGCTCGGAAACCTCTAACAGATCTCCTTCTCTTAACGCATTATTGACATAGTTAGAAAATAGACCTCCAGAGATAGCTTTAACTCCTATTTTTAGCAAACCGCTATTAGGAGAGCTGCAAATCGAATATGAGCGCAGGATAAAGTTCCCTTTAATTTTTGCTTTTAAAGTAACGTATTGGCCAGCTTTGAAAGAATACTTTTTTTTAAGGGAATTGGGAATGTCAAAAACTATTGAAACAGAATTTATAGTTTCCTCTTTTATTTTGGCAACCTTCAATGTATGAAACCGCATCAAACAACAATTAGAATTAATGGTAAAAATAAAAAACAGAATTTAATTTAATGCTTTATAAAGAATGATATATTTGCAAATTATGTTTTTCACATTTTTAAAATTGCAGTGGAAATCTTTTTTCAGAGGTCAATCTGTTGGATCGAATGTAATGACAAAGGTCTTCAAATGGTTTTGGCTGGTATATTTTGCCTTTATCACACCATTGCTTGGGCTTATAACCTATAAGGTTTTAAAAGAAGACTTGGGTGTAGAAGACCCCTTCGCCTATCTTAATAAAAATCTTATTTATGTTTTTGCCTATTGGATAGTAATGAGATATTTTATTCAACCAATTCCAGTTGTTGCGATTAAGCCTCTTCTTTTAACTCCAATTTCAAAATCAAAAATAGTAAGACATAGCCTTGGAAAATCTATTTTTTCATTTTTCAATATAATTGCATTTTTTTATCTGATCCCTCTTACATTAATATTAATTGATGAGGGCTATCAAATGAATCAATTAATAGGATGGAATTTGTCAATTATTGCCTTTGTATACATCACAAACTATCTAAATTTTATATTAAACAATAACGACAAGCTTTTATATTCTATAGGACTAATTTTAGGGCTAATAAAAATTTTAGAATATTATTCTGTTTTTGATTTTACCATTTATTCTGAACTTTTTTTCTACTCTTTTTACTCGAATCCAGTTTTTACAATTATTCCATGGGCTTTTTTAATTTGGATATATTTCTATGTGTTTAAATATTTTAAAAATGGCCTTTATATAGATTTGGGCCTAAAAAAGAAGGCAGAAGAAGCCAAGGCTGAAGACTTTTCATGGCTTAATAGATTTGGGAAAACAGCTATTTTTTTAAAAAATGATTTAAGGCTAATTAAAAGATCAAAAAGAGCTAGAAGCACTGTTTTTGCTGGGATATTCTTTCTTTTTTATGGGTTTATCTTTTATTTCGCTGGAGATGTATATGGCACAACAGGGGCTTTTTTCGGATATATGTTTGCATCAGGGGGTTTTTTATTTATGTTTGGATCCTTTGTGCCAAGCTGGGACAGCCAATATTATTCTCTTATGATGTGTCAAAACATTGAATACAAAGAATATATAAAGTCAAAGTGGACTCTAGTAGTTATTGGTACAATTATTTCAACTTTTTTAGCATGCTTTATATACTCTTTTTTAGGTTATGAGGCTATTTATGCTGTTCTTGCCGGTGGACTATACAATACAGGTGTAAACGGGCACTTAACTTTATGGGCAGGAGCTTATACTAAAACACCCATTGATCTAGACTCTACTAAAAATGTCTTTGGAGACACGAAAGCTTTTAATATGAAAACAATTTTAATCAGCCTTCCTCAGTTGGCGCTCCCTTTATTCTTGTTTTGGTTGGGAAATTCTTTTTACTCATTTTCTATTGGATGTTTAATAGTTGGGGCTACAGGAATTTTAGGGATTTTATTAAAAGAGCCAGTTTTTAATCTCATAATTAGAGCCTACAAATCAGAAAAATATTCCACACTAAAAGCATATAAACAAAATTAATTTTATGATTACTTTAAAAAATATCACTAAAAAATATTCAAAAGAAACGGTTTTGGACATCACAAGTTTAGATATTCCATCTGGCCAAACTTTTGGGCTAGTAGGAAATAATGGAGCAGGGAAAACCACTATGTTTAGTTGCTTGTTAGACCTGATAAAGCCAACTACGGGAAATGTTTTAAACAATGGCGTGGAGGTTGCAAGCAGTGAAGCATGGAAATCCTTCACCGCAGCATTTTTAGATGACACTTTTTTAATTGGCTATTTAATGCCCGAAGAATACTTTTATTTCATTGGAGAATTAAGAGGATTAAAGAAAAAAGAGGTGGACGAGTTTTTAAATCAATTTGAAGATTTTTTTCACGGAGAGATCTTAGGAGGAAAAAAATATTTAAGAGATCTGTCTAAAGGAAATCAAAAAAAAGCTGGAGTTGTTGCAGCGCTATTAGGAGAGCCTAGGGTTGTTGTTTTAGATGAGCCTTTTGCAAATTTAGACCCTTCAACTCAAATTAGACTAAAGCAAATTTTAAAAGACCTTTCAAAAAATAAAGAGACAACCATTCTTGTCTCTAGCCACGATATTCAGGACGTAACAGAGGTTTGTGAAAGAATTGTTCTTCTAGAAAAGGGCAAAGTGATCAAAGATATTGTAACAAGCCCCAAAACTTTAAAAGAGCTAGAGGCTTATTTTGGAGGATAATTACTTCAAAATCAATTATTTTTACTTTTCGATAATAAAACACAGTATTTTGTGTTATTCAATAGGATATCATAATTATTTTGAAAAAATTTATTTGTACCATATTATCAGTCTTTCTTTTTTTTAGTTGCTCAACAAAAAAAAACAAACCCTTAAACAAAGGATACCACGCTATGGTCTCCAGCTACAATGTTTTGTTTAACGGCGCTGCATCTATTGATGAGGGGCTTTTGCAAACGGGGAATACTTTTAGTGAAAATTTTTGGGAAATTTTGCCAATAGAAAGGATTAAAATATCGGATGAAATTATTACTGTTGACGGGATTGATAATGCAAACTTTATAAAGGGAGAAGAAAAGGCGGCCAAAACGATTCAAAAACATTCAATGTTAATTAATGGGATACAACAAAACTCTAGGATTGCAAGCGCCTACCTGCTTTTAGGAAAAGCAAGATACCTTGATCAAAGATTTGTTCCTGCATTAGACGCCTTTAATCAAGTATATAAACAGATGGCTTTAAAGGATGAATTAGATGAATCTATAATTTGGAAAGCAAAGTGTAATATCCGATTAGAGCAAGAAGGCTCCGCAATTGAACTATTAAAAAACTTACTTAAAAAAGAAAAATTAAATCAAAAAAATAAGGCACATGCAAATGCAGTTCTTGCTATGGCTTATTTTCAGCTTGATGAATTAGCAAGCTCTCAAGAGGCACTAAAAATAGCTTCTGACCTTGAAATAAATAAACTTACCAAAGCAAGATATCTATATATACTTGGGCAGTTTTTAGAAAAGCAATCAAAGTTAGATTCAGCAAACATATACTTTAAGAAAGTGACTGAATTTAAAAGAAAAATTCCGAGAGAGTTTTATATAAATGCTAAATTAAAAAAGTTACTTTATGACTCTTTAAAGATTAAAAATAAAGAGGATCAAATTATCAAAATGATTGATAACTATGAAAATGAGGATTTTCTAGACAAAATATATTACAACTATTCAACATTACTTTTTTCTAATGGCTCAAAAAAGGAGGGAATCAAATTCTTAAACAAAGCCATGAATGAAAATAGTTCAGACAACGATCTGCTTTCTAGAAGCTATAGAAAATTTTCAGATATTTATTTTAAAGACTCAAAGTATCTAATGGCAGGGAAATATTTAGACAGCACAATGTTAAGTTTGGATAAAAAATCAAAAAAGTTTTGGGAAGCTGAAAGACAGAGAAAAGGGTTAGCCCAAATTATGGAATTAGAGAATAAAGTTAGCCTATACGATAGTTTAATTAGAATATCGTCTTACGATGAAGAAAAGCTAAAAAATATTTTAGATCAAATTAAAGATCAAGAAAAAAAATTAGACGAACAAAGAGACGGCGATAGAAATTTCCCTCAAAGGCCAAGGAAACAACAGAACCGGCTAAGACAAAACAATTTTTATTTTTATGATGACAATTTAGTGGAATTGGGCAAGAGCTCTTTTTTATCTGTTTGGGGCAAAAGAACTAGAAATTCATATTGGAGATCATCCAATTCTTTTGTTGTTAGTTCAAAAAAGGAAGATGAAAAAGAAATAGAAAACACAGCGCCTATTATAAAGGAGTCTAAAATCAAAGAGAACTTAGAGCTGCTTTCTTCAATTCCAACTACAGAAGCTCAAAAAGACAGCATAAAACTTTTAAAGAACAAATCTCTTTTAAAGCTTGCAGAGATATATTTAGTGAAGTACAAAGACTATAGTTTAGTTGAGAGAAGACTACAAAATTTAATTAAATCAAACTCTAAAAAAGAAATTTTGTCAGAAGCAAATTATTTACTGTTTAAATCGTTAAGCAATACAAACAAAAAAAGCGCTGACCAAGTCAAGAGACAAATAATTAGAGAATTTCCAAACACTAAATTTGCAAAGATTTTAACTAGCTCAAACAAACTTATCATGGAGGAGGAAGTGTTAATAATAGCTTTAGACAGCTTAAAAAAACTTTTTGAAGATCAAAAAATGGAACAGGCAATTAATGGCATTGAAGCAGAACTCCCATATATTGAAAATAAAGAAATAGCTTTTGATTTTGAGCTATTAAAAGCATCTGCAATAGGAAGACTAGAGGGGATAATGAGGTACGACGAGGAATTAAAAAAGATAATCACAAATTACCCAAATAGCAATAGAATAAATGAAATACATAATATAAATAAGGAAATAAATAAAAAATGGAAAGAGCAGCCTCGTGACACAAACAAGGGGAAATATTTTTTGGTTTTTTCATTTAATAAAGAGGAGTTGAATAAAGAAATTTTGAGTAATATAAAGAGCGAAATAAATTACTTAATGAGAGTATCGATCGATGTTTATGACTATAAGACCTCCCTGCTGGTAATTAAAGATTTTGAAAATAAGGAAGCCGCAAATTTTAGTAGAGATTTCCTTAAAGAAAATACGGACATATTAAGACTTAAAAATAATTTTGTAGTTTTGTCCTCCCAGTATAAAAACATGCTGATTTACAAGACTTTAGACTTGTATAAAAAATGAAAAATTATGGCTTTTAGTATAACAAACAAAACCAATATGCAACAATCAAGAGAATCTAATAAAATTGATATAATAGAAAAAACAACTAAGATAGTAGGAGACATTGTCTCTAAGGCTGATTTTAGAATAGACGGAAATGTCGAGGGAACCATCATTACAACTGGAAAAGTAGTTGTTGGGGAGGAAGGTGCTGTCTCTGGAAAAATTACTTGTGCTAATTCTGATATTGCAGGACTAGTTAAAGGGACCATTGATGTCTCAGGGACACTAGCTTTAAAGTCATCTGCTAAAATAGAAGGAGATGTAATTGCAGAAAAACTTGCAGTTGAAACAGGCGCTAATGTAGATGCTAGTATTTCAATGAAAGGATCAAAAACAATGAAAGCTCTTTCATCTGATGAAAAAGAAGCCCCAGTCGAAAAAACAGCCTAATCCTTATGCGGTTTTTGCCATTAATACCTTTCAAATGGGTATTAGCATATTTCTTTTTGTTCAAATAGGGAAGTATCTAGACAACAAATTTGGCTTTGACGAAACATTAAAAATTATATTTGCAATACTTGGCTTTATTGTAGGATTTTTCTTGAGCTATAAGACCATAAAAAAAATTAACAAAAAGGCTTAACAACTTTCCTAAATACTTTAAAAATTTATTTTTATTTTGACCAATTAAGCTTAACTTTGGCGGATCAATTTTTTAATTAGTGAGAATTAATTCATAAATGATTCCTAAACGTTTTCTTTTACTTTTTATAGCCTTTTTGACTTGCAATTTTGGATTGGCAAATCCTTCTGAAATAAAAGAAAAAAAGGAAGGAGATATAAAAACGGAAATTAAAGAATTTGTTTTTCATCACTTAAAAGATTCTCATAGTTTTGGTATAACTTCATATAAAAACAAAGACGGAGAGAAGGTTTACATTGAAATCCCGCTTCCTGTGATTTTATATGATAATGGCCTCCATTTTTTTATGTCGTCTGATTTTAAACATGGAAAAAAAATAGTTAATAAAGGAGAACAATACTACGCTTTAAACTATCACGACAATAGAATATATAAGACAGGCAAAAATGGCATATTGGAATTTGATGAATCTCATAAAGTTCTAAATGAGAAGCCCATTGATCTTTCAATCACTAAAAACGTTGTAGTAATAATTATTACGGCATTTTTTATGCTATGGTTATTTGTAAGTTTAGCAAAATCATATAAAAAAAATAATGGAATTTCTTCCGGCATGGGAAGATTTTTTGAGCCAGTAGTTTTATACGTTAGAGATGAAATAGCTAGACCAAACATAGGGGAAAAACACTATAGAAAATACATGAGCTTTTTGCTTACTATTTTCTTCTTTGTTTTATTTCTAAATCTCTTTGGCTTAACTCCAATTGGAATAAACGTTACAGGAAATATCGCAATAACATTTTCATTGGCATTACTAACTTTTATTATAACAAATGTCACTGCCAACAAGAATTACTGGATGCATATTTTTTGGATGCCTGGAGTGCCAAAACCAATAAGGATTATTTTAGCACCAATTGAGGTCTTAGGAGTTTTTATTAAGCCTTTAACCTTAATGATACGTCTATACGCTAATATGCAAGGAGGCCATATAGTTATCATGAGTATAATTGGACTAATGTTTATATTTTATAATTGGATTGGGAGTTCGCTTTCACTTGTTTTGGCCTTTTTATTAATGATTATTGAGCTTTTTGTAGCGATGTTACAGGCCTATATTTTTACTATACTATCTGCCCTTTATTTTGGCTTTGCTAATGAGGAGCATGAGCATTGATATTATGATTAAATTATGTTAAATTAAATTAAATTAAATACTATGGAAATACCAGCAATTATTGGCGCAGGATTATGCGCAATCGGAGTCGGCATCGGAATCGGCTTAGTAGGAAAAGGAGCAATGGAAGCTATTGGAAGGCAGCCCGATGCTTATGGAAAAATACAAACACTTACTCTTATTTTAGCCGCTTTGGCCGAAGGATTTGGTTTTGTAGCTCTATTTGCAGCATAAATTAAAGACAACAGTTTTACTGCCAATATTTTGGCAAGAATTCTTATTTTATTATTATGGAAAAATTACTTGAAGAGTTTTCGATTGGGCTGTTTTTTTGGCAGACATTAATTTTTATTGCGCTAATTTTTTTACTTAGAAAATTTGCATGGAAGCCTATTTTAGATGCCATAAACGAAAGGGAAGATGGAATAAAAAGCGCACTTGAATCAGCTGAAAAAGCAAGACAGGAGATGGCCTCGTTACAATCCGATAATGAAGAAACATTAAAAAAAGCAAGAGCAGAAAGAGACACTTTGCTAAAAGAAGCGAGAGAAATTAAACAAAAATTAATTGACGAGGCAAAAAACGAAGCAAACGAGGAAGCGAAAAAAATTATTGTTCAGGCTCAAGAAACTATTGTAAGTGAAAAAAACGCAGCTATTGTTGATTTAAAAAAACAGGTTGCTAATTTGTCAGTTGACATTGCTGAGAAAGTTTTAGAAGAGAAGCTTTCCGATGATAAGGACCAAATGAAACTTGTTAAAGAGCTTGTTAAAGATGTTAAAATAAAATAAATGAAATCAACTCGAGCAGCTATTAGATATGCCAAGGCCCTCCTTTTGGAGTCCATTGAAAAAAACAGCTTGGAAGAAACTTATAGCGACATGATATTGATTAAAAAAACTTTTACTGATAATATTGAGCTTAGGCACATGACAGATAGTTTAGTAATAAAAAACAGTATAAAAAGAAGCACCCTAAATTTAATTTTTAAAGATGCCGGAAACTTATGCTTAAGCTTAATCAATGTTTTGTTTGAAAATAATAGAATGAATCTAATAGACATAATAGCAGAAAAATATTTAAAACTTTATAAAGACTTTAAGGGAATACAATCTGCAACTGTAACTTCTGCAGTTCCGATTAATGAAGAAATAGAAAGAGAAATTTTAGAGACAATATCTAAACTAACTAATAAAAAAACAACTCTAATAAAGAATGTTGACAAAAGCTTAATAGGAGGATTTGTTTTAAGACTAGGAGACATTCAATACAACGCAAGCTTTAAAAATAAATTAAAGAACATTAAGCAAGAGTTCAATAATAATACAAACTTATCAATTATATAAATTATGGCAGACATTAAACCTGCTGAAGTTTCAGCAATTTTAAAACAACAATTAACGGGATTAGACGCATCGGCTTCTTTAGACGAGGTAGGAACAGTTTTACAAGTTGGAGATGGAATAGCACGAGTGTATGGCCTTTCCAATGTGCAATATGGTGAACTAATAGAGTTTGATTCAGGGCTTGAAGGGATCGTTTTAAACCTTGAAGAGGACAATGTTGGGGTGGTGTTATTGGGGCCTTCAAAACAAATAAAAGAGGGAGATACAGTAAAAAGAACACAAAGAATAGCCTCGATTAATGTAGGCGAAAAAATTGTTGGGAGAGTAGTTGATGCTCTAGGGAAACCTATTGATGGAAAAGGAAACATTGGAGGGGATCTTTTTGAAATGCCATTAGAAAGAAAAGCTCCGGGAGTTATTTTTAGACAGCCAGTTAATGAGCCTTTACAAACGGGAATAAAATCTGTTGACGCAATGATCCCAATTGGCAGAGGCCAAAGAGAATTAGTAATTGGAGATCGTCAAACGGGAAAGACGACAGTTTGCATTGATACAATATTAAATCAAAAAGAATTTTATGATGCCGGAGAACCTGTATATTGTATCTATGTTGCAATAGGGCAAAAGGCCTCTACTGTAGCGGGAATTGCAAAAACTTTAGAAGATAAGGGTGCAATGGCATATACAACTATAGTTGCTGCAAATGCCTCTGACCCAGCGCCAATGCAAGTTTATGCTCCGTTTGCTGGAGCTGCAATAGGAGAGTTCTTTAGGGACACTGGGAGACCTGCTCTTATTATATACGATGACCTTTCTAAGCAAGCAGTTGCTTATCGTGAAGTTTCATTATTATTAAGAAGGCCTCCAGGAAGAGAAGCATACCCAGGGGATGTTTTTTATTTACATTCTAGGCTATTAGAAAGAGCATCAAAAGTAATAGCAGATAATGAAATAGCCAAAGGAATGAATGATCTCCCTGCACCACTTAAGTCTTTAGTTAAAGGAGGAGGTTCCTTAACTGCTCTGCCAATCATTGAAACTCAAGCAGGGGATGTTTCAGCATATATTCCTACAAATGTAATTTCAATTACAGATGGCCAAATTTTCTTGGAATCGAATCTGTTTAACTCTGGAGTTAGACCGGCTATTAATGTTGGGATATCGGTATCTAGAGTAGGAGGCTCAGCACAGATAAAATCTATGAAAAAAGTTGCGGGAACCTTAAAGTTAGATCAGGCTCAATATAGGGAGCTAGAAGCTTTTGCAAAGTTTGGATCAGATTTGGATGACGCTACATTAAATGTGATTGAAAAAGGCAAAAGAAATGTGGAAATATTGAAACAGGCTCAGAACGACCCTTTTACTGTTGAAGATCAAGTTGCGATAATATTTGCAGGCTCAAAAAATCTCCTTAAAAATGTGCCTGTTAATAAAATAAAGGAGTTTGAAAGAAAGTATATAGATTTTCTAAACTTAAAACACAAAAAAGTAATGGGAACAATTAAGTCAGGGAAATTAACAGAGGATGTTATCTCGGTCTTAACCAAAACAGCTGAAGAATTAAGCTCAACATATTAAAAAAATAAATGGCTAATTTAAAAGAAATTAGGAATAGAATATCTTCAGTATCTTCTACAATGCAGATAACTAGTGCCATGAAAATGGTATCTGCAGCAAAACTGAAAAAGGCGCAGGACGCGATAACTGCAATGAGACCATATTCTAATAAGCTTTCAGAATTAATGAGAGGGTTTAGTAGTTCTGCTGAAGACAAAACCTTTAGTAAAAAAAGAGACATTAATAATGCCTTGATTATTGCAATTAGCTCAAATAGAGGTCTTTGTGGAGCATTTAACGTCAACGTTTTAAAAGAAATTAACAGCTTAAAATTAAGAGATGAATTCAAGAATGCGAAAATTAATTTTTTAACTATTGGCAAAAAAATCAATGATTCGCTTTCAAAGGAAGAAAAGATAATTCAAAATGAAAGTAGTCTATTCGACAATTTAAACTATGATGAAGTTTCCTTAGTCGTAAATAAACTAATGGACCTTTTTGCAAATCAAGAATATGATCATATTGAGATAGTTTATAATAGCTTTAAAAATGCGGCTACTCAAATTATTAAAACAGAACAATTTTTACCCATCTCAACAGAAGAAGTAAAAAGCACTTCCGCTTTGAATTATATTTTTGAGCCCACACAGGAAGAAATAATAAGAACATTAATTCCAAAATCTTTAAAAATGCAATTGTTTAAAGCAGTTAGAGATTCTTTTGCTAGTGAACACGGCGCTAGAATGACCGCGATGCATAAAGCAACAGACAATGCTTCTGAGCTCCGAGATGAATTAAAGCTTACTTATAACAAAGCTAGACAAGCTTCAATTACTAATGAAATTTTAGAAATAGTTGGAGGTGCAGAAGCACTTAATGGCTAGCATAGTTTTATTTTAATTAGTTAATTTTAGTAAAACAAAAAGTTATTATGATTATTAAAGTAATCAATAAGTCATCAAATCCTTTGCCTAGTTATGAATCTCCTCTTTCTGCAGGAATGGATATTAGAGCATTTTTAAATAACAATATAATTTTAAAGCCCCTAGAAAGAAAATTAATTAATACAGGGCTATATGTCCAATTAGCAAAAAATTATGAGGCACAAGTTAGGCCAAGAAGCGGACTTGCATTAAAAAAAGGAATAACGGTATTAAATTCTCCAGGCACAATAGACGCTGATTATCGGGGAGAAATAGGGGTAATCTTAATTAACTTATCAAAGGAGAATTTTGAAATAAAATCTGGAGATAGAATAGCGCAATTAGTTATTTCTAAACATGAAACAGTACAATGGGAAATAGCAGACTCATTAAGCCATTCAAATAGAGGAGAGAAGGGGTTTGGCAGTACAGGAATCAAATAAATATAAATGAAGAAAACACTTTTTTTATTTTCTCTGTTAATAATTGGGTGTAATGCGTTTAAAAAAGTAGAATACAAAACAGACTTCAAAAAAATTCCCACCAAAAGATTAATTAATGAAATTGAAAAAAGAAACCCAAATTTTAATTTTGTTACTTATAGAGCTCAAGCTACAGTCCTACAAAAGAACTCTACAAACCAATTTAACATTGTAATTAGAATAGAGAAAAATGAAAAAATATTAATTACAGGCTCTATATTAATTCCATTATTTAAAGGGCTGTTAACAAGAGAAGAAATAGCCTTTTATGAAAAAATAGGCAGGTCTTATTATAAAGAGAAATACACTTCTTTTTCAAGAGAATTTAATCACGAAGTAAATTTGAACACATTTCAGAATTTGCTTATAGGCCTTCCTATAATTAATTTAAAAGAGAAAGAATGGAAACAAGCAACGAATAATCAAACTTATAGCCTACAATCATTATCGAAACAAGAAAATCTTATAATAAAATATGACTTTAGTCCAATTAGCTTAAGATTAATTAGCCAGGAGATTGTCTTTAATAAAAATATATTAAAGGTTAATTATGGAAAGTATAATAGTACTAATGGGCAGCTGTTCCCACAAGAAATAAAAATGTTTTTCGATAGTGAAAACAAGAAGACAGAAGTTATTCTTAGTATAAAAACAAATAAATTAGGAGAGCCCGTCTCCTTCCCTTTTAAAATGCCTAAAGGGTATAAGCCAATTAAATTATGATTTTCAAAACCAGAGTTAAATATCTTGCTCTTTATGTTTTCTTAGGACTATTTATAAATTATGGTTTTTCACAGACCAATAATAGAGAAAAGTTAGAAATAAAGAGACTAGAACTTCAAAATGAAATCAAAAAAATAAATGAATTGCTGTTTAGCAATAAAAGGAAAAAGGCTGCAGTTTATTCAGACATTGAAAACTTAAGTTTAAAAATTCAAAGAAAAGAAGAATTAGTTAAGCTTACGAATCAGCAGATTAATCTTTTAAATAATCTTATAGAAAAAAATCAACAAGAGGAAGCCTTATTGGGGGCCAATTTAATAGATGTTAAAAAAAATTATGAGGAGATGATTTTAAAGTCTTATAAAACAAAATCAGGCAAAAGTAGACTAATGTTTTTGCTGTCTTCAGAAAGTTTTTTTCAGGCCTATAAGCGTGTTCAGTATATTAAGCAATTTGCCATTTTTAGAAAAAATCAAGCAAATAAAATTTTATTTTTAATTAATGAAATAGGAGATATAAATAAAGAATTAAATTTTCAAAAAACAAAAAAAGAGGAACTTTTAAAAGATAACAGAAACATTAAAAAATCATTAGAGTCAGAAAAAAAGGAGTCTAACACATTAGCCTATGAATTAAGGAGACAGGAAAAAAAATATCTTAATGAAATTGACAAAAAACAGAGGCTAAGCTTGCAGATAGACAAAGAAATAGAAAGACTTATTAGGGAAGCAATTGCTAAATCTAATAAGGAAAAAAGCAAATCAGAGGGCTTTAAATTGACACCTGAGGCAAAAGAATTGTCAAAAAACTTTGTTTTAAATAAAGGGAAATTACCCTGGCCAGTTATAAGGGGAGTTGTTATTCAAAAGTTTGGTACACAGCCTCACCCAGTAGTAAAAACAGCCAAGATTAAAAGTAATGGAATAGTTATTGCTACAACAAAGGATGAAAAAGTTAAAACAGTATTTGAAGGAGTGGTGTTGTCAGTGTTACAATTTAAAGGAAGCAACCCTACAATTTTAGTTCAACACGGTGACTATATAACGGCCTACAAAAATCTTTCTAAAGTATATGTAAAAAAAGGGGACAGAGTTGTCTCTAATCAAAATATTGGAGAAGTTTTTACAAACAATTCAACAGGAAAATCTACAATTCAGTTCAGTGTTTTTAAAAACACAACTCCTGTAAACCCTTTGTTTTGGATTATTAAAATGTAAAATTAATTGCGTTTAGCAAGCATTTTTTCCAAATATTTTCCAAGAATGTCAAACTCTAAATTAACAATATTCCCAACCCTTAAAGCTTTAAAGTTAGTGTTGTTATAAGTGTAGGGAATGATAGCAACACTAAAACTATTTTTGTTTGACCCCACTACTGTTAAACTAATCCCGTTTACTGCTACTGATCCCTTTTCTACTGTAATATTATTTGATTTAGGATACGTTATGGTATATAACCAACTCCCATCTTTTTCTTCAATATCTATGCATTCTCCAACACTATCAACATGTCCCTGAATCATATGACCATCTAATCTGTCACCAATTTTCATTGCCCTTTCTAGATTTATTTCATCTCCAACTTTCCAACTACCTATACTGCTTTTTGAGATAGTTTCTTCAATAGCGGTTACAACATATTCCTTGTTGTTTATGTCCACAACCGTTAAGCAAATTCCATTATGAGAAATGCTTTGATCAATTTTAAATTCATTTGTTAAAGTGCTTTTTAAGGTAATATGCAGGTTCCCCCCTTCTTTTTCTAAATTGGAAACAACGGCTATTGTTTCTATAATTCCAGTAAACATATTCTTTATTTTATATATATATTTAGTCTTGTAAAACTAGTGATAAATACTATAAATATTTATGAAAGAAAAATTGCTGCCTATTGTTGGAATTTCGTGTGGTGATCCAAACGGGATAGGTGTAGAAATAATTTTAAAATCCTTTCATGACAAGCGTATTCTTGAATTTTTTGTTCCGGTTATTTTTTCAAATCATCAATTACTTTCTGAACAAGCAGAAATTTTTAATATGGACTTAAAATTTAATAAAATTAAATATGGCCAGCCGCCAAAACAAGGGCAAATAAATATTGTGAACGCCTGGGAGAACGAATTTACAACTGAATTTGGAAAACCAACAAAGTCCTCTGGTGAAATTTCCTATAAATCATTAGAATTATTGACTAAATCTATTCTAGAGAATAATGTTGATGTAATGGTAACAGCGCCAATTAATAAAAAAAACATACAAAATGAAAAATTTAATTTTCCGGGACATACCGATTACCTTTCAAGCACTTTTAATGGCGAAA
>MPLT02296871.1_pt1 | contig 17283 bp, 15 predicted proteins | sample 1617391 | NCBI WGS metagenome assembly MPLT02 (sample SAMN05944800, study PRJNA350692) | marine metagenome | biome: marine; feature: ODZ; material: water; isolation source: 70 m water sample filtered on 0.2 um supor filter | place: Pacific Ocean | collected 2012-04-08 | depth 70m m
ACTGATGTCAGCCATGATATTTTTCTAAGTCCGCATTCTCATCGTGAACCATGAAACCACCCTACGCCACCGCCCTCAACCGTCCAGCCCTTTTGGAGGCTCGCCAACGCGCTAGTGAGTTTTGTGAGGAGGATTAGAAGCGGATCACCATCGGCCTCATTCTCTATTATTGGCTCTGGTGCTTTGTGGCTCCCGACGAATGGACCTAATCAAGTTTATCGTAACCAGGAAGACCAAGAGCACGACGGCAAGTTGTAGCACATTTAATATGCTCATCCATAACGTAATCATCAGGAAGCTCATCGTAGCCTTCTATTCCGCCGGCTTTGACAAAAAAGAGGCTGGCTTACTCGCCAGCCCCCATTTTTAATTCCTGATCTGAACTTTATACAGCCCCGCCGCCACTACGGCCATCTTTCACATTTCTATCTAACAAAGCGTCTGCTATATCTGAACCCATATTCATAACGTCCCTGTGAAATGGGATTAAAACAAAAGCTGCAATAGCAGCAATAATCAGGCCGCCAATACCGGCGACTGGTTCCCCGTTAAACAAAGCTATCAGGCTAACTATTCCAAAACCCACACAGCCTATATATGCTAATACTGTTAATATTGTTACGACTAATCGATATTTAGGGTACGCACTAGTTTCACGAAGATTTGTTAGATATTCTTGTTTGTTCACGCTTTTCCTTTTTGTATTGGTTTATGATTAGGCGTCGGGATTCTAAAACATAGTCATTCCACCATTATTCAAACAGTAATTCAATGTTTTAATAAATATAATTATGTACCTATCTATTTCTGAAGACTCATGACCGCGCTTTTTTCTGCAGGGCAAACTCATCATGCTAGGATGAGTGAGGAAGTTGGACAATGATGGGGGGAGGCTAGTAAGCTTGGGCACGGGACAAGCGAAGGTTGATTTTCGATTGGAACTGACTTTTGATGGAGAACCGCTTGTGAAACAGATTTCCTTATCATTGCAGCTCACCTCGCGACAGGTGGAGGAATACTACCGCGGTCGCGCTCGGCACGTGGTGGCCGAGGCAGCAGATGGCCGAATTATCCAGCTTCCGATTAAAGTGCTGCACCCATTTATCTCTAAACAAGGCATTCAGGGAGATTTCTTGGTGACCACCGATGATGAAAATCGGTTCGTAAAGATTGCTCCTCTCAAGCGCGATGATAGCCAAGGCAGTCTGCTGGATGCCATGGGCTAATAGTTCATCAATAGTCGCAGGTTGTTCTCATTCACAATGCGAGCCTTATCAACCATGTCCAACGAGGATTGAATGAGAATCTGGTGCTTGGCCAAGCGGGTACTTTCCGATGCCACCCGGGTATCTTTCATACGACTCACGGCTTGAGCGAGATTTTCTCCGAGCACAGAAAGATGTTCATTGATCCGCTGCAATCGACTTCCCGCAGACCCCAAACTCGATCGGTCCGTGGTCACTTGTCCCAATGCAGTCTTAATTTTAGAAATCACCGTACCGGCCCCCAACGAAGTTAGCACGTGAGTGTTACCTAACTCTGTGGCGCCTGAGTCAGCGGAAGTTGGATCAGTTCCCACAGTTGAACCAGCAGCATAATAGGTATCTCCTGGATCTTCCGAGGCCGGATTCACAGTAATGTAATCACCAGCCGCCACTGCGGTCTGTGATGCCCCTAACCCCGGATCATTAGCAAAAAAAGTGCCTTGCGCGAACGTGGTGTAGGTTGGCTCATCCGAACTGGACGAAGGATCGTAGGTAATGAATGTGCCTGATGCGACAGAACTGACATCCGCTGCCTCGAGGTTCCCTTTGGAAAGCGGATTTGCCGTCGTTAGATAATTGCTGCCGGCATAAATATTTTCCACATCCGATGCATCCGGATCTGATTGAATATTTACAGAACCAGATCCGGTGCCAAGTTTAATAAACGAACCCGAATCGTACTTTGTCCCACCATTATTGGTAGTCGACCAAGAATCAGCCGCGGCGTCATACCATAAATTCTTATTCGTCCTCCATATGTTATTGGATGCGTTAGACACCTGATATCCACTTTGCGTGGTTTTGTAACTCGTTTGATTCAATGTATATCCTGGAATAGATACCTTCCAAAGATTCACCGATGTTTCCCATTCATCCACTGAATCCACATCGCCGGTGGTGAGATCGGTGAGGGCAGCAGCAGTCAGATTGGCGTTATTGTAGGAATAAAAGTTTCCGCTATCGTCCTTGATCACACTATTTGAACTACCGTCAAACAGGTTTTGGCCGTTCATTTGCCTAGTGGCCACATCACGTATATAGGCCTTAAGAGCCTGAAACTCGGTGTTGTAATTCTTTTTGTCCGTGGCGGACTTGGTATTATCCATGGCCATTGCCGCCAGTTCGCCCATCCGTTGGAGAGCGTTGGTCACATTTGACAAATACCCATCAGCCGTCTGGATCTTGGAAAGGGAATTCGCCAAATTACTGCGCGCTGCATTAACCCGAGACGTCTGAGTTTCCAAACGACTAGCCACCACCACTCCCCCCGCATCATCAACCGGCGAAAGCGTGCTTCCAGAACCAATACGTTCCATACTCTCGGTCGCCTTCTTCACGTGCGACTGATACGCATTGATCGCCCTAACAGCACTGGTGGAATCAATTTCCATAACTATTTCGGTCTGTTTTCAAACAGTTCTTTTGCCGTTTCACAGCAGTCCCTATGCCAGAAACAGCTAAACAACTCGAATTACCGTCCCTTCCCGCACAAACACGCGACCCCAATTTAGTACGTGAACGTACTTTTTAGGTTGCCTTTTCCGTTTTTATTGGGAACATTTGCATTGCAGCCGTTGAAACTAACGGCGCGAATTCGAGGTATTTCATGAAGAACAGGCTGAATTTTGGCTGTATAGGGCTTTTAAGTGCTGTAGCTTTTACTTTGCAGGCTGCTGATTGGCCGTTGTTTCGGGGGGATCGGGGGTTGACCGGGGCGGCGGCGGGGAAGTTGCCGGAGAAGCTCTCGTTGTTGTGGAAGTTTGATGCCAAGGGGCCGGTAAAGGCATCGGCGGTGATCGCCAATGGGATGGCCTATGTGGGCGGCGATGACGACGGGAAGAAGGGGCTCAAAGGCAAACTTTATGCCATCGATCTCGCCACCGGCAAACAGGCCTGGGATTTTACCTGCAACGATCCGATTGAGGCTTCGGCGATGGTACTGGATGGGCACGTGTATGCGGGGTCAGTGGATGGCTTCGTGTATGCGCTGGATGCGAAGACGGGCAAGGAGTTGTGGAAGTTTGAAACGGGCGACCAGATTACCGGCGCGCCGAATTGGACCAAGTCTCCCGATGGCAAGAAGACCTATGTGCTGGTGGGGAGCCATGATTTTTTCCTCTACTGTCTGGATGCCAAAACGGGTGAGAAGGTGTGGGAGTATGAGTCTGAGAATTACATCAATGGTTCCCCGGCACTGACGGATGGCCGCACGATGTTTGGCGGCTGCGATGCGTTGCTGCATGTGATTGATATAACCAAGGGCGAACGCGAGAAGGTGATTAATGCCAATTCATATATCATCGGTAGTGTGGCGGCGGATGCGGGCCGTGTATATGTGGGGCATCACGACAATGAATTTCTCTGCATCGACCTAAAAGCCGGTAAGATTATTTGGAATTACAAGGATCGACTCTTCCCGTATTCCTCCTCGCCAGCGTTGACAAAGGATCGCGTGCTCTTTGGCGGGCAGGATAAACGCCTGCATTGTCTCCGGCGCGATAATGGCGAAGCGATCTGGACCTTTGCCACGCGGGGGCAGGTGAATAGTTCGCCGGTGGTGTGCGACGGCAAAGTGTTGGTGGGGTCCAATGACGGCCGCTTGTACATGGTATCGTTGGATCAAGGGAAATCATTGTGGAGCTACGAAACGGATGACTCCATCACCGCGTCGCCGGCGGTGGCCGGAGGAAAAGTAGTCATCGGCAGCGAGGACGGCACCGTGTATTGCTTCGGAGTGAAGGTAAAATAATGAGTGCTCCTGCCCCTCCCACGCCCAGTAAGCCACCGTTGGAAACACAGACCACGGTCGGTAATTATTTTGTCTCCAACTATCCGCCGTTTTCATTTTGGAAGAAAGAATCCCTACCGGAAATTGAGGCCGCCATGGAGCGAGATCCAGCTGTGGACACGCCGCTGGGGGTCTACGCGCATATTCCGTTCTGCCGAAAGCGTTGCCACTTTTGTTATTTCCGCGTGTACACGGACAAGAATGCCGACTCCATTAGAAGCTACCTCGACGCGATGTTGGAGGAGCTGACGATTTATGTGAACAAGCCGTTTATCGGCGGGCGCAAACCAAGCTTCGTTTATTTTGGTGGCGGCACGCCCAGTTACCTATCGAGCAGCCAATTGTTTCATCTTACCGATGGCATGAAGGAGTTGTTACCTTGGGACGAGGTGAAGGAGGTAACTTTCGAGTGCGAGCCGGGCACGTTGACGGATAAGAAACTGAAGACGCTGCACGAGGTCGGCGTCACGCGTCTGAGCTTGGGCGTGGAGAATTTCGACGATCACATTCTTGAGATCAACGGCCGCGCCCATCGCGGCGGGGAGATTGATCGCGCGTATGGATACGCTCGCGAGGTGGGTTTCCAGCAGATTAATATCGATCTGATCGCGGGAATGTTGGACGAGACGGAGGACAACTGGAAAGCCTGCGTGGCCAAGGCCATCGAGATGGCGCCGGATAGCATCACGGTTTACCAAATGGAGGTGCCGTACAACACTACCATTTACAAGCGCATGAAGGAGGAGGGCAAACTCGCCGCGCCGGTAGCCGACTGGGACACCAAACGGCGCTGGACCGATTACGCCTACAACGAGCTGGCCAAGAACGGCTACACCGTCACCAGTGCGTACACGGCGGTGAAGGATTCCTCCAAGGTGACCTTCGAGTACCGCGATCAACTATGGGCGGGGGCGGATTTGCTTTCTGTGGGCGTAGCGTCGTTCGGACACATCGGCGGCACACATTATCAGAACCACCACGACTTTGATCCCTACGTGGAACAGTTGGGCAATGGCGACCTACCGGTATACCGCGCGTTAACCCCCAGTGATGATGAACGGCTCATTCGAGAATTTATTCTGCAGCTCAAGCTTGGCTCGGTGAGCCTGCAGTATTTCACCGACAAATTCGGGACCAACCCCGCCGAGCGTTTTGCCGAACCGCTCCAGCGCATTGCCGACTGGGGGTTCCTGACCATCGAAGGCGATCGCGTGAACATCAACCGCGAGGGCCTGCTGCAGGTTGACCGGTTGCTCCATGAATTTTTCCTACCCGAGCATCGCAATGCCCGTTACGCCTGATCATTCAGATGCCTGAAACAGCACCCAGCCTTTCTCTTGAAGATGCCGCTCGCCCATTGCTGGAGTTTTACCAGCGTGCCGGCGAGGCTGCGCCAGACCTCCTGCTGATCGATGGCAGCGAGATGCCCGAACCCTACCGCCGCCTGCTGGTGCATGACGATGATATGACACCCACGCTGGAGGAATTTCATGGTGACCGTATTCATCTGCGCCTGCTAGGCCGTGAGGAATCCGAGGCCAGCTACAAACGCGAGGTGGTGCTGGAGGCCGGCGAGGATAACAAACCGGTGGAGTTCGGTGCCATTGCGATTCATCTAGAGCATTTTCCGGAACAGGCGCGCGCGTTGGTGCTCGGCGAAAGTGTGCCCCTGGGCACGATCCTCAACGAACACGCCATCCGCCACGAGAGCTGCCCGCAGGCCTATTTCAAGGTGCAATCCGATCCGCTCATCACCGAAGCGTTCGGTCTGGACGCCTCCACTGAACTTTACGGCCGGTGCAACATCCACCGGGATCTGAACGGGAATCATCTGGCGGAGATAGTTGAAATTTTGCCACCAGTATAATTTGTGAGAGGTTTATATGATGGAAAACAATCATTTCGATGTGATTATAATCGGAGCCGGACCCGCTGGCTCGTCAGCAGCCACTATTTTAGCTGAAAATGGGCGTAGGGTTTTAGTTTTGGAACGGGAGAAATTCCCCCGGTACCACATCGGTGAATCTCTAATTCCCTTCACATTCCACCCTCTTGAACGTCTTGGAATGGTAGATCGCCTGAGAGATTCAGCCTTCGTCAAAAAGTATAGCGTCCAATTTATTTCCCCAGAAGGCGATGCGAGTCAGCCCTTTTACTTCTTCAATCGATACGACCGCGACACTGTCGCCCAAACTTGGCAGGTGATGCGAGCGGATTTTGACCTTATGCTTCTTGATAATGCGCGAGATAAAGGAGCTGAAGTCATTGAAGAAATTGCGGTAAAAGAGTTGATTTGGGATGAAGATAAAGTTGTGGGTGTAAGAGCTAGGACGAAAGACGGTGAGGAAACAGAATTTTTTGCTCCGCTCACCTTTGATGCCACAGGCAAAGAGGCATTTACTGCAACGCGCAACGGTTGGCGCGAACGAGACCCTTATTTAAATAAAGTGGCGGCCTGGGCATATTACGAGGGTGCTACTAGGCAGGAAGGGATTGATGAGGGAGCCACGGTGGTCGCATTTGTCCCGGAAAAGGGATGGTTCTGGTGGATTCCACTCCACGACAATCGGGTGAGTCTGGGAATAGTTGCGGAAGGAAAATACCTCAGTCGCGATGGAGTCCGAAAACCCCAGGAAATGCTGGAACGCGAAATCGAAAATAACCAGTGGGTTAAAGAAAGACTTGGCCCAGCCAAAAGGATTTCTGACTTTTATATCACCAACGAATACACCCATCACTCACGGCACTGTGGCACTCATGGCTTATTGCTTTTAGGAGATGCCTTTTGTTTTCTGGATCCAGTTTTCTCTAGCGGTCTGATGCTTGCCTTGAAAAGTGGTGTCATGGCTGCGGACGCGGCTGAAAACGCGTTTGAAGCTCAAGATCTAAGCCCCAAACAATTTACTGAATACTCCAGTACACTCCGGCAGGGTATTGAAAACATGAGAAAACTGGTATACGCCTTTTATAATGAAAATTTCAGTTTTTCCGATCTCGTGGAGAAACACCCTGAGATTGCAGGCGACGTGACCGACTGTTTGTCGGGTGATGTTAATAAGGATTTCACTGAACTTTTCAGATGCGTAGAGGACTTTTGCCCAGTTCCAGAAGCCCTTGATTTAGGAGCCCCATTAGAATCAAAGCAGGAACCATTGCTCACTTAATCAATTCATTGTTTGCGCATAACTGGCGTTGGTCTAGAACCTCCCTGTGAACATTGTCCAAATCACACCCGGCGCCGGGAAAATGTATTGCGGGAATTGTTTCCGTGACAACGCGCTGGTGGCCGCATTACGCGAAGCGGGGCATGAAGTGACAATGATTCCGCTTTATTTGCCATTCACGCTGGATGAGGAAAATCAGGCCGGCGATACTCCCATTTTTTATAACGGCGTAAACGTCTATCTGGAACAGAAATCTGCCCTTTACCGCGCTGCCCCGCGCTGGCTACATCGGGTGGTGGGGTCGGACACCATGCTCGGTTGGGCCGCCAGTCAGGTTGGCAAAACACGCGCCGAGGAAGTCGGCGATCTCACGATTTCCATGTTGCGAGGCGAGGAAGGCCATCAGGCGCGTGAGCTGGAGGAGCTGATCGGCTGGCTGAAAACACAGCCGAAACCCCACGTCATTTCGCTCTCCAATTCTCTGCTGCTAGGGCTGGCGCATCGGCTCAAGGAAGCCATTGGCGCGCCGGTGGTGTGTCTGTTGCAAAACGAGGCACCGTACATCGACAGCATGCCCGAGGAGGTGCGCGAGGAGGTCTGGCAGATCATGGCCGAGCGCGCGCAGGAGATTGATCAGTTCATCGCGCCAAGTGCGTTTTATGCCGGGCTCATGCGCGACAAACTGAATCTGACCGCCGAACGCGTGCAGGTGATTCACAACGGCATCAATCACGACGGCTATAGCGCTGAGCGCGTGGCGCCCAATCCGCCGGTGGTCGGGTTCTTTTCGCGCATGTGCAAGGATAAGGGCCTCGATACCCTGGTGGATGCCTTTATCAAAATGAAACAGGATAACCACATCCCCCAACTACGCCTGAAAATCGGCGGCGGTTGCGGCCCGGGCGATGAGCCCTTTGTGGGGCGCCTGCGCGAACGTCTGCAAGCCAAGGCACTGCTGAGCGATGTAGAATTTCATCCAAACCTCAACCGCGAAGAGAAGCAGGCGTTTTTGAAATCGCTCTCCGTGCTCTCCGTGCCCGCTCAATTTGGCGAGTCGTTCGGCTTTTATGTGATCGAGGCGCTGGCCGCCGGCGTACCGGTGGTGCAGCCGCGTTGCGCGTCGTTCCCCGAATTGCTGGACGCCACTGGCGGCGGGCGTGTGTACGATCACGAAGGGCCCGAGAGCCTTGCAGCCGCACTCGAAGGCATGCTCCATAATCCCTCCGAGGCCAAGGCCGTCGGCCTTAAGGCCCGCGAGGTGGTGCGCGAAACATTTTCCGTCGAGCACATGGCTAGGCAAATGATCGACCTGCTCGCCGGTTTGGTGTCCAATCCGTCCCCAACCCCGGAGGCATAATGGCAGCACACGAATTTACTATCACACGCCGCGTCGAGTTTAGCGAGACGGACATGGCCGGCATTGTTCATTTCTCAAATTTCTGCCGCTACATGGAGCACGCCGAGCACGCGTTCTTCCGGTCGCTCGACCGTTCGATTGTCGATCCCGCCCTCGGCATTGGCTGGCCGCGTGTGCATATGAGCTGTGACTTCAAGAAGCCATTGCGCTTTGAGGACGAAGTGGAGATTCAGCTGCGGGTATCGGCCAAGACCAGTAAATCCATCAGCTACCAATTTCGTTTTCGAGTGGCCGACGCGGAAGCCGCGCGCGGGACGCTCACCGTCGTGTGCGTGCGCCGCAATGAAGCCGGCGAAATGAAGGCCGCCAGTATTCCGCCGGAGATCGCCGACCTGATTGAGGTGGCGCCTGCGGATAAGTTGACCGATTAACGTTTGAAGCACTGCAACCCGAACCCTAGAGTCGAAAAAATTATGGCAGCAACTACCACAGCATCCGGCATTCCATGGTTTGCCTGGGCACTACTCACCGTCATCTGTTGGGGCACCTATGGCGTGTGCATGCACACCGGTTCCATGAACATGGAAAGCAAAGCGCACGGCCGCATGATGGCCTTTCTGTACGTGGGCCTCGCGTATTTTCTCACGGCCGTCATCGCGCCGCTCATTATACTCAAGCTCAAAGGCGGTCCGGTGGATTTCTGGAACTATCCGGATGCCGGTTGGAAATGGAGCTTGGGCGCAGGTATTCTGGGCGCCATTGGGGCGCTCGGGGTGCTCTTGGCCTTTGGAGCTTCTCCCAATCCGCCGGTGTATGTGCCGATCGTCATGTCCATCATCTTCGCCGGTGCTCCGATCGTGAATGCCGCCGTCAATACCACCAAACAAGAATTGTGGAGTTACGTTCAGCCGCAGTTCATCCTCGGCATCGTTCTCGCTGCCATTGGCGGCTATTTGGTTACCAAGAATCCGCCCACGCCGCCGCCCGAAACGAAGCCAGTCACAGCCGCCACCGGCGACGCCAATACTTCCGGCGATTCCAAAGATTAACCGTCATGGCCGAGGCGCCGTCAACCGGCCGGGAAGCCGTTCGCATCGCTCAACTCGGGCGGTTGCGCGAACTGCTCCGTGCCGTGCGACCGGCCAACGCCTTTTACGAAACCAAGCTCGCGGCAGCCGGGGTTGATGAGTCCATCAGCAGCCTGGAGGATTTCGCCGCGCGCTGTCCGCTGACCACCAAGGACGAACTGGCCGCCGATCAAGCTGCACAGCCGCCTTACGGCACCAATCTGTCCTTCCCGCTCGCGCAGTATAATCGCATCCATCAAACCAGCGGCACCACCGGCAAACCCCTCCGCTGGTTGGACACTCCTGAGAGTTGGCAAAGCATGCTTGAAAGCTGGCAGACCGTCTATCACGCCGCCGGCATCACGCGCGAGGACCGCGTGCTCTTTGCATTTTCCTTCGGGCCCTTCATCGGGTTCTGGATGGCCTACGAGGCCGCTACGCAAATGGGTTGCCTTTGTTTCCCCGGCGGCGGCCTCACCAGCACCACGCGTCTGCGCATTCTTCTGGAAAATGAGGTCACCGTTCTGTGCTGCACGCCCACATACGCGCTGCGATTGGCCGAGGTGGCTGCTCAGGAAGGCGTAGATCTTTCCGAGGCCAGGTTGAAGACCATCGTGGTCGCCGGCGAATCCGGCGGCAGCATTCCCGCCACACGCGAACGCATCGAGGACGCCTGGCCAAACGCGCGGGTATTTGATCATCACGGTATGACCGAGGTCGGCCCGGTGACCCACGAATGGACGGCTGAACCCAACAATCTGCAAATCATTGAGGACGCCTACTTCGCCGAGGTCGTCCATCCGGGCACCAACGACTCCGTGGCCGAGGGAGAAGAAGGCGAACTGATCTTGACCACGCTCACCCGCACGGCCATGCCGTTGCTGCGTTATCGCACTGGTGATCTGGTGCGGCCGGAGATGCAGGGCGATGCCTTCGTCCTGCGCGGCGGTATTCTCGGGCGCGCGGATGACATGATCATCGTTCGTGGCGTGAACATTTATCCCAGCGCCTTTGAGCATATCCTACGACGATTTGCCGATGTTGCCGAATATCAGGTGGTGGTCACTGAACAAACCGGCATGGCCGAGCTTCGCCTTCGATTGGAGCCCGCGCCCGATGCCGATGCCGCCGCGTTGCAGGCGGAGGTCGCCGGCACAATTCGTCATCAACTGAATCTCCGCGTCCCCGTCGAGCTTGCCGAGCCCGGCAGCCTTCCCCGATTTGAATTGAAAGCCAAACGCTGGATTAGAGAATAGCTCCATGACCGATTCCTCCCCGTTGCTAAAGCTGGAAAATGTTTCCCGCGAATTTCCCTCCGCCGAAGGCGATCAACCATTGCGTGTGTTGCGCGGGTTGTCGCTGGAGGTGGCCCGTGGCGAATCGGTCGCGGTGGTCGGCCCCTCCGGTTGCGGCAAGAGCACGCTGCTAAACCTGATCGGCTCGCTCGATCAACCCACTGGTGGCACACTCACCTTTGACGGCCGCGAACTTGGCGGTTTGGACGACGCCGAGCTTGCCGCCCTGCGCAATCGCGAGATGGGTTTCATCTTTCAAAGCCATCATCTCCTGCCGCAGTGTACCGTGATGGAAAACGTGCTCGTGCCCACGCTCGCGCATCGTTCCGCCACCGCCGACGATGAAGACCGGGCTCGACGCCTGCTTGAGCGTGTTGGCCTTGGCGAACGCCTCGCCCACCGGCCCGGCCAACTTTCCGGCGGAGAACGCCAACGCGCCGCGGTCGTCCGCGCCCTGATCAACGAACCGCAGCTCCTACTCGCCGACGAACCCACCGGCGCCCTTGATGAGGCCACCGCCGACAAGCTCGGCCAATTACTCGTGGAATTGAACGTTGAGGAAAACCTCACCCTCATCACCGTCACTCATTCCCCCGACCTCGCCGCCCGCATGGCCCGCACTGTGAAGCTTGCCGAGGGACAAATCGCCTGACATGACACGCCTTCGGCTCATCCTAGCCAGTCTGCGGCATCATGCTCGCGCACATGTGGGCACTCTGCTTGGGGCCGTGGTGGCGACGGCCGTGTTGACGGGGTCTCTGGTGGTGGGCGATTCGGTGAAACGCACCTTGCAAAATCAAGCCGAACAACGGCTGGGCTATGTCCAGGCGGCAGTGGAATTGCACGACCGCTTTTTTCGCGATGATCTGGCCAAACGCCTCGACTTGGGTGACCAATCCAGGGTGGCTCCCATTCTCCGCCTGAATGCCGCCGGATATCGGGAGAACGAGGACGGCCAAGTTTCAGCTCGGGCAAACAACATTCAGCTGATTGGGATTGATGATTCATTTTGGGGGTTCGCCTATCTCAAAGCCGACCTGGCGCCCGCGCTGAAGAAAGGCGAAGCGCTGATCAATCCGCGTCTGGCCGAGCAACTCGGCCTACAGGCCGGCGATGAATTTCGCCTGCGCATCGCCAAGCCCAGTGTGCTGCCGCGGGATGCGCCGCTCTCGGTGGCGGAAGATCTCACCGTGCGACTCCGGCTCACGGTGGTCAAAGAGATCAGCCCCAATTCCGAGCTGGCTAATTTCAGCCTGCGCCCCGGTGCTACCGCGCCGTTCAACGTGTTTGTGCCGCTCTCCTGGCTGCAGGAAGAGGCGGAACTGCCTGAGCGCGCCAACGGCCTACTGGCATGGGCCGCTCAATCCACTCCCAGAGAGTTGACGGCTCAGGCCAATGACCAACTCCAGAATGTTTGGCGGTTGGCCGATGCTGAATTGGAGTTGTTGGAAAACGAGGAGGACGACGCTATCGATCTGCGGACCGACCGCATTTTTCTCGATACCCAAACACTCAAGGTTGCGAACGCACCCCTCACGGCACTAACCTACATTGCCAATAATCTTCATCACGGCACCAATGCCACGCCGTACTCGATGATCACCGGGGTCAGCTCCAATTTCCTCGGAAGCATCACGCCCACCGGCGACAACATGGTCATCACCGAATGGTTGGCCAACGATCTGCAGGTGAAGTCCGGCGATCAGATCACGGTAGATTATTATGTGCTCGGACTGAACCGCCAGCTGGAGGAGCGTCCGCATACCTTCACCGTCAGTGGCATACTGGATACCGAGCAACCCGGCTGGCGCGAATTAATGCCCAACTTTCCCGGTATCGTGGATCGCGATAATTTACGCGATTGGAATCCCGGGATTGATTTCGATTCCGGCCGGGTGCGAGATCAGGATGAGGATTACTGGAAAAAACACCGCGGCACGCCTAAAGCCTTCATCGCCCTGGAAACTGGCCAGAAGCTGTGGGCCAATCGCTACGGCGAAGCGACCACCCTGCGGTTTCGGTTTAATGCGACCGACCGCACTGAGATCGAGGCGGCGTTGCGCGAGAAATTCGATCCGGGACAAATCGGGTTGCGCTTCCGCGATGTCCGTACCGAAGCGGTCGCCGGCGATTCCGCCAATGACTTTGGCGGCCTGTTCATTGGCCTGAGCTTTTTTCTCGTGCTCGCCGCGCTCATTCTCATGGGGCTCCTCTTTGTCTTCGGCGTGGAACAACGCGCCCCGCAAATCGGCACCTTGCTCGCCATTGGGTTTACCGGGAAAACCGTGCGCAATCTCCTTCTGGCCGAAGGCTTTGTGCTCGCCTTGCTCGGAGCCGGTCTGGGCGCCTGGGCCGGCTTGGAATACACGCGCTTGCTGGTGGATCTGCTGAATTCCGATTGGAGCGGCGCGATTGGCAACGGCAATATTATCTATCATGCCCAACCGCAAACGGTTGTCTACGGCGTGATCGGCGGCTTGGCTGTGGCATTGTTCACCATTTGGTTGACCGTTCGCAAACTGGCTCAGGCTCAAGCCATAACACTCATTCAGGGTAACCCGGCGGCTACCGACACCACCCATGCCGGCCGCAAGGCACTGCTAACGGCCGCGGTGTGCGCCGTAGGCGCGATTGGGCTGGGGTTGGCTATGAAGGATGCACAGGGCCAGATGAAGGCCGGCGGATTTTTTGGCGCGGGCATGCTGTTGCTTGTGAGCTGTCTGTGCGTGTGTCATGCGTGGCTGGGCAAAATGGCGACGGGCGGCGGCGCTTCCTTTGCCACCTTGGGCGCGATGGGTTGGCGCGGCAGCGCGCGCCGACGCGGACGCAGTCTGGCCTGCATCGGTTTGCTGGCGTGCGGCGTGTTTCTTCTGGTGGCCGTGGGCGCGTTTCGGTTGGACCCGAATGACGGCGCACAGGAACGCTGGAGTGGCACGGGGGGATTTGCGTTTTTCGGTCAAAGCGATGTGCCGGTGTTGTATGATTTAAACACCGAAAAGGGCCGCGAGGAAATGGCCGTGAACGGTGACATGAGCCTAGTGCAAATGCGCGTGCGCGAAGGGGACGATGCCAGTTGCCTGAATCTTAATCAGACTCGCGAGCCACGGCTGCTTGGGGTTGATCCCCAACAGCTGATCGACAAAGAAGCTTTTACGTTTACCAAGGGTGACGGCTGGGAGTTGTTGAACGGAACCGAAGACGGCACTGTGCCGGCCGTGGTGGATATGAACACCGGCATGTGGGCGCTGCATGTAAAGGTGGGCGACGAGATGGAGTACCCAAACGAAGCTGGCGGCACGTTTCCCATTCGCATTGTCGGCTTCCTCGCTAACTCCATGCTCCAAGGCGACCTGATTATCTCGGAACAAAACTTTGTGAAACAATTCCCCTCCGCCAGCGGCTACCGAGCGTTTCTGATTGATGCGGAGGACCCTCAGGCCACGGAAGAGGAGTTGAGTTTTGCGCTGGAAGATTACGGACTGGAGCTGACCCCGGCCACGCGGCGGCTGGCGGAATTCAGTCAGGTGCAAAACACATACCTCGATATTTTCCAAGCCCTGGGCGGGTTGGCATTGCTGCTGGGCAGTGTTGGCTTGGGCGTGGTGGTGCTGCGTAATGTGCTGGAGCGCCGCGGGGAATTGGCACTGCTTCAGGCGGTGGGTTTTCGGAAAGGATCCCTGCACTGGCTCGTACTCGCCGAACATGGAGGCCTGCTGGCGCTGGGATTGATCGGCGGCGTGGTGAGTGCGCTGCTGGCCGTGGCACCTTCCCTAACCGGCCCCGGACAAGGTCTGCCGGTGGATCTGCTGAAATGGATCATTGGCGGCATCCTAGTGAGCGGGCTCTTTTGGACATGGCTAGCGTCTGTGGCAGCCCTGCGCGGCAGCTTGTTAACGGCGCTGCGAAGTGAGTAGTTTTTGTTTTGTCGGTTCACTTCGAGGCAGGTTTAATCCACACACACTCATTTTATGAAAAGACATACCCTCCCTTTCATCCTCACCCCCAACCTGCCGTTGAGGGTTACGGCTCAGGCGAAAAACAATGGTACTTTAGCACGCAACCTGACTGACTTCGTAGTCGCCGCTGTAGAGCACGTGAAAAAAACAACTGACGTGACTCGCAAAGTCGTTTTCATTTTACCGCTACTTCTGGCCGGAGCCGCCTGTGTAACGCCACCCACGCCGGCCGTGGATGCGTCAACGCTCTTTCGAGAATCATTTGATCAACGGCAAACCTTGCCGGCGACCTTTACCCCTGTGAATGGTATGGCCACCGTGGCGACCGCTGAAGGCGGGCGCCATCTCGAGCTTCCCGCCACGCCCAAATTGGAGCACGGCGTGCTGTTTGGCCCGGCCATGGCGGAGGGGGTTCGGGTCGGCGCTCGTTTTAGGCCAACAGCAGGCGAGCAAGCCAAAGGCACCTTCGCAGTGGGGCTCAGTGGCCTGAGCGGGTATCGGTTGAGAGTCAATCCGGATCGGCAACAACTAGAACTATGCCGGGATACCGCAGTGGTCCAGAAGGTGCCGTTCCAATCCGTGCCCGGCCAATGGACTCATCTGCGCCTGCAATTGCGCCCCTTACCGGGTTTGAAATGGGCTGTGCAAGGCAAGGCTTGGGACGAATCTCAACAGGAACCCGAGGCTTGGACGCTGGAATGGACGGATACCGCCAAGCCGGAGCTGGGCCAAGCTGCCGTTTGGGGTACACCATTAGGCGGAGAGCCGGTCGCGGTGGATGATATTAGACTGTGGCTGATTGAGCCGTAGATTGTAGGGCCGACTACAGATCGATCGGACCGTCGAGGCGTTCGCCGTCCATTTCGTAGATACCAACGAGATAGCTGTTTTCCAATACCTCACCTACTTTTAATGTACCGAAAATAGTGACCGGCACATCCATAATCGGTTTCACTCCCTTGTTTTTAGGCATACGCACACTCACCCATTCGTTTATCTTCGGTACAGCGCCGTAGCAACACAAGGATTGGTCGCGTAGAATCAGCAGTTCGGTGATCAAGCCATCTTCCACCTTTAGTGGTAGCATGAACCCTTTGAGAGCGACCTTTTGTCCGTCAAATTTTTTGATGCTCTCAGGTATCTCATTGGATTCCAAAATCTTCTTAGCCTTGGGTTCGGTAATTGGATCATCCGGCACTTCGTAGGCAAAGGAAGATAGCCGATCGAAACCCAGTAGTGAGTAATCACCAATCTTGACGGGCACGGCAAGTTTGTTGGGTTCAGCCGGCGAGGTGGGATTGGGCACTTCAGCGGTAAATGCATCTGCAATGCCTAGCTCGGTGATCTCAGCTTGGTAAACTGGGTTTTCTGGATCCACTTCTACGCCCTGCTTTTTGAAGAGCGCTTGTTGGCCCTTGGTCATTTCCACGGTCACTTTGTCACCCGTAGCAAGGTTCTCTCTGGGAAACTGTTGTTTGGTCGACACACCATCTAGGTCAGTAAGGGTGATTGTAGTACCTTCCACGGTGTACCGACCCGAGCGCCCAAGTTCATCATGCCAATTACCTTCGACCATAAAGTTGATGGCAACCGGCTTGCTGCCGGGTAGCTTGGCATCGAACACGATCTTGGTGTTCGCGAGGGCGGTGGCCAACGGGCTATCGTCCACAGGCAGCTGAAACGGCTTCTTTTCAGGTTGTACTTCCGTTTCAGTTTTAACGGGAACTCGCCCAGTATTGGAATCAATTTCCTCAATAAATGGCTTAGGCGCGGCGTTTTCGCGTATTATCGCTTCACCTCGCTTCACCGTCACATTCGGTTGAGTAGACACCGGTTTACCGCAACCGACCAAACCAATTAGTACAAAAAGGCCAATTGTCCTAAAAAAATCCATCCGACAATTCTATTTCTTCTTAGTGAATTTAAAAGTAATATTTTGGAGCTTACGATTTTCAATCTGCAGTTCCTTCAAAGTCACATCGAACTCCGGTGTATCCTTTAACCAATCGATTTGGGCCGTGTAAAGAGAAGTGGCCTCAGTGGCAGGTGCCTCGCCATCCAATTGTGTAGGGGTGAATATAAAGGCTTTTTCCTCTTCACCAATCTTGGCTGTGGCCTCTACCTGTTCCATGAAAAACTTTAAAGGCCCTTCACTCGGATGGAATCGCATAGCGTGCATTTGCAACCTGCCATTAAGCGGATCGACTAAGAATTCCAAATGACAGAATTCATTTTCTACATCCACCAACACTCCGCCATTAGGTGCTTCATGGGAGTGGGCATGACCGCCACCGTGGTCATGGTCATGGTCATGGTCATGGTCATGGTCATGGTCATGGTCATGGTCATGGTCATTTTGATCTAATCGAGAAATATTGTTTTGTTCTTTGC
>MPLT02008962.1_pt1 | contig 17275 bp, 13 predicted proteins | sample 1617391 | NCBI WGS metagenome assembly MPLT02 (sample SAMN05944800, study PRJNA350692) | marine metagenome | biome: marine; feature: ODZ; material: water; isolation source: 70 m water sample filtered on 0.2 um supor filter | place: Pacific Ocean | collected 2012-04-08 | depth 70m m
CCTGACCTTCATCAATTTTTTGATCTTCATTAATCTGAAGGTTTCTTATTCTCTGAGCTTTTATGTGAATTTGATCAACAAATGAAGACACTCTCAGGATTCTCCATGATGAACCATAGTCTGAATTCTTATCATTGAAGACTCTTCTGGATTTTTCAATAACTTTTAAATATTGTGATTTAGTTTCTTCCATCAATAAAGGTCATCTTGATTTAGTAGATATATATATCCAAAAATATGACATTAAATCGTAATGTTAAAATAATCTGAAGAATCTATAAAATACTTAATGATCTAATTTAATATCTCACTATTAGCAAATTGTTCTTGATGCAATTTACGGTATCTACCATTTTCTTTTTCTATCAATTCTTTATGGTTACCTGTTTCTTGAATTAACCCTCCTTCCATATAGATTATTCTAGATGCTGATTCAATAGTAGAAAGCCTATGTGCAATAATTATTGAAGTTTTATTTTTTGTAATTTTTTTTGTCGCGCTCTTTATTAAATCTTCAGAGTATGAATCTATTGATGATGTAGCTTCGTCAAGAATAAGTATATCTGGATTCTTAATTAAAACCCTCATAAATGCTATTAATTGTTTCTGACCAGAAGAAAGAGTATTTCCTCTTTCTTGAACATTAAAGTTATAATTCTCAGGAAGAGACATAATAAACTTATGAATTCCAAGCTCCTTTGCAGCATTTACAACTTGATCCTTAGAGATGTCATCATCAAATAATGTGACATTATTTTGAATTGTATCTGCAAATAAGAAAACATCCTGTAATATAACACCTATGTTATTTCTTAAACAATTTAATTTATAATTATTAATAGGTATATTATCTATATTAATCTCACCATTTCTTATTTCATAAAGCCTTGACATTAAATTAATAATAGTTGTTTTACCACTTCCTGTAGGGCCAACAATAGCAAGAGTTTCTCCAGGTTTTACTGAAAACGAAATCCCTTTTAATACCTCAATATTTGAAACATATGAAAACCTTACATTATCAAATTCAATTTTTCCTTTAAAATTTGTTTTATCAATATTACCTGTTTCTTTAATTGATGAATCATTTTCAAAAATTGAAAAAATTCTATCAACTGCAACCATTCCCATTTGAAGTGTATTGAATTTATCAGCAATTTGTCTAAGAGGTCTGAATAATAACCCTGACATTGTTATAAATAAGAATAATGTACCAATTGAAATATTCACCCCGTCTAGATTACTGATTCCTCCATACCAAACAAGAAGACCAATACATATAGAACCTGATATTTCAGCAATTGGGAAGAATATAGAATTTATCCAAACCGTCCTAAGCCATGCATTTCTGTGTTTTATATTGATTTTGTTAAATTCACCTTCTTCTATATTTTCTCTATTAAATATTTGAACAATTTTAATTCCACTAATCCTCTCTTGAACAAAAGAATTTAGATTAGCAACTTCACTCCTAACTATTTCAAATGCTTTCTTCATAGCTTTTTGAAATAACCTTGTTGCATAAATCAAAAATGGAAATATTAATAATACAACGATAGTTAATCTCACACTAACTACAATCATAACCAATAAGATAACTGTCATCTTAAATAAATCTGCTATAATAGTAAATAAGCCTTGAGAAAATATACTTGCAATAGTCTCAATATCACTAACTGTTCTAGTAACAAGTCTTCCTACAGAGTTTTTATCAAAAAATGACATTTTCAGATTAATTATTTTATCAAAAATTTTAACCCTAATATCTTTGATTACCTTCTGACCTAACCAATTTGAATAGTAGGTAAAAGAGAACATAAATACAACTTCAACTGTTAATACTATACCCATTAATAATATTATACTTGCCATACCAGAATAATCTTTTGGAATTATATAGTCATCAATAACAATCTTTAATAGATATGGTGTAACAGTTGTAATTAAGGATAGAATAATTGCAAAAAATACTACCATATAAAAGCTTTTATTATATGGTTTAACAAATTGCATTAGCTTTCCAAATCGTTTTATATCAAAATATTTTGCTTTTACTCTTTCCAAGATTCTATGAATATTTTTTTATCATATTTAATTTCCTTTAAAAATAAGCCTTCTGCAGGAACAGAATAACCTGCATTTCGCCTATCTTTTGATTGAATTATTTTATTTAATTCTTTTATTGACTTTCCTTTACCTATTTCTATTAATGTTCCTACAATAGATCTTACCATATTTCTAAGAAATCTATTTGAAGTTATAGTGAATTTCCAATCTTCATCTGATTTAACCCAATTAGCATTAGTTATATTGCAGTTATATGTTTTAACGTCTGTGTTTGACTTAGAAAAACATTTAAAATCTTCGTATTCATAAAGAATTTTTGATGCTTTGTTCATTGCATTATAATCTAATTTATCACTAAGATAATATCTATATCTATGATTGAATGGATTTTTAGTGTCTGTAATATAATATTCATAAGTTCTTGAGATAGCATCAAATCTTGAATGTGAATCAGGCTTAACTTTATGAATCGCTTTTATAACAATATCTGCAGGGAGAAGTCTATTTAATAGGTAGCAAAGATTACTCTCTTCAATTTTACTTATAATATCATAATCAAAATGCGCAAACATATTTATCGCATGAACTCCTGTGTCAGTTCTTCCAGCTGATATAATATCAACCCTCTCTCTTAAAATTGTAGAAATTGCATTTTCCATAATCTCTTGGACTGTAATTGCATTTAATTGCTTTTGAAAACCATGATATAATGAGCCATCATATGAAAACTCAATAAAATACCTGTTAGTAGACATTAACTTAATTTGAAAGATATTTGTTTAAATTAAAAATAAATTTGTAATTTAGTAGTCTATTACTCAATAGAAGTTTATTTCACTTAATTATATTCAACCCAAAACTTCATTTAATATATGTATGATATAAAAATACTTAAAGATAAAAAGCTATCTGAAGTTATTGAAATTGCTGAAACTCTTGGCATAGAAAAAGTCAAAGGACTTAAAAAACAAGAAGTAATCGACAAAATACTTGAAGTATCTAAAAATAAAGAAAATGATACTGATAAATCATTAGATTCAAAAAAGGATAGCTCAGAAACAAAAAAACCTACACCTATCAAAAACAAAAACCCACATAGGATTCACTCTTCTAAAAGAGATCCTGATAGATTTAATAAAGATAAAAGAACTAGATACAAAGAACCTGATTTTGAATTCGATGGAATAATTGAATCTGAAGGCGTATTAGAAATAATGCAAGATGGATATGGATTCTTAAGATCTTCAGATTATAATTATTTATCATCACCTGATGATATCTATGTTTCCCAGTCACAAATCAAATTGTTTGGATTAAAAACTGGAGATACATGTCTTGGTACTGTTAGACCGCCAAAAGATGGAGAGAAATACTTTCCACTTATAAAGATTAGCAAAATAAATGGTTTTAGCCCTGAGGAAGTTAGAGATAGAGTTTCATTTCAACATTTAACTCCTTTATTTCCTGAAGAAAAATTTAATATTTCAGATAAAGAAAGTACTATTTCAACTAGAATTATTGATTTATTCTCTCCAATAGGAAAAGGACAAAGAGGAATGATTGTTTCTCAACCAAAGACTGGTAAAACAATGCTTTTAAAAGATATAGCAAATGCAATTGCTTCAAACCATCCTGAGGTATTTCAAATCATTTTATTAATCGATGAGAGACCTGAGGAAGTAACAGATATGCAAAGAAATGTTAAAGGAGAAGTTGTAGCCTCAACTTTTGACGAACCTGCTGACAGACATGTAAGAGTAGCTAATATTGTTTTAGAAAAAGCAAAAAGATTAGTCGAGTGTGGACATGATGTAGTTATTTTATTAGATTCTATAACAAGACTTGCTAGAGCTTATAATACAGTTCAACCAGCTTCTGGTAAAATATTAAGTGGAGGTGTAGATGCTAATGCACTTCATAAGCCAAAAAGATTTTTTGGAGCTGCAAGAAATATAGAGAATGGTGGTTCATTATCGATAATATCAACTGCTTTAACTGAAACAGGTTCAAAAATGGATGAAGTTATTTTTGAAGAATTTAAAGGTACAGGTAATATGGAACTTCAACTTGATAGAAAAATATCAAATAGAAGAATTTTCCCTGCTATTGATCTTGTTTCTTCAAGTACAAGGAGAGATGATTTATTATTAGATGAGAATACTATTCAAAGAATGTGGATAATGAGAAAATATCTTGCCGATATGAATCCTGTTGAAGCAATGGAGTTTATAAATGATAGATTTAAAAAGACTAAAAACAATGAGGAATTCCTAATTTCAATGAATTCCTAATAATCAAAATTAAGTCACAAAAACTATATAAGCTTACTTAACTTAGATTTCAAGTTAGCAGCTTTATTCTTATGGATAATATTATTTTTAGATAATTTATCAATAAGAGAAATAACAATAGGAAATTGTTTTTGAGCTTCTTTTTTACTCTTAGAATCTTTTAATTTCTTAATTGCATTTCTAGCAGTTTTATGCTGTAACTTATTCAATGATCTTTTTGATTCGTCAGATCGAATTCTTTTTATTGCAGATTTATGATTTGCCATATTTATAATTTTGTAGCCCGTAGGGGAATCGAACCCCTCTTTCCAGGATGAAAACCTGAGGTCCTAACCGATAGACGAACGGGCCAACAGGTTGCAAATTTAAATTAATTTTTAATATTTTAATAAGATTTAGCAAATATTACTTTATGCTTTGCAGGCTTACCTGAATATATACATTTAAGATCTTTATCTTCTCCATTTCCAACTATACATCTAATTGTTGCCTTTGTTTCTTTTTTAATAGATTCTTCTGTATTACTATCCCCATCCCATCCACAAGAAATAAATCCTTTTTGATTTTCTATTAACTCTTTGAAATTATCATATGAACTGACCTGATGTGTGTTATCATTAAGTCTTTTCTTTGCCTTAGCAAGCATTCTATTCTGAACATTATCTAATGATTTAATTATGTCGCCAGTTAATTTTTTAGAATTAGATTTCTGTTTATTTAGATCATCTCTAGAGAATATTTCATATTCATCATTTTCAATTTCTTTTTGCCCAATAACTAATCTAAGTGGAACACCTTTTAGTTCGTAATCATTAAGCTTATAACCTAAAGAAAAATTTTCTCTAGAATCAATTGTTACCCTAATTCCACTTGACTTAAGATCAGTAAAAATTTTATTTGATGTTTTTTCAATTTTATCTTTTGACTCATCGGAATTAACCATTGGGATTATAACTACTTGAGTTGGCGCTAGATTTGGAGGTAGAACTAAACCTTTATCATCACTATGTGTCATAATTAAAGCACCCATCAATCTTGTTGAAACTCCCCATGAGGTTGCCCAAACATAATCAAGCTTACCAGATTTATCAGCAAATTTAACATCAAAAGCTTTAGCGAAATTTTGCCCTAAAAAGTGAGATGTTCCTGCTTGTAGAGCTTTTCCATCTTGCATAAGTGCTTCTATACATAAAGTTTCCTCAGCACCTGCAAATCTTTCTGCTTCTGATTTAGATCCTTTCAAAACTGGCATAGCCATGAACTTCTCTGCAAATTCGGCATATATATTGTTTATCAATAGACATTCACTCATTGCTTCATCCTTTGTTGAATGAGCAGTATGTCCTTCCTGCCATAAAAATTCAGAAGTCCTTAAAAATAACCTTGTCCTCATTTCCCATCTAACTACATTAGCCCACTGGTTAATTAAAATTGGAAGATCTCTATAAGATTGGATCCATTTTTTATAAGTTTTCCAAATAACAGCTTCAGATGTTGGTCTAACTATAAGTTCCTCTTCAAGTTTAGATTCTGGATCAAGAATAAGTTTTCCTTTATTATCAGGATCATTTTTTAGTCTATAGTGAGTTACAATTGCACATTCTTTAGCAAAACCTTCAGCATTTTTTTCTTCTGCTTCAAAAAGAGACTTTGGAACAAATAATGGGAAATATGCATTTTGATGACCAGTGTCTTTAAACATTTTATCTAGCTCCTTTTTCATTAGCTCCCATATAGAGAATCCATATGGTTTAATCACCATACAGCCCCTTACTTCTGAGTTTTCTGCTAAGTCAGCATTTATAACTATATCATTATACCATTTAGAATAATCTTCTTTTCTTGAAGTAATCTTATTTCCCATAGAAGTTTGGCATAAAAGTTGTTTATATATAAATAGAAATATTTAATGCTAAGTTAATACAATTATATTTCAAAATTTTTAAATTTATAAGATAGATGAAACATTTTTTTAAGCTTCTAAGTTTGTTTTCTTTTTTAACACTCTTCTCTGGGTGTTACACATATCAAATGTCTTCTTGGAATGATGATGATGGAATTTACGTTTCTTCTATTAGAAATTATGACTATGGTCAATATTTTTCAGACCTAGCAAATGAGATTATTGAAGAGTATGAAGGTTCAGAAACTTTAGATTCTGAAGATCCAGATAACTTACCATGGGGATATAAACCTGATCAGATTCAAGTATTTGTTGACATTAACCCAAGAATGTATGGATATGGATATCCTTTCGGATATGGTTACGGATATGGTTACGGATATGGTTACGGATATGGTTATGGATATGGTTACCCTTATGGATGTGGATATGGTTACGGATCACCTTATCTATGTAGATATTATGGATATAGCGGATACTATGGTTATGGATATCCTGAAAGCCACTTATACTGGCAATATAGAAATAGATTAAGACTTTATCCGTATTATTATTATGATAGATATAACAATAATGGGTATGCATATAATAAAGACAAAGATTATGTGAATACTACAAGATTAGGTTATAGTAATTCTTCTTCTAGACGTGGAGAAAAAACAACTTCTAATTCAGGTGAAAGTTCAAAGAATTCAAGTACCATTAGAAATTTGTCTGGTCTTTCTATATCATCTAGATCAGGAGGGTATAATATATCTACTAATGATGTTCCTAACCTAAGAGAAATTAAAAATAACTATAGAACTCTTCGAGCAATTGAAAGAAACCTTGGCTCAAATTCTAGATATATAAATTCTAGCAGGTATAACAATTCAAGTGAATACTCTAATTCTACAAGAAGAGATATGAGTAATTCAAATTCTAGAGCTAGTAATGGTAATTATGGGAAATCAAATTTTTCACGAGGAGGTAGTTCTAATGTTGGTTCAAGATCTAGTGGTGGATCTAGTGGCGGATCTAGAGGCGGAAGCTCTTCTGGTGGCGGATCTAGAGGCGGTGGAATCGATTAAAAATCTATTAACTATTTAATTATGAAAGTAAAAAATTACTTTCCAATAATACTAATTTTTATTTTTTCTTTTAGTTATTCACAAACTATTGATGATATTATCAGGGTAAGCTCATATTACAACGATGGGACTGCAAGATTTAATGGAATGGGAGGAGCATTTAGCTCTCTTGGTGGAGACTTATCTGCAATATCAATTAATCCTGCTTCTTCAAGTATTTTTAATTATAATGAATTTGGAATAACAATAGGATTAGATGATAATACTATAAAAAACAATTTAAATGGCTATTTATCAGAAACCAAAAGTTTAGCAGAGACACTTAATCAATTAGGAGCTGTTTGGGTTTTTACTAATGGAAAAGCTAAATTTAGTTTTGCCTATAATCTTCAAAATGTTTATAGTTATAATGATAATTTTAGCTTCTCAGGTAATAACTCCAGAGGTATTGATCATTATTTCCTTTATTATGCAGATGGGGTTCCAAGTGATGATCTTTTAATATATTCGGATGAAACAACACAATCAGTATACAGATACCTCGGAGAAAATTATGGATTTGGAGACCAACAAGCATTTCTAGGATACCAAGGTTATGTTGTTAATTCACTAGATAATTCAAACAATACATACGAAACAAATGCAGTATATAGTCAGGTTAACCAGGAGATTAATATAGAAAGAATAGGAAACCACTATAAACATAGCCTTAATATCGGAGGATCATATAATAATTATTTATTCTTTGGCGTAAACCTAAATTTTCATGGAATAGAATTTCAAGAAAGAAAAATATTTAATGAATCTGGTTATTCTGATAACTCTAGACTTCAAAGTACTATGTTTAATGAATACTATAACTCAATTGGAAATGGGTTTTCTATTCAATTAGGTTCAATTATGAAAATTAAAAACTTTAGAATTGGATTATCCTATCAAAGTCCTACTTGGATAGACTTTGACGAAGAAAATGAGCAAATCCTTGAAACTAAAGTAAGTAGTAGCAATGAAATAAAGACGTATAATATTGATCCACAAACTGTTAATATCTATGATAAGTATAGACTTAAATTACCTTCGAGGACAACAGTTGGCTTTAGTCAAATTTTTGGACAAAGAGGATTGATTAGTTTAGACTATGAGATAACAAAATATAATAATGCAATGTTCCCTGACAATGATGATGATTATTTAAATGAATTAAACTACATAATTGACAACGAACTATATGCTACAGCACAATCAATTAGACTAGGAGGTGAATATAGGATAAAAAATAATAGCTTAAGAGCAGGAGTTTTTCACTATAAAGGTCCTGAGAATTTAAATGCAAATAAAATTAATGGGTTTTCAATTGGATATGGAATTAATTTTGGAGGTCAAAAATTTGACATAAGTTATGTATCACAGTCATCAATTTTCACAAATAAGTTATATCCAAAAGGTCTTACAACATCCTATTCTACTGATAGATCTGTGAATAAAATCATTGCCTCATATCATTTTAACTTTTAAGTTGATATTGACTATCTTTGAATAACAAATCATTACAATGAAATTAGACGATATTTTAAAAAGAGAATTAGATTCAATTGATCATGATCACCTAGGTTCTAGCTCTGAAAACCCTCTTAGAGATGATGCTTTTGACTTATCTGATGAAGAAAAAATTAATATTATAGAAGGAAAAGTTCATGATATACTAGAAACCCTAGGTATGGACTTAACAGATGATAGTTTAAAAGGAACTCCTTTAAGGGTTGCAAAAATGTATGTAAATGAAGTTTTTGGAGGATTAAACCCTAAGCACAAACCTATCTCCTCTACTTTTAAAAATAAATTCAAATATGGTGAGATGTTAGTAGAAAAAAATATTACACTATACTCAACATGTGAACACCACCTATTACCAATTATTGGATTTGCTCATGTTGCATATGTTTCAAATGGTACCGTAGTTGGTCTTTCAAAGATTAATAGAATAGTAAACTATTATGCCAAAAGACCCCAAGTTCAAGAAAGACTAACAATTCAAGTAGTGAAGGAGCTACAAAAAGTACTTAATACCGATGATGTTGCATGTGTTATAGATGCAAAGCACCTATGCGTTAATTCTAGAGGTATTAATGATGTAGCTAGCGCTACAGTAACTGCAGAATTTGGAGGTAAATTTAAAGACTCTAAATTTAGAAGAGATTTTTTAGATTATATAAAACTTGAAACTGAGATTTAATGCTATCAAAGCCATTAATTATATACAATTCCTTATCAGGCAAAAAAGAGGAGTTTAAACCATTTAAAAAAAATAATTTAGGACTTTATGTTTGTGGACCTACTGTATATAGTAATATTCACCTAGGCAATTGCAGAACTTTTATTTCATTTGATATTATATATAGGTATTTTTTGCATAAGGGCTATAAAGTGCGTTATGTTAGAAACATTACAGATGTTGGACATCTTGAAGATGACGGAGAGGATAGAATTACTAAAAAAGCAAAGGTTGAAAAGTTAGAACCTATGGAAGTTGCAAACAAATATACTAATGACTTTAGAGATACACTAAAAGAATTTAATGTCCTCCCTCCTAATATTGAGCCAATAGCATCAGGTCACATAATTGAACAAATAGAAATTATTAAAAAAATTATTGATAAAGGTTTTGCATATGAGTCTAATGGTTCTGTTTATTTTAACCTAGAAGAGTTTAGAAAAAAACACAAATATGGAAAATTATCCGGGAGAGAGATAGATGATCTTATTTCAAATACAAGAACACTAACAAAACAAAAAGATAAAAAAAACCCTTATGACTTTGCTTTATGGAAAAAAGCAGACTCAAAACATTTAATGAGATGGAATTCACCATGGGGTTTTGGTTTCCCTGGATGGCATCTGGAATGTACGGCAATGAGTCATAAATATCTTGGGGATAAGTTTGACATTCATGGAGGTGGAATAGATCTTAAATTCCCTCATCATGAATGTGAGATAGCTCAATCCGACGCATTGTCTGATTCTACTTCTATTAATTATTGGATGCATACAAATATGCTTACACTTAACAATAAAAAAATGTCAAAATCAACAGGAAACAACATTCTCCCAAAAGATTTAATCTCAGGAAAAAACAAGTTATTTAAGAGTGGGTACTCCTCTAATGTAATTAGATTCTTTTTTCTTCAAGCTCATTATAGAAATGTATTGGACTTAAGTGAGAATGCCCTTAAGGCATCTGAAAAGGCATACAATAAAATTGTTGATGCATCAGAAAAATTAAAAGGCTTAAAAGAAAACAAGTCCCCAGAAAGTAAATTTAATATAGAGAGCTGGATTAATGATTGTTATGAGTGTATGAATGATGATTTTAATACTCCAAAATTAATAGCTGAAATTTTTAAAATAATCAAATTAATAAACAGAGTTGATGATGGTAAGGAGAGTATTAACTCAAAAAACATCAAATTATTAAATAATATTTTCCCTGTTTTCTTTAATGAAATCCTAGGATTATATATTGAACCATCTAACTCAAGTGATAAAGATTCGTTAATAGATTTAATTCTAGAATTAAGAAATGAAGCGAGAATAAATAAAGACTATAAAACCTCAGACTCTATTAGAGATAGATTATCAAAAATTGGATATAACATTAATGATAAAGATTAGTCAAATACTTACCTACCCTTTTATTTTAATTATCAAATTCTATCAATCTTATATATCTCCTATAATTGGCCCTAATTGTCGTTATACGCCGACATGCTCAGAATATTCAATTAATTCATTTAAAAAGCATGGATTAATAAAAGGTTTATATCTATCTATTAAGAGAATTTTAAAATGTAACCCTCTTTTTAAGGGTGGTTATGATCCAGTACCATAAATATTTACTATTTTTAAAAAATGTTAATATCCCAAATAAAATGGTCCCCAAGTGATACTCTTTTTGAAATAGGAGGTTTTTCTATATACATCTATAGCTTAATGTTTGTTATTGCATTTGTTCTAGGTTATCAATTAGTTAAATCGTTTTTTATAAAAGAGAAAGTAGATCAGAAATATCTTGACCCCATGTTATTATATATGGTTATATCAACATTTCTTGGTGCAAGACTTGGTGAAGTTTTTTTTTACAACTGGGGATATTTCCAAAATCATCTTATAGAAATTTTACTTCCAATTCAAGAATCTGCTAATGGATCAATCCTTGGCCTAATTGACGGATATGAATTTGTTGGTTTTAGAGGATTAGCAAGTCATGGAGCAGCTATTGGAATTGCTATAGGATTAATTCTATTTCAAAGAAAATATAAATTTAAAAGCATATTGTGGATTTTTGATCGACTTACAATGCCTGTTGCCATCGGTGGCGCTTTTGTTAGAATTGGTAACTTTTTTAACTCAGAAATTGTTGGGAAATTTACAGGCACATCTTATGGGGTTATATTTGAAAATAGAGGTGAAACTCTTCCAAGACACCCAGTACAACTTTATGAAACCTTTGGTTATTTTATTTTATTTCTAATCCTATTAAAAATATATAATTCTTCTATAAGAGATAAACAAGGAGCCTTATGGGGTTATTTTTTAATTGGATTATTCTCTGTTAGATTTTTAACTGAGTATTTTAAGGAAGATATTGGAGGTATTGAAACATTTTTACCTATGTTATCATCAGGTCAATGGCTAAGTATTCCATTCATACTAATTGGAATAATTATGCTATATGTAAGTAATAGAAAAACTATTTGATCTTCTTATTATAAGAATCAAACATTACAGGTGTAGCAATAAATACCGAAGAATAGGTACCGACTATAACTCCAATAATTAGAGCAAACATAAAGCCTCGAATAGATTCGCCTCCAAAGATAAAAATTGAAGTTAAAACAATTAACGTAGTTAGTGATGTGTTTAAAGTTCTACTAAGGGTACTATTTAAAGCTGCATTAACTGTTTTTTGATTTTCCCAAGATGAGTGAATTTTAAAGTATTCTCTAATCCTATCAAAAACAACAACAGTATCATTTAACGAATAACCTATTACTGTTAGAAGAGCAGCAATAAATGCTTGATTAATCTCCATATTAAAAGGCATAATCTTATAGGTTAATGAAAATATTCCAAGAACAACAAGAACATCATGAAATACTGCTGAAACAGCTCCAAGAGAAAACTGCCATTTTTGAAATCTAAGAAGAATATAGAAAAAGACAATAATTAAGGATCCGAAAATAGCTATAACAGAATTTTGTTTTATATCATCAGCTATGGTAGGACCAACTTTAATACTAGACATTATCCCTACATCTTCACCTAAAGTGAACTTTTCATAAGATAATTCTTCTATATAATCATTTGATAATGCTTGATATAATATCTCTTTTATTTCTTGATCTACCTCTAAACCTTCTTCATCAACTTTATATTTCGTAGTAATTTTTAACTGATTAGCAGCACCAAAAGTTTTAACTTCAGCACTACCTAAAGATGAACTCAAATTTGATTCGATATCTGATGAAGAAACTTCTTTATCAAATCTAACTATATATGACCTTCCACCTACAAAGTCTACTCCCTGATTAAGACCTTGCGTAATAAGGGAAGTGAGAGAGATAAACAATATAACACTTGAGAGAATATATGTAATTCTTCTTTTTACTAGAAAGTTAATACTAAGGTTTGAAAATAAATTTTTTGTAGACGGAGTTGAAAAAGATATTTTGCCTGTTTTAAAAACTCTGTTATCAACAAGAAGTCTAGTAATAAATATTGCAGTAAATAGTGAGGTAGCTATACCAATTAATAATGTTGTTGCAAAACCTTTGATTGGACCTGTACCAAATACATATAAAACAAGAGCAGTTAAACCAGTCGTGATATTTGCATCTAAGATTGAAGATAACGCATTATTAAACCCATCAGATATTGATTGCTTTAAACCCTTTTCTTTCCTAATTTCTTCTCTAATTCTTTCAAAAATTAAAACATTTGCATCTACCGATATACCAATAGTAAGAACTATTCCTGCAATTCCTGGAAGAGTTAAAACTGCACCTAAACCAGCTAAAATCCCAAAAATCAATACTATATTAAATATTAATGCTATATCAGCAAAAATTCCTGACAAACCATAATAAAAAACCATCCAAACCAATACTAAGGTTAATGCTATTAGAAATGAATAAACACCACTGTCAATTGCTTCTTGGCCTAGAGATGGCCCTACGACTTCTGATTGAATTATATCCGCCGATGCAGGTAATTTTCCAGCTCTTAAAACATTAGCTAAATCAATTGCTTCATTTAAATCAAAATCACCAGTTATTTCAGATCTACCTCCAGAAATAGCACCTCTTGAAACACCAGGAGCAGAATAAACTATATCATCTAGTACTATAGCAATATTGGTTTGTTGCCTATAAGCTCTTTCAGTTAAAACCTCCCATACTCGTGAACCTTGAGAATTCATCTGCATAGATACTGCAGGAGCATTTGTAGCATCAAAGCTTTGAGAAGCATCAACAACAACTCCTCCACTAAGTGGTGGAATATCCTGTCTATTTGTTTTAATTGCATATAAACCTATTAAACCATTAACATCCTCCTTACCCCATAAAAACTTTATATATCTATTAGTAGGTGGTAATAATTTTCTTACTTCTGGTAAATCAAGATAGTAAGAAATTAATTCCTGATCATTTGGTGAGAAATTTCCTAAAATAGGTCCACCTTGAAAAGAAGGAGTTTTTATAAGGCCTAAAAGAGGGTTAGATTGATTAATATTTGTTTCTTCAGTGTTATCTTCTACTTCAGATAACAAATCTTCTATACTTGATTCAACTTCATTATCAGGAATATTTAAGTCCTCTAGAGATCTTAGATACTCATTAGCTGACAAAAGGAAATCTCCTAATTCATCATTTTTATATGTTTCCCAAAATTCAAGCTGAGCAGTACTTTGAAGTAAATTTTGAATTCTATCAATATCTTTAGCTCCAGGAAGCTCAACAAGTATCCTTCCTGAGGAACCTAATCTTTGAATATTAGGCTGTGTTACTCCAAACTTATCAATTCTCTTCCTAAGAACCTCAAAAGCAGAGACTATTGATTCATCAATCTTTGTAGATATTATATTTTTAATTTCCTCATCTGAAGTATCAAATGAAATATCACTTAAAGTACGATTACCAAATATATCTGGAGATGAAAGCCTACTTTGATCTGAATCTGAATCAAATGCTTCATAAAAAGATTCTAAATACGTTTGATCTGATTGTTTCTGAAGTTCATCTGCAACGTCAAGAGCATTATTAAATTTTGGATTGAGAGAATTTTCTGATAAACCTTTAAGCAAATCCTTAATAGAAATTTGTAAAATTACATTTATCCCTCCTTTTAAATCAAGACCTTGATTTAACTCTTTTGTTTTAGCATCATTATAGGAAGAATATAGCAGAACGGGTAAGTCACCTATTGAATCAAGAAAATTAACTTCTTCTCGAGATCTTTTAACTAGGTAACCTACCTCATTATCAGAAATTTTAGAAATTGCAGCATTTTCAGCTTTTCTTTCTAGACCAGAAGATATAAATGTAAAAGAAAGTTGATATATACTAACTATTCCAAATAGTAGAGCAAATGTTTTTATTAATGAATTTCCTTGCATTTTTTTCTAATTAATAAAGCGAGCAAATATAATATTTGAAAACCTAATTAACAACTTTATCTATATTAAACCTTTAAGAGTTAGATTAGTACTTTTTACAGCTTCTACACTTTTTTGAAATCTTTCCTTGTCAATTTCGTTAAGATTAACTTCAATAATTTCTTCAAGTCCATTAGTGCCAATTATACAAGGAACTCCTATACATAGATCATCATAACCATATTCTCCATTTAACATAACAGAACATGGTAACATTTCTTTTGAATTATTAAGTATTGACTTAACAAGATATGCAACAGATGCTCCTGGTGCATACCAAGCTGAAGTCCCTAATAGTTTTGTTAAAGTTGCACCTCCAACCATTGTATCAGATGCAATATTAGAAATTTTATCAACTGATAATAATTCAGATAAAGGTTTGTTATTTACTTTTGCATGATCTATCAAAGGAATCATTGTAGTATCTCCATGACCTCCAATAACCATAGCATTAATATTCTTCTGAGGTTCATTATTGAGTGCTAAAGAAATATATGTTTTAAATCTAGAACTATCTAGAACACCTCCCATACCTATTACCCTATTTCTAGGCAATCCTGTTTTCTTTAGAACTAAATAAGTCATGGTATCCATAGGGTTCGAAACAACAACAATTATTGCATTAGGCGAGTGTTTTAAAAGATTCTCAGTTACAGAGTCAACTATTCCCGCATTAATACCTATAAGTTCTTCTCTAGTCATACCAGGTTTTCTAGGTATACCGGAAGTAATTACAACAACATCACTAGATTTTGTTTTCTCATAATCAGAAGTTACACCTGAAATTTTTGCATTAAATCCTAATGAACTTGAAGTTTGCATTAAATCAAGACTTTTACCCTCTGCAAAACCTTCTTTAATGTCCAATAGAACAATTTGATCTGCTATATCTTTTATAGCTATATACTCAGCACAAGAAGAACCAACACTACCAGCTCCAACAACTGTAACTTTCATAATTAGACATCTATATTAGCATAAACAGCATTATCTTCAATAAATTTTCTTCTAGGTGGAACATCATCTCCCATAAGAGTTGAAAACCACCTTTCAGCTTCTTGCGAATTTTCAAAATTTAAAGATATCTGTCTTAATGTTCTTGTCTCTGGATTCATAGTCGTATCCCAAAGTTGATCAGCATTCATTTCACCAAGTCCTTTATAGCGTTGGATTGATGATCCAGATCCTAAATCTTTAGCAATCTTATCTCTTTCATCATCATCCCATGCATATAGTTTTTTAGCACCTTTTTTAACCAAATAAAGTGGTGGTGTGGCAATATAAATATTTCCTTGCTCAACCAATTCTCTCATATACCTAAAGAAAAATGTCAAGATTAAAGTTGAAATATGACTTCCATCAACATCAGCATCACACATAATTATTATTTTATTATATCTCAGCTTTTCAAGGTTTAAAGCTTTACTATCTTCCTCGGTTCCAACAGAAACTCCAAGTGCTGTGTAAATATTTCTTATTTCTTCATTTTCAAACACCCTGTGTTGCTGAGCTTTCTCTACATTAAGAATTTTACCTCTTAAAGGTAGAATTGCTTGAAAAACTCTATCTCTACCTTGTTTAGCAGTTCCACCTGCAGAGTCACCCTCAACAAGAAATACTTCACATTTCATAGGATCAGTTTCTGAACAATCAGATAACTTTCCTGGAAGACCACCACCGGTCATTACTGTTTTTCTTTGAATCATTTCCCTTGCTTGACGAGCTGCATGTCTAGCTTGGGCGGCCAAAATAACCTTTTGAACAATTATTTTTGAATCATCTGGATTCTCCTCTAGATAATTTTCAAGCATTTGAGAAACAGCCTGAGATACTGCAGAGCTAACTTCTCTATTTCCTAACTTAGTTTTTGTTTGACCTTCAAATTGAGGTTCAGCAACCTTAACAGAGATTACAGCTGTCAAACCTTCTCTAAAGTCATCACCAGATATGTCGAATTTAAGTTTATCTGTAAGGCCAGATGAATCAGCATATTTTTTCAAAGTATGCGTTAAACCTCTTCTAAATCCAGAAAGATGGGTCCCCCCTTCATGAGTATTAATGTTATTAACATATGAATGAAGATTTTCTGAAAAAGATGAATTATATATCATAGCAACTTCCACTGGAATATTATTTTTTTCACCTTCCATTTTAATAATATTAGAAATTATAGGCTCTCTTGATTCATCTATATACTTTATAAACTCACTTAAACCTTCTTTTGAATGAAAGG
>MPLT02253036.1_pt1 | contig 17232 bp, 16 predicted proteins | sample 1617391 | NCBI WGS metagenome assembly MPLT02 (sample SAMN05944800, study PRJNA350692) | marine metagenome | biome: marine; feature: ODZ; material: water; isolation source: 70 m water sample filtered on 0.2 um supor filter | place: Pacific Ocean | collected 2012-04-08 | depth 70m m
ACGTAACCACCAGCAGAAGCCAAACCGGAGGATTGATCAAAGAGGACTGACGGCCACCAATCACGTGCAATGCCTAAAGGCCCACCCCACCGATGAGTAATTTCGGTATCGGCAAGAACTGGAAATAGAGATTTCAAAGTGGCGATATTTGTTTCGTGCACGTTAGATAATTGTTCAGTTTTTGAATCCAGTTTGGAGCGAAAAACATATGGTGCCCCTCGACCGCCAAAAGCTATTCTCCCATCTGCCGTACGTTGCCCATATATAGTCATGAGTCGAGCGTCGCTAAATGTTGGGCGGTCTGAAAGCCCAATTTCCCCCCAAATCTCTTCAGAAATAGGTTCGGTCGCAAACATGAGGGAATATATAGGAGCTACCGCTCTTCGCTGTCCACGTATCTGTCCGGTATACCCCTCTGTTGCTCTAACGATGACTTCTGCTTCCAAAGAACCTTTATCTGTAACCACTTTTCCCGGGCGAATCGCTAAGCAAGAAGTTTCCTCATAAATGGTGACTCCACGACGTTCACACGCGTCGGCAAGCCCGCGAACTAAGCGAGTTGGATTTAAAGCAGCTACAGGGGCAAGGAACCGACCTCCAAGAACGTTGGTAGCGTTTCCGATTGAACGAGCTTCGTCCGGACCGAGGAAACGAACTTCTTCTTCAGTCAATCCAAGTTTTTGTCGAGCAGTAACAGCAGAGCGAATTCGATCTAGTTGCCCTTTATTGCGGGCCCAAGCTATTGAGCCACCTTTCATGTAGTGACAGTCAATGTTTTCGTCGTTAGCTATCCGTCCAATATCGTCAACAGCTTTATAGAGGGCACGCATTTGTCGTAACGCTGCATCCGTCGAAGAAGCTTTGGCAATATCCATTGGGCTGACACCAAATTCTCCTAAGGCCCACCCGCCATTTCGTCCTGAAGCACCAAACCCAGCAATATCTTTTTCTACTACTGCTATTCGCAGAGAAGCATCAAGACAACTTAAATGCCAAGCGGTCCATAGCCCGGTGAAGCCACCACCAATAATTGCTATATCAGCACTCCTGTCCCCGGGTAAAGACGAACGAGGAGTGAGATCTCCGGTAAATGTGTCATGCCAAAATGAGAGTTTTCGGTAGTTCTCGCTCATAGGTGAATCCTAACTGTCAAACCCGATCCCAAATCGGTCAAGTAACTTAAGCCACAATCCGCGGCGTCCTTCGTTGCGATCGGAACGTTTCATCATTGAGCTAGTTATTTGAACACCTAACCATCGGAAAGGTTCGGGAGGAAATGGGAAAGGTTTTTTTCTCACCATTTCTAATTCAGTACGTTCAGTGTCAATTCCATCAACAAGATCTAAAGCGACTTGAGCGCCAAACCTGCTGGCGCCGACCCCTAAGCCGGTGTATCCGACTGCCCATGACACTTGCCCGTTGTGACTGGATCCCCATGAACAAGAGAATCGTGTAGTGGTGCCAATCGGCCCGCTCCACTTATGTGTAAAAGACAAACCTTCTAGTTGAGGGAAAGTTTCAAAAAAATGTTCAGCTAGCATGCCGCAGGTTTGATCGTTACTTTCCACTTCAGGACCCACACGACTTCCAAAATGGTAGTGAGCGTCGTAACCGCCCCAGAGAATACGATTCTCTTTGGTCAGACGGTAGTAATGGAACTGATTTCCACTGTCACCAACTCCTTGACGATTCAACCAGTTCAAAGATTCCATCTGAGAGCCTGAAAGCGGTTCAGAGACAAGAACATGGTCATACACCGGAATTACGTAGCGGCGCATTTTTCTTAGAACTGGGTTAAAAGCGTTGGTGGCAACCACAACTCGATCTGCAGAAATCTTTCCGCTTTTTGTAGAAACCAATATTTTGTTCCCAGTTTTTTCTAAGCCAGCAACTGGAGAATTCTCAAATATTGTCACTCCAAGTGAAGTCGCAGCATCCTGTAATCCATTAACTAGTTTCCCAGGATCAAGCATCAGGGCGCTATCACGATTCCAAAGCCCAGCAAGATAGGTAGGTGAATGCACTTGTTCCTTAACTGCATGAGAATCAAGAAACTGAACATTCTCCCCAAGACTTCTCGCAAGACTGGTACTTTCAAGTAGTTGATCTACTTGCCACTGCTCAACCGCAACAGCCATTTCACCTGTTGCTTCAGCATCACAATCAATATTGTGCTTTCTTATTGTTTCAGCTATTCCATTAAGGTTCTCCCTGCCGAGCCGCAACAAAGTAGGCATTTCTTCTGGCCAGTGAGACATGCCGTTTTCGATTCCATGCGTAATTGAGGAATCACAAAATCCACCGTTGCGGCTGGAAGCCCCGTAACCAACTACTTCCGATTCAAGAATGAAAATTTTGCGACCTGGATTTGCTTCGCTGGCAAGCAAAGCAGTCCATAAACCAGTAAACCCGCCACCGATAATGACCAAATCAGCTTCTTCGCGCCCAATGAGCGAAACGGGATCTTTCGTCTGAGCGTCAAGTTGATCAACCCAAAAAACAGCCTGTTTTGTTTCGGCTAGTGATGGATGCATTGTTATTCCTGCTTCTAAGAACTGTTGTTAGAAAGATAGCGGATTAATTTATTGCCGCACCAGTCTTAGAAGTGGCAACTTAGCGCCGAAATAACTAGTGTGACGATAGTTACATTGTCTCTTCAGAAGAGTTAAGTGGTTGAAAATGAATGATTCCTCGTCAGCGGTTGAACTAAAAAATGTAGTAAAAAAGTTTGATGAAGTTACGGCCGTAGATGACCTAGACCTCACCATCGGAGACGGAGAATTCTTTTCTTTACTTGGACCGTCTGGTTGCGGAAAAACAACGACACTTCGGATGATCGCCGGACTTGAACTGCCAACAGCAGGCTCTGTGTCAATTCATGGAGAAGAGATGGGTTTAAAACCACCGAATAAGCGTCCGGTAAATACCGTGTTTCAAAATTACGCACTTTTCCCCCACATGACTGTTGCAGGGAATGTTGAATTCGGTTTACAAATGCAAAAAGTTCCGAAGGAAAAACGAAGTGAACTTATTGATTGGGCAATCAGCCTTGTTGAAATGGATGGACTTTCACATCGCAAGCCGACACAGCTCTCCGGAGGGCAACAACAACGGGTAGCGCTTGCTCGAGCGTTAGTTAACCGGCCAGAAGTTCTTCTTCTTGATGAACCTCTTGGCGCTCTTGACCTTAAACTTCGACAACAAATGCAAATCGAACTCAAAAACCTTCAACGTGAAGTAGGTATCACGTTTGTCTACGTAACTCATGATCAAGAAGAAGCGGTAACGATGAGTGACCGAATTGGAGTTATGCATGAAGGAAAACTCTTACAAATCGGAACGCCCGAAGACATCTACGAACGCCCAACTACAAGATTTGTTGCTGACTTTATTGGAAGATCAAATTTTCTTGAAGCGACCGTTGCTTCTGAAAATGAGGTAGTTCTATCGAACGGAGATCGGCTACAACTTCAATCTGATCATGAAACTGGCGAATCAGTAGCGATAACAGTTCGTCCAGAACGTCTAACAATTCATAAAAAAGGAGAAAACTCAACTGATCAACATCAACTTGATGGAATAGTTGAAACAGTCGTTTACTTAGGTAATGCAATTGTGTATTCAGTTTCTATTGACTGGATGAATTTAGAAGTGAGATCTCCTGAAACTTCAAATAGTCGGTATTCAACAGGTGACGAAGTAACTGTTTCATTTGATCCTCGATATGTATCAGTAGTCTCGGGGTAACTAACTAATGAAGAGAGTGTCTACTCCCGGATTAGAGAACCAAGCAGTTAAAGCAAAGGCGCGCCAAGGGTTCTTTATTGGACTTCCTTCAATTGTTTACCTAATAATATTTTTCATAATCCCACTGGGTTATGTGATCGCTTATTCTTTCGCGACTCGAAGCCGATCCGGACGAACCGAACTTCGCGATTGGAACGTTGATGCTTATGTGCGTCTCGGTGAAGATGTAGTGCAAGCTGTGGCTTGGCGCTCTCTTTGGATAGCAGTGTTAACAACTCTTATCTGTCTTCTTCTGGCCTACCCATTGGCTTTTTATATTTCAACTCGACGACCGGTTATCCGCAATTTACTACTAGTAGGAATCATGATTCCTTTCTGGTCAAATTTCTTGATCCGCACCTATGCATGGAGAGTCTTACTATCCAGCGATGGCTTGTTCACAAAAGTTGTTGAAGGGCTAGGGCTGGGTGATGGTCGGATACTATTTACCAGACCGGCAGTAATTCTTGGCTTAGTTTATGGCTACCTACCGTTCATGGTGCTACCTCTTTATGCCTCTATTGATCGAATCAACTGGAGCCTTGTTGAAGGAGCACGTGACCTATATGCATCTGGATGGAAAGCTTTCCGTCGAATTGTTTGGCCGCTTTCAAGACCAGGCGTCATTGCAGGCTCAATTCTTGTTTTCGTTCCTAGTTTCGGAGCCTATGTAACTCCAGCGATACTCGGCGGCAATAAAGAAAGTTTGATGGGAAGCTACATTGTTGATCAATTCATGGATGCCCGGAATGGGCCACTTGGATCTTCACTCTCGGTATTAGTCCTTGGAGTAATGCTGATAGGAACAATGATTTATTTCCGGCAGGGCGGTAGGAACCTATGAACAAAGGAGCCGCTCTTTCAACAGCAGAGCCCAAAGGCGCAAGCCGATGGGCCTTACGAATGCATTCACTACTTATTTATGTTTTCTTCTATGCACCAATAGTCGTCTTGGTTGTTTATTCCTTCAATGATGCTCAATTAGTTGGTGATTGGAGAGGATTTAGCCTTGGCTGGTATGAGGCATTCCTTGACAATGACAACATTCAAGAGTCCATCTGGATTTCAGTAAAAGTCTGCATCGCTTCAACAGTTATTTCAGTAGTTCTTGGGACGATGGCAGCATTATCGCTAGAAAGATTCCGTTGGTGGGGTCAAAAAGCATTTGACGCGGTTCTCTATCTCCCAATAATCATTCCTGATGTCACAATGGCCGTAATGATGCTGGCTTTCTTTAACGAAACATCACAATTGCTTAATCTGATTCCCGGAGTGGACCTTTCTTCAGGTTTAGAAAAGCTTGTTCTTTCACATGTTGCTTTCAATATTTCTTTCGTCTCTGTTGTGGTACGTGCACGCCTAGCGAACCTTGATGCAACAATGGAAGAGGCAGCATCTGACCTCTACGCCAATCGTTGGCAAACTTTTCGACGTGTCACTTTGCCACAGATAATGCCCGGAATCATTGGCGGAGCGTTACTGGCCATTACCTTGTCACTAGATGACGTAGTTGTTTCAAGTTTTGTTGCTTCGGTAGGAGGAACACCAATATCGGTTTATGTATTTGGCTTGGCGAGAAAGGGAGTAACTCCACTGATCAATGCCGTTTCCGTAGTCATGCTTTCAGCATCAATGCTGCTAATTTTAGCTTCACTTGGCTTCCAACGGGCAACACAATTCGCGAGAGAAGATAAGTAAATTGTCGCTAAATAAGAGATGTAAGAAGTGACCAGATAGTGTTGGGCACAGAACAATAGATAGGGGAGGAACCTATGAAGAAATGGATAGCGCTGGCAGCTCTATTAGGAGTTTTCAGTATTATGACCGCAGCTTGCGGTAGTGACGACGAAACGTCCTCGTTTAAACAGTGTGAAGCTGGAGAAACAGATGGCGATTTGGCGTTCTATAACTGGACCGAATACATGGATCCAGATCTCATCACTGCATTCCAAGATGAATACGGTGTGACAGTAACTGAAGACTTTTACCCATCTAATGAAGAGATGGTGGCCAAAGTACAAGTAGGAAACTCCGGCTATGACCTCGTAGTTCCCTCGGATTACATGGTCACAATCCTCATTGAAGAAGGGCTAATTCAACCAGTTCAAGAAGCAGCTGTTCCTAACAAAGCAAACATTGACGCATTATTTGCAAATCCACCGTATGACCCAGGTGCAGAATATAGTGCCGCATATCAATGGGGAACCACTGGTATAGGTATTGACATTGGAGTAACTGGAGCAGACATTCCTCACACATGGGGTCTTCTCTTTGATGCAGACCTTGCAGAACAATATGGACTCTCTGGAAAAATCAGTTTGTTGGACGATCCAAGAGAAACTATGGGTGCAGCTCTGAAATATTTGGGTTACTCGCTCAACTCCACAAGCGATGATGAATTAGCAGAAGCTGAAGCCGTCATTAAAGATGCAGTTAGCCGTGTAGCCGCTTTTGATTCAGATCAATACAGCGAACTCGTTGTTTCCGGCGAAACAATTGTTGGACACGGATACAGCGGTAACTTCCTGTGGGACTTCGAAGAAGGTGAAAGCGAATACGACTACTTCGTACCTGAAGAAGGTGGAACAGTTTGGGTAGACAACATGGCGGTAGTTTCAGATGCGCCACACCCTTGTACCGCATTCGCATTCATGAATTTCCTTCTTGACGCAGAAAATGGCGCACAACTAACCAACTACAACTGGTATGCAAGCCCTAACGGTGCTGCCTTACCATTCATCGATCAAGAAGTTCTTGATAATCCGATCATTTACCCACCGGATCAATCAAAACTTGAATACATCGAAGACACAGGAGACTTTGAAATCAACTTCACTGACTCTCTTACGAGAGCACGAAGCTGATCTAACTATCCTCCCAGGTTTTATCGGCCCTCACCTTCGGGTGAGGGCCGAAACCTAGGTAATTATTAGAAAGAAGTTCTAAGAGCAATGGAACATCAACGACTAGTTGAATTAGCAGAAGCTCATCTCTGGGGTCATTTCACGGCAATAAATAACAATGTTGACGGAATGCGTATTCTGGAGAGGGGCGACGGGTGCTATTTATGGGACACCGAAGGTAACCGCTACTTCGATGGGCTAGCCGGACTTTTCTTAAGTCAACTTGGACATGGCCGTCCAGAATTAGCAAAAGCTGCTGGAGATCAAGCCGCCGTTCTCGGATATTTCCCCATCTGGACGTACGGCCACCCAACAGCCATTGAACTCGCCGCCAAATTAGCTGAGCTAGCTCCCGGAGACATCAACCGAGTTTTCTTCACCACAGGCGGTTCAGAAGCTGTTGAATCTGCTTGGAAACTAGCTCGCCAATATTTCAAACTCAAAGGACAACCAGAACGCACCAAAGTTATTAGCCGTAATCTGGCCTACCACGGCACCACCATGGGGGCCTTATCAATTACTGGTCTTGAATCAATCAAAACAATGTTCGAACCTCTTGTACCCGGTGCGATAAAAGTCCCAGAAACAAATCATTATCGATGCCCTACCTGTCAAGACGAACCGCACTGCTCGCTCCACGCCGCCGATGCGATAGAAGAAGCAATCCTTGCCGAAGGACCAGAAACAATCGCCGCAGTTTTCCTAGAACCAGTACAAAACGCCGGAGGATGTTTTGAACCGCCACCCGGCTATTTTCAACGAGTACGAGAAATTTGCGACCAATACGGGGTCTTACTTGTATCTGACGAAGTGATCTGCGCCTACGGTCGTCTCGGTTACATGTTCGGCTGTGAAAAATTTGGTTACCACCCCGACATGATCACAACAGCTAAAGGTTTAACATCGGGGTATGCCCCCCTTGGAGCAATGTTGGTAAGCGATAAGGTCGCAGAACCTTTTGTCGGCACCGGCGAATCCTTCCTCCACGGAATCACCTTCGCTGGACATCCAGTGAGTTGCGCTGTTGCTCTCGCAAACCTTGAAATATTCGAAAATGAAAAAATAATCGAACACGTTCAAACCAACGAGACAGCCTTCCGAGCCGCATTAGATAACCTTGCAGACCTGCCAATTGTTGGTGACATCAGAGGCGCCGGGTACTTCTACGGAATTGAACTTGTCAAAGACAGCACCACTCGTGAGTCATTTAACGCTGAGGAAAGAGAACATCTTCTCAGAGGTTTCCTTTCAAACCGACTTCTAGAACTCGGCATGATCTGCCGAGCCGACGACCGGGGTGAACCTGTCATACAACTTTCCCCACCTCTTATTGCCGGTGAGGAAGAATTTGAATTCATCAACTCAACACTTCGCCAAGTACTCACTGAAGCAATGGCTGAGATGGGCAACTAACCCAAAAACCAAATGTATTTTTAATACAATTTATTTAAGGGCGCTCTCCATAGTGTCCAGAATTCGTCCAATTTCATCATCGGTGATGATCAGGGGTGGACATATTGCAAGACAAGTGCCGATAGGTCGAACGATCACACCATTTTTCAACATTTCGTTCCGGGTTGGAACAGAATCACGACCAAGTTCTGCAGCATAAACTGCCCCCATTCCTCTCCAAGACTCAATTAGTCCATCAGAGGCAAGAGCGGCTAGACCTTCAGCAAGTTTCTCACCGACATGATTCGCTCGTTCTGGAAGTCCTTCTTCTGTCATGATTTCTAAATTCGCAATTCCTGCAGCACAAGAAGCATGATGACCGGAATAGGTATAACCAGTTCTTAACAAAAATTCTGGTTTCTCTAACTCAGCGCATATATCTCGAGAAACAATGACACCAGATAAAGGAAGGTAACCGGAGGTCACGCCTTTAGCGAAAGTCATCAAGTCAGGAGTAACTCCAAAAGCTTGAGCACCAAACCAATGACCAGTACGACCAAAACCACAAATCACTTCATCAAATATCAATAACGCGCCATGCTGATCACAAAGACGACGTAATCCTTCCAAATAACCATCAACAGGCGGGTGAACTCCGCCTGCACCTTGAACTGGTTCGGTTAAAACTGCTGCGATTCGATCACCATGTTCTGCAAAAATTTGTGCGGCTGCTTCTAAATCGTCATGAGGAACTTCAATGAAATGAGGAACGAGATCTCCCCATCCTTCTCGGTTAGGAGCAATTCCTTGCGCGGAAGTTCCGCCAAAGTTCGTGCCGTGGTATCCGTTTGTTCTTTTTACAATGATTTGTCTTTCAGTTTGACCTCGTTGTTGCATAACGACACGAGCAATCTTTAGCACAGTGTCAACTGCTTCAGACCCAGAAGAACCAAGAAAAACACGGCCATCTGGATGAGGGGACCGTTCAACAATCATTTCTGTAATTCGTTCAGCGGGACTATTGGTGAATGGCGGGAAAGTGTTGTATGCGTGAATTTGAGACATTTGGCTGGTAACAGCTTCCACTATTTTGGTTCGCCCATAACCAACTTGACATAACCAAAGGTTCGCTAAACCATCTACATAGTCTTTACCTGAATCGTCAAAGACAATAGAGCCTTCTCCGCGCACAATATTGACGTAGTCGCTTGCTGCTTGTTCTGGAAGCGAAAATGGATGGAGTAGAGAGTTACTCATTCGAAAGGTCTCCTTAATTTTTCGAGAGGTACGCCTGGGCGCACCGGTTTAAGATCTTCTGGTTTAGTAAGTATGTATCCCAGTGTTAATAAGATCATCATAGAAAATCCTGTAATAAGCCAAGCCAAGGTGTCTCCATAGGAACTATAAATTGCGGCCAGCGCAAGAGAAGCCACGGCTCCAGTACCTACTTCAACTGCAGTCATTAAACCCTGCGCAGCAGCTTGGCGATCTTCAGGCACAGCTGCAGAGACAAGCATGGAAGCAGCGGAAAAACTAAAACCTTCTAAAACTCCATTGAAAAAAGCAAGAAAGATCAAAATACCTAAGCCAGGCACATATCCATAGAACAAAACAACTACAGCGTGGACCATCCATATAGAGACAGACCATCGGCGCGCCCCATATTTTTGAGCCAAAGTTCCCCCAAGTGGAGAAAAAACGGCAATAGGTAAAGCACAAATAGTAAGAGATATGCCAATGAAAGATTGAGAGGCTCCACGATGATCCAACTCAAGCACCCATATCGCTTCAAATGCGCCAATTAAAACAAACATTGCCATGGTTATTAAAAGAGCTCCGTTTAAGCGTTTAATACGAAGAAGACCGTTTAACCCTTTTCTTGCTTCATCTTTTTCTGCTGTGTCTGGTTGAACCTTGAACGTTGTCGGAAGTAGAACAAATAAGAGGAATGAAATACCGAGAAAAGCAAACCGCCAACCCATCAACGCTGTGAGTGCAGTTACGACAAGAGGGGCAGTCATGAAACCAGACATGTCAGCAGCCCCCATACGACCCAAATTCCGTCCGATTCGTTCAGGGTCAGCGACAATAACAGTGCGTTTCGCTGCCGGATACGCAGTGCCAAGTGCAAGACCGTACGCTCCACGCCCAACTAAATAGTGCCAAAGGTCTTGTCCGATAGCGAGAGTGACCAAGGATAAAATTCCCAGCGTTAAAGCGGAACGCAGCATTAGCGGAGCGTGCCCGCGATCAGCCATAGGTGCAGTTACCAAACTTGCTACGAAAGCAGCAGCGAAACCACAAGAAATGGTTAATCCAATATCAAAGTCAGAAAAACCTAGATCGTTTTTTAGTTCAGCGACGAGAGCAACGATGCCACCTAAACCAACAGACATCCCATAAAGAATGCAGTAGTAAGGAAGTAGTTTTGTCTCATTTTGAGTTGTTTGATTCATCTAATCTCGATTATTTACACCTGGCAGCACACAAAGCATTTCATACACAAGATTTGCTGCCGTCAAACTTGTTAATCCACTAACGTCATAAATAGGAGCGACTTCAACAAGGTCGCACCCCACTAAATTCAATCCTTTACACCCGCGAATTATTTCAAGCCCTTGAGGCACTGTCAATCCACCAATTTCTGGTGTTCCCGTCCCCGGAGCAAATGACGGATCGAGACCATCAATATCAAAACTCAAGTAAACAGGACCTTCGCCGAGTTGTTCCCGTATTTCGGTCATTAGCGGATTGAGGCTTTTCCCCCAACACTCTTCTGCTTGCACAACCCTGAAACCTTGCTCGCGCGACCAGTCAAAGTCGTCCGCCGCGTACCCAGTTCCTCGTACCCCGATTTGGGCTACTCGATTCGGATCTAACAGTCCTTCTTCAACTGCTCGACGAAATGGTGTTCCGTGAGCAACCTTTGCCCCAAACATCGTGTCGTTAATATCTGTATGCGCATCAACATGGATTAATCCAACTGGACCGTGCTTTTTTGCTATTGCTCGCAAAATTGGTAACACAATTGTGTGATCACCACCTAAAGAAGCGGTAATTACATCATGGGTTAACAACTCAATGAAATGATCTTCTATTTGTTCTACTGCAGCAGATAAATCAAATGGGCTAGAGGCAACGTCGCCAGTGTCATCAATTTTCAAACTGTCAAATGGGGCAGCTCGTGTTGCCATGTTGTAGGGACGAAGAAGTACAGACTCGTCACGAATCCCACGTGGCCCAAAACGTGCGCCAGGACGGTTTGAGGTCCCGATATCAAAAGGGACACCAACAACGGCTACGTCTAAGTCACTGAGACTGGTATCTCCTGGAAGCCGCATGAAAGTAGCGATGCCCCCGAATCGTGGCATTTGGTTTCCCCCGAGAGGCTGAGGATTCGAATTTTCAACCATTATTTTCCTTAAATGTCCATTTCCCAATAGACCCATCATCCTAGTTCCAGCCAAGCAAAGAATAAGTTTCTGTGACAAGATCGTCTTATGTTGGAATTCACAGATGAACAAGAATCATTTCGTTCTGTTGTGAGAGAATTTGCTGAATCTGAAATAAGACCCCATGCAGAAGAATGGGACCGTGAACACAAATTCCCAACATCTACTGTTCAAGCAATGGGAGAACTTGGCTTATTTGGGCTTATGTTCTCAGAAGAGTGGGGTGGAGCTGACGCGGGTCTAATCACACAATGCTTAGCTATTGAAGAAATAGGCCGAGTAGATCAGTCCATGGGAATCACCCTTGAAGCAGCAGTATCACTTGGTGCTCGACCGATAGCTGAATACGGAACAGATGATCAGAAAACCCAATGGTTGCCGGATTTAGTTTCTGGGCAACGGCTTGCAGCATTCGGGTTGACAGAACCAGATGGAGGTTCAGATGCTGGTGCTACGGCTACACGAGCTGAACAGGAAAAAGACGATTGGGTTATAAATGGTTCAAAAACATTTATAACTAATTCAGGTACGGACATCACGTCGCTGATTACGGCTACCGCTCAAACACAAGAAGGTATTTCCTCAATAATTATTCCTTCAAACACTGAAGGACTCATAGTGGAGCCGCCTTACAGAAAGATGGGGTGGCATGCTTCCGACACACATGGGTTAATTTTTCAGGATTGCCGAGTGCCCAAGGCGAACATTCTTGGCAAACCTGGCCGAGGTTTTGCTCAATTCCTTTCGACACTCGATGATGGGAGAGTAGCGATTGCTGCACTTGCAGTAGGACTGATTGCTGCTTGCCTTGAAGAGTGTGTCACTTACGCCAATGAACGTAACGCATTTGGTAAACCTATTGGCTCTTATCAAGCAGTTGCATTTAAATGTGCCGATATGGCTGCATCTTTAGAAACAGCGAGACTCGCTACTTACCATGCTGCCGGGTTACGTGACGCAGGAAAACCATTTAAACGAGAAGCCGCTATTGCGAAACTTCATGCAACGGAAGCTGCTGTAAACGCAACGAGGGAAGCCACTCAAATTTTCGGCGGCTACGGATTCATCGATGAGACCCCTGTTTCCCGTTATTACCGTGACGCAAAAGTTCTTGAAATTGGTGAAGGAACTAGTGAAATACAGCGCATAGTTATCAGCAGAGAGCTTGGTTTAGGAGAACTTGGGTAACGCTTGAAATGAGAAAGAACAAAACAGCCGACCAAAAGGGGAGAAGATGACTGAGAATGCTGCAGTGCTTCCCGATAAGCCAGAACCTAAGGGAAGATATCCGCATTATCGAAGAGCAGGAGACTTCATATTTGTCTCCGGAACCACTTCTCGCCGCCCAGACAACACATATGTCGGAGCGATAGAAAATAAATATGGACAGATAGAACTTGATATAAAAGAACAAACACGAGCGACAATAGAGAGCATAGGAAGCATCCTCAATGCAGCGGAAGCGACCCTCGAAGACGTCGTACAAATATCAACGGTTCTTATAGATATGAAAGATTTTGAGGGCTATAACGAGGTGTATGGCGAGTTCTTTGATGAGTCAGGACCTGCTCGGACTACAGTTGGCATTAACCAACTACATCACCCTCATCTCCTGATTGAGATAACCGCAACCGCTTACAAGCCGCAGCCAAACTAGGGGTCGTAATGCCTTCAATTCATAACATGAAAGCAATAAATATCCAAGCGTGGATAGACGAGCATCGCGAAATCTTAAAACCTCCCGTAGGAAACAAAATGATTTGGGATGACGGAGAGTTAATGGCATTTATTGTGGCCGGACCAAACGAACGCACCGATTATCACGATGATCCCGTAGATGAATTCTTTTACCAGATTGAAGGCAACATGATTCTTCGTGTGATCGAAGAGCCAGGTCAACCCCCGCTAGATATCGAAATTAATGAAGGGGAGATATTTTTTCTCCCCGCGCACACTCGTCATTCGCCGCAACGACCCGAACCGGGAAGTATCGGATTGGTAATCGAACCAGCTCGACCTCCAGATGGTGTTGAAGCATTTGAGTGGTATTGCCCCAAATGTTACAACCTTGTTTACCGGGTTGAAGTTGTAGTCAAATCAATCGTAGATGACCTTCCCCCGATATTTGATGCCTTCTATAGCGATGAAGAGAAACGAACTTGCAGTTCATGCGGGCATTTGCACCCTTCTAGAGAGAAATCTTGAAAATAGATACCCACGCCCATTTTTTCCCAACTATCGGAAAAGAAGAAGCAGAATCTTTTATGTTTGCTAAGCCGCCATGGTTGAATGTCAATGGCGATGATTCAGGCATGATGATGGATGGAGACACGGAGTATCGTTTGGTGCAATCGCCTCTATGGGATCCAGTCGAGCGTCTCAAAGAGATGGACGATAATGAAATAGACGTTCAAATCATTTCGCCCACCCCGCTTCTATTCTCTTACACTTCTGACTCAAAAAATGTGGCGCGCTGGTCAGCGCTAATCAATGACTTTGGGGCAGGATCCTGTGAAACTAATCCTCAAAGGCTTTATTCCTTATGTCAGGTTCCTCTTCAAGATGTTGACCAAGCCTGTATAGAAGTATCTCGCTCAATGGCTGCTGGTCACGTGGGAGTGCATCTTGGAACACATGTAAATGGAAGGAATTTTGACGATCCAGAGATGATTCGGTTCCTCCACTACTGCGCCACAGAGGGAATTCCGGTACTTATACATCCGTGGGACATGATGGCCTCAGAAAGAATGCCTAAATACATGCTTCAATGGCTTGTAGGCATGCCTGCTGAAACGCATTTATCGATTCTTTCATTAATTCTTTCCGGAGCGTTTGAGCGGCTCCCAAAAGATTTAAAAGTATGTTTCGCTCACGGGGGCGGCAGTTTCGCCATGCTGCTAGGAAGACTAGACAATGCATGGCATCGCCACGAACTTGTTCGCCAAGACTGCCCACGTCCTCCATCTGAGTATGTTGAAAGATTCAGTGTTGATTCAGCAGTCTTTGACGACAAAACACTCCGATTCCTTCTTGATGTAATGGGCGAAACAAGAGTCATGATGGGATCGGACTACCCATTTCCTTTGGGAGAGGTACACCCCGGCGAAATGATTGAGAATTCAGAATTGATTGATGATGCAACTAAACAGGCAGTGTTACATGACAATGCGGCAAACTTTTTTGGGATAACAAATGACTAACACCTTTAACAATTCACTTGAATGCGCTCAACAATTAGATCAAGAAGACCCCTTAGCTTCTCTCCGGGATGAATTCGAAATGACCGTAACCCCGAATGGTGAAGAGGAGATATATCTAGTCGGAAACTCGTTAGGGCTTCTTCCCCTATCTTCCCGAGACTATATGAATGCAGAAATGAATAAATGGGGAAGGCTCGGGGTGCGAGGACACGCAGGAACTGATCGTGAACTTGATCATCCATGGGCTTCTTATCACGAACCTATAAATAAACAAATGGCAGCGTTAACGGGGGGTAAACCAGAAGAGGTTGTAGTAATGAACGGTCTGACAGTCAACCTTCACCTCATGATGGTGACTTTTTATCGGCCGAATGAGAAAAGGTACAAAATCCTTATCGAAGGCCATGCTTTTCCCTCCGATCATTTCGCCGTTGAATCTCAGATACGCCACCACGGTTTATCTCCAGAAGACGCACTTGTCATAGTGAGCCCTCGCCCAGGTGAAGAACTTATTCGATATGAAGATATTGCTGCGCTAATAGAAGAACACCAAGATGAACTCGCTCTCGTTTTACTTCCCGGAATTCAGTATTACACCGGACAAGTTTTCCCGATGGCTGACATTGTTGAACTCGGACATCAAGCTGGAGCCACTGTCGGTTTTGATCTCGCCCATGCAGTCGGCAACATCCCTTTGGAACTACATGACTGGTCCGCAGATTTTGCAGTTTGGTGCAACTACAAATACGTGAATGGCGGTCCAGGAGCTATAGCTGGATGTTTTGTTCATGAGCAGCATCTCAACAAACCAGACATCAACCGATTTGAAGGATGGTGGGGGACAAATACGGAAACCAGATTCGAAATGGAAACTGTATTCGACCCAATTCCCACGGTAGATGCATGGCAACTTTCAAATTCCTCCATATTCTCAATGGTCCCGATACGAGCAGCATTAAATGTTTTCGATCTCGCTGGAGGTATGACCCCGTTAAGGGAAAAAAGTGAGAAACAAATCCAATATTTAGATTTCCTTTTAGAAGAAAACCTTTCAGAAGAAATAGAAGTCATTACTCCTAAGGACCTACAAGAACGCGGATGTCAATTCTCTCTACGAGTCATAGCGGAAGGTAAACAAGGTCAAGACGTTTTTCGCGAACTTGAAGAATCCGGAGTGTCATGCGACTGGAGGTACCCCGATGTCATACGAATCGCCCCTGTCCCTCTTTACAATTCCTTTACTGATATCTTCCGTTTCGTGGAAATATTGAAAACAATTTTGAGGTCTGAATGAGTCACGACCAGTACCGTCACGAACATGACAAGAAACTAAAAGCCAAATTTCATTGGCTCGCTAAAATACGAAAATTTTGGCAATCAGACATTAACCGTGCCACTTTGCAATTAGTCGAAATCAAACCTGGAGAAACGGTTATAGACATTGGAGCAGGGATGGGTCCCGCCACGGTCGCTGCGGCACGTCAAGGAGCAAAAGTAATAGCGGTAGAACCCTCATCTTTTATGAGAACAATTCTTTCCATAAGACGGTTAGGACAAAAAGCGCGTAGCCAAATAGTTGTCGCAGATGGAGTAGCTGAAACTCTGCCGGTAGAAGATAAAACAATTGATGCAGTATGGACAGTGAACGCAGTTCATCATTGGGTAGATCTTGAAGCCGCTTTTGATGAACTAGCAAGAGTGTTAGCGCCTGGTGGGCGCATCGTGTTATTAGACGAAGATTTCACCCACTCTGATCACCCTCTCCATGCCACACATCATGGTCACGAAGATGAATTAACAAACGTTTACGTAGATGAAATAGCGGAAGCATTAACAGCCAGAGGAGTACATGCCACTGGTCAACTCACTACAGCTGCTGGAGTGCCAGTAAAACTAATCCGCGGAGTACAAACTCCCTAGAGAAATTTCTAAATGCGAGCCATTTTTTAAAAACGAACTTGAAAATTCAAATTGCTTAGCGATTTCTTTTTGGACTCCCGTAGCGAAGTTTATACATGCCTCTTCCGACACGGTCAAGATCATCAGTTACAACCGCATTGTTTACTGGAGCTTGTGCACACATATGGGCAGAGATATGAGTCCGGATAGTTGATTCTTCGTATTGGCTTGTATGAGAGAGAACTTCCTTGACAATTTCGCTTAAGGGGAATGTCGACTTCCCATGCCTCCGTTCAAGTCGAGTCATTGCGCTGAGGACTTCATTTCTGCAAGTCATAAATCTCCTTTAATTAGATAACTGGGTTAATAGGGGTGAAAATTCCTAGTTGAGCTTCAATATCTTCCGCAGCGCTAAGAGCTAAGTCATCCCGCCATCTATCTGATACACATTGCACACTTTGCGGCAACCCGTCAGCGATCCCCACCGGCACAGAAGCGGCCGGAAGATTCAAAATGTTCGGAGGCAAAATGCATGCAAGTAAGTCACGCATCCAATCAGTTTCCGGATTCGCTATATCCGCATCATGTATAAAGGGTTTA
>MPLT02354860.1_pt1 | contig 17218 bp, 10 predicted proteins | sample 1617391 | NCBI WGS metagenome assembly MPLT02 (sample SAMN05944800, study PRJNA350692) | marine metagenome | biome: marine; feature: ODZ; material: water; isolation source: 70 m water sample filtered on 0.2 um supor filter | place: Pacific Ocean | collected 2012-04-08 | depth 70m m
GACAAAATCACGTCGCCCGGAGTCACGCGTCACTGAGCGGGTCGTGAAAGAGGCGGAACCGTTTCACTGGAGCCAGATCGAGTCAGACGACTACCAGGCGTACGTCGAGAACCTGCGAAGCATCGGCTGTCCCGAGGAGACGATTCGCGATCTCGTGAAGCAGGATCTCGACAAGTTTTATGACCAGCGCAAGGCCGAGGTGCTCAACAGTGCCCCGCCGCGAAAGGATTACTGGAAGACCGGACACCCCACCACGTTGTCGCAACCCAGCGCTGGCACCCGAAGTCAACTTGCGCAGCTGGATCAGGAAAAGAACGGGGTGTTGAACGAGCTGTTTGGCGCGAAGGGCGTCGCGGCAATCAACCGCCCAAGCGCCTACTCGTGGGCGCAGTCCAAGGCCAAGAGCGGCTACACGATGGATTTTATCCCGGAGGAAACCAAGGCGGAGTTGAACTCGGTGGAGCAGGAGTTCGGCAGCAAGCTGCTCAAGACGATGGCTGCCGGCACCTCGGACGCCGAGGATCGCAACGAGATTCTTCGGCTCCGCGAGGAGCGCGAAGACCGGATCGCCTCGATGCTGACTCCGGATCAAAAGCTCGAGTACGACCTGCGCAAATCACCCACCGCGGCCAACTTGCGCCTGCAGCTCGACGGCTTCGAGCCGAGCGAGGATGAGTTTCGGGACATTTTCCAGGCGCGAAAACAGTTTGATGACCAACACGGCACTGTGCCGGGGACGACCATCTCAGTGGCCGAGGAACGCCGTCTGGCCGAGCAGAGCATGAACGAGGGACTGCGCAACACGCTGGGTGAGGAACGGTTTCAGGATTACATGCGGCAGACGGATTACGACTACAAGTCGATCGCCAAGGTCGCCGAGCGGCAGGGGTTGAACAACACCGTCTCCGCGCAGGTGTACCAGATGAAAAATGAGGCTGAGGAATTGGCGCGAAGCATCCGGATGGACGGCGGGATTCCGGTCAACGAACGCCAGCAACAGTTGCAGCAGATTTACGGTGAGACTTCCCGTAGCATCGAGACGCTCATGGGCCAGCAGGGCGCTGCGTCATTGCGGGCGCAGGGTGGGGGACGCAACTGGCTGAATAACCTCGGCCGTGTCAATCCCTATCCCATCACCAAGCCGACCTTCCAGGTCATCACCAGCGGCGCCCCCTCGCCGTAGGAATTTTAACTCACTTTTGCCACCCAGTCGCGAGCGATGGCTTTTAGGTCGCCGTGGCCGTTGGCTGCCGGTGCGTGCGGGGCGAAGTGAATCTTCTCGAGATCGCTAATTGTGCTGCGCAACTGGTCGCGGTGCGAGTCGGCCAGCACCCGGGGCGGGGCGGCGTTGATGCGTTGGAGCAGGTCGATCACGGCAAACGGAGTGCAATCCTCCGGCACATCGTAGACCGGTACGGCATCAGCTTCGTCCGCGCCGCGCTTGGCCAAGCGCAACCCGAACAGGCCAAGCGCAACGATGACCACGCTGCCGGTGATCCACGGCCAGACCGGCTGCGGATTCAGCACGATGCCAGCGAGGGCAATCTCGTTCTCGACATCCTTCAGGTCCGCGTCGCTGTATTGCTTGAAGGCCGACTTGGTGACGAGCGCAGTCGGCTTGGGAAACTTGAATGTGCTGGGTTCACCGGCTGCGGCCCTGGGCTTGAGGGTGAGCAGCCAGGTGCGTTCGCTGACGGCATTGACGCGCTCGGCATCCGATTCCACCCGTGCGATGGACAGGCCCTGATCTTCGTTTTTCGCGATTTCAAAACCGGGGATGGAGAGATCCACGAGTTGTTCAAGCGACGGGGCAAGGCCCTTGGTCGTGGCGTGAACCTCGAGCGTGAGTTCCTGTTTTTCCTCGGTCAATCGCGCATCGAGGGTCTGGGTGAGGGACAGTTTGTCCACTGGTCGGGCGGGGGCTTTTTCAGGCCGGGCATCGATGACCTGCGTGGCCGTGCTCACCGGCAGCAGTGCCGGGCCAAGTGAGTCGTAAAAATCGAGATCCATCTTCAGCTCCGGGATACGGTCGACCGAGGCATCCTTTGCCTTGAGCAGCACGTAGGCGAGCGGTGTCTCGCGCCAGCCGGGCTGGCCAATGGTGCGGGACTGGATTTTGTTGTCGTGAAAGGTGATCGATTGCACTTCAAAATTTTCGCCGAGTTTTTCGTTCAGGTGCTCCTCGAGATCGTCCCTTGGTGCCTGCCTTTGGCCGGGGTAGCTGGGGTAGTAGTACGGGCTGCCCTTGCTGCCGCCGACGAGGTAGCGAGCAAAGCCGCCGGCCTCGCGCTCGATGTCGCTGGTGTGCTTTAACCCGATGAACAGGCCGAACGGCTCGGTGTGGCCGACCTCGTCGTCGCCGTCGATGCGGGCGACCAGTTCCACCTCGTCGAGCAGGTCGTTGTAGTGCTGCACAAGTTTGCGGGCGTGTTCCCCGGCGGGATGATCCTCGAGGACGACGAGTGCGGCCTTGAGGTAGCGTGGTTTCAATTCGGGCGTGAGGCGGCGCGAGTTGGTGGCGATGGAATTGCCGAATGCCTTGAAGTGTCCCTCCGAATCCGGCAGCACGAGCATCGCCTCGCGAATCTGCTGCAGGTTGCCGATCTCCGGTGTCTGCTGGCGGGTGACGTAGGACAGGTCACTTGCGCCGAGGTTGGCGTTGAACCAAAGTTGAAAGGCCGTCGCGTCCGGCCTGTCGGCAGTCACGGCGGTCTGTAGAGCATAAAGCGAGGCCGCCTCGCCAAACGCCTCGAACGCCGCCTCGCGATGCTTCACGTAAATATCGAGGTCCGCCTTGTTGCCGTACTGATACTCGGCAAGGTCGAAGTTGGCGGCGGCCTGCTGGAGCTTGAGCTGCCAGACGTCCGGGTGCGCCTTGAGGCCCTCGTCGAGCAGGGCGAGCTGGGTTTCGTAGCCGGAGATCACCTCGGCCTTGATTTGCGGTTCCTTCCGCTTGGTGTCGGCCTGTTGCTGGATTTGCGGCGCGCGCCACGAGGTGGCGAGGCGCTGGCGCATGGAGTTCGACAATCGGGCCAGCGATTCCACCGGCAGTTTGCTGAGATCTCCCAGCACCGTGCGGATGTCCTCGAGCTTGTAGACTTCCGCGAAGCTATGCGCGCCCTCGAACGCGGCGACGATGGCCTCGGCCTTGGGCGGGGCGATCGGCAGCTTGGCCAAGCGCTCGAGAATCTGGCCAAGCTCACGGAGGTTGCGCTTTTGACGGGCGCGGGTCAGCGGGGTGCCGCTTGGCCGCGAGGGGTAATAGATGGGCATGCCCATGGTGGGCATCCGCGGCTTGGCTCCGCCGTTGGGATTGCTCGCCGCGGCCCAGCCGGAGAGCAGGGTGTTGGACAGCGTCCCGGCCTGCGCGGGATCGAGCTTGGCCAAGCGCTCAATTTCGTCGAGTGCCTCGGGGATCTTTTTGTCCTTGAGCAGCGTGCCGACCACAGCGGCCTGTGCTCGGGCGCGTCGGCTCTCCGGCAACACCGCAAGCCATGCCTCGTCCGGTGCGTTATCCAGCACGACCGCCGGGGTGAGAGGGCGGTTTCGGCTGGAGTTCTGCTGGGCGAGCATCCGTTGTTGCTCCAGAATCGGATTGTAGGGTGTGTAAATGTTGCTCCGTTTCGAGGTGGTTGCCCGGTGGTATTGAACGGTGTTCTCGGCCTCGACTAGCCATGCCTCGCCGGCGATCGTCAACGGCAGTCGCCACGGGTCAAGTTTGTCGCCGGTCCGGACCATCAGTGCGTCGACAATCTGTTTCAGATTTTTGAGGTTCTCATTCCGGAGAGTGATGTTGGTCCCGCGCACGTTTCGCTGGATGTCGGACTGCACGAGTTGAATCAACTTCAGCCCGTGGCCGCCCTTGCTGAACTGTTTTTCCATCCACTCATCGGCACTGGTCTGCGGCAGTTTTTCAGCCAGCGTGAAGCCGCGCTTGACGGCCTCAAGTTTGTTTTCGGTTTTCTCCGCCTCGGCGATCAGTTTTTCGTTTGCCTCCCACGCGGCCCGCTGGTTTTTCAGTCCCGGCGCGCTGCGCCAGATTTGCTCGAGCAGCTTGGCCCGGGTCATGAGCGACCAGTCGCCGTGGCCGTCACCGACGAACGGCAGGACATGCGAGGCGGCAGCGCCGATGCCCAGTGGCTCCAGCAGTTGCGCGGCCCACTTTCGGGCGGCCGGATCCTTTCCGCCGATCGACCCCAGACCGGTTTCCAGATTGGCGGCGAGCTTTTGCACATTCGGTTTGCCGACGGCCCTCAGTAGGTTGGTAAGATACATGAGGTCGCTGTCGTTGGGGTCCATCGGGATGATTTTCAAAATCTCGACCACGTCCTCCTGTGTCAGCATCGGGCGCGGCTTGTTGGTGGTCGTGGTGCGGGGAGGTGTCGGTGTACCGGGCGGCGGCGGGATGAGGTTGGTCGGCCGCGAAGATCGGGGGCGCGTGGCGGGTGGCCGGGTGATGGAGCGGATCATGTGCCGGTAGGCAGTCTCGGCCGTTTGATTGTGGGGCAGTGACTTGATGTAGCGCCCCAGTCCACTCCAGCGGCCAGCGTTGGCGAGAAGCCGGAAGCGTTCCGAGATCACCTTGTTTTTGTCCTTCTCCGGCTTTGGCTTTTGGGAAAGGGCATCGATCGCGTTGAGGATACCGTCCGGTGTCCGGTCGAACTTCACTGCCTTCAATGCGTCGTGCAACAGATCGCGCGGCGACTTTTCCGGTTCGTCGGGTGCTCCAACCGGCTTGGCCTGAACTGGCACGCCTGGGCGCGGGGGTATCGGTGCGCTTGGCTTGGTGGCTTGGTCGGGTGTCGCCGGCCTGCGCTTGGCCGGATTCGCAGGGATCGCCTTTATGTTTGATGGCAGTGGCTTGGCCGGAACAGTTCTGACGGCCGGAGTGATTCTGATTGCGGGAGCCGGTTTGGCTGGCGGCGCTTGGGCAAGCGCTGGGGCGCAAAGTGAAAACAAAACGAACAGGGAACAATGATTGCGGAGGTTCATGGCAAACAGGTCTGTTGAGTAAAAAAGAGCCGACTTGCGTCGGCTTCTTTTTGTTTAAATTGAAATCATCAGCGGACGATCAGGAGCCGGTTCCGTCGGGGCGCTGGCCGACGCTCGCTCCGCGGGCGTCCTCCTTCTTTTTGCCCTGCTTCGGCTTGTTGCTCTTTTTCTGGCCCCGGCACTTGGAGCAGACGTTTTTGCAGCCCTGACATTTCTTGGGGAGCGGCAGTGCCTGCAACTCTGAGAGATCCATCCGGGCGAGGCGAACGACGGCCTCGAGATTCTTTTGGTGTTCCTCGGATGCCTTGGCATCGGTTTTGGCGGATTGCTCGGCGAGCAGGCGGAAGTTTTGGCGGGCCTTCTCGACCGGCTCCATCCATTCCTCCTTCTCGGCGAGTTCCAGCCGCATCAACCAGCCGGTGTAATACTGGGCGCTGGCGAGTGAGGCGCGGACCTTGTTTTCGAGTTTCTTGTCGTCGCCCTTGGCGGCCTCGTCGAGCAGATGCTCCATCGCGAACATCGCCTCGGGCAGTTCGCCGACGTAGATGCGTGCGTTGGCCCGGGCAAGCTGCAGTTGCATCCGCTTGGCGGTCTCCTCCTCGGGCAGGGCGGCGAGGGCTTCGTTGTAGGCATCGATGGCCTGCTGCCACTGTTCCTTTTTCTCAAATTCCAGCGCGGCTTGAATGCTGGCCTTGGCTTCTTCACGTGCCAGACCAGTCTGGCCGGGGCCGTAGTGGTATGCGAGCAACGCCACGGGGGCGAGTGCCCAAAGAAAGATGAGGAGGTTCTTTTTCATGATAAACCCTTATTTTGCGTCCAAATTCGAACGGCGACTTCGTTCACTCTGCCACGGGCTCCCAAAAAACGCAAGGCCGGCGGGCAGTAATGCCAGCAGCCCCGCGCCGGTGGCCACGCAGGCGAGGGCGATCTCGCGGCGGCCTTTCTCGCCGGGGTCGACGAGGTTGCGTACCCCGGCCAACTCGGCCAGTTGCGAGGTGGGAATCTGTACGTCGTTGACATCGACATACTCGCCGCCCAGCCGCCGGGCCAACTGCCGCAGCACTCGGGAATTCTGCCGGGACATGTGGCCGTCGATGAAGACACCGCGCCGAGGATCGCCCACGCCGGCGACGAGTACCTTGTTGATCGACGGTGGGAGATCGGGCAGGCCGGTGTCCGGCACCGTGTCGCCGTCACTGACGACCAGCAGCGTGGTGCTGCCCGGCTCCCAGCCCTTGGCCAGTTTTACCGATTCCTCGATGCCGGAGATGACACTCGTCTTGCCGGGATCAAACGCGCGGTCGAGCGGCAGATCGTCGAGAATATTTTTGACCACGTTCAAGTCGTGTGTATCGACCACCACCGGCTTGGCCCCGGTGAAAAAGGCGACGATGCTGATACGCACCTGATCCAGCGCGATGCGTTCGAAAAGCGAGAGCAAAACCTTGGCCCCGCGCTGGGCGCGGGTGCGTTTATTTTGTTTGCCCATGTCGAAGCCGCCATCGTCGAGCTGCATGCTGGGCGAGACGTCCCAAGCGATGATCAGGTGTCGGTAGCCGCCCTCCGGGATCTGGTCGTAATTCGCGGTGCGCGGCCGGATGAAAAACAGCGTCACCAATCCCCACGCCATTGCCGTGAGCGCCAGCACCCGGGCCGGGGGTGCGCAACGGGTCCACACCCGCGCTTGGCCAAGCGGCCCGAAAGCCAGCCGCCCGACCCGGCGGATGCGTCGGCTGTGCCACCACTCTGCCAGCACCGCGCATACCGCCGTGCCAATTGCAACCCAAAGGGCCAGGCCCGCAGCGTCAGTCGAGATGTCAGGAAGGGTCATGGGTTACGATGGGTGAATGGAGCCACAAAAAACGCGTGATCCTCATGGAGTGCGGTGCTACGCACCGCTTTTGAATCGGACCGACGAATTGGATAGTGCCGCCCCTTCAGGGCTTGTGATCCTTTCGGTTGTGCAACCCGGAGCTCACGCCCTGGGCTATCGCATGCCGCCCCTTTGGGGCTCAGCGCTTGGCCAAGCGCAGGTAGGGACAGCTGTCCCCAGCAGTCCTCGCCCGCTCGGCATACCGGGGCGGCCCGCCTTACCTGATTTTCGAAAATCACCATGGCGTGAATCTTATGCCGAACAGGGTGAGCAGTTGCAGGGCGAGCATGGAGAGGCCGGCCAGTGCGAATGGCCGGAAGTTGTCCGCCGGTATTGGGGTCTCCGGCTTGAACTTGGCCGGTTGCATGGCGTCGATTTTCTCGAATACCGTCTGCAGCGCCGCGGGGTCGCCCGCCACGAATGCCTCGCCGCCGGTGCGATTGGCGATGTCGTAAACTTCCTGCTGTGGTTGGCCGTTGGCCACATGAATGTAGTACAGCACGATGTCGTCGCCGTTCAGGTCGCTGGAAATTTTGTCGCCCTGACCGCGCAGGTCGCCGCTCGAGCCGTCGGAGATCAGGACAATCATTTTGTCGCCCTTTGGCCGGTCGGCGAGAATCTTGTGGACCGACCGCAGCGCGAGGCCGATCCGCGTACCCCCCATGTACGGCGGCATGGCTTCCGGTTTCATGAACGGCGCGGAATGCTTGAGCGCGTCGAGGTCCTTCGTGAGCGGCACCCAGTGCAGCACCTCGGTGCCGAAGAGTGTCACGCCAAACGCATCGCCCTTGCGGTGGCTGACAAATTCCTGCAACGCCTCGACCGCCTTGTCGGCGCGTCGGCCGTCGCCGTACTGGGCCGTCATGCTGCCGGACACGTCGAGCACCAGCTCGATGTTGGTCAACACCCGCTGCGTGCCCAGGCTGAGTGGCCGCTGCGGCCCGGCGAGCAGGATGATCGCCACCGCCAACAGCAGCGGGGCGAGCAGGTTCGCGGTCTTGACCGTGCCCTCGAGCCAGCGGCCGCGCCGCGCGTTGGCGTGGTCGAATGGCAGCGCCACCACCGTGCCGCGCCGACGCCATTCCCAGACCAGCAATAGCACCGGCAGGGCGAGCAGTGTCAACACGGCTGGGTAGGCGAATGTCATTTCGGCAGGGACGATTTGCGGTACGGCTCGAGCAGCGCGGCGATGTCGACCGCGGCGGTCCCGGGCGGGCGGTGCAGCCAATCCTCAAGGCCGCGCACCAGCGGCCCGGCGTCTTCGTGCTGCCTGAGTTGGCGGTGTAGCTCGGCGAGATCGCCCTGCTCGGGCAGGCCAAGCTGTTCTCGCCAGTGGGAGAAAATCATGCGCTCCAACCGGGCGCGTCCCTCAGTATCGAGCGTGCCGGCGGCCGCCTGTTCCACGAGCGGCCGGAGTCGCTCGGCCAGGTCCGGTCCGGCATCCTCCTCCGCTTGGCCAAGCGCTTGGCCTTTGCTGCGGCCGGCGAAAAATAGGGGCCAGGCGACGAGCAGCCAGACCACCCCGAGGCCGATCAGCCAGTCGGTATAGCTGCCGGGCAGATTGAGGCCGGAGTCGTCGTCCTCGATCAACATTCCGTCGTGGTCCTCCGGCAGGATGCCGTGGATGGTCACCCTGACCGGCGGCAGGTTGGTCGGGGTTTTGCCGTCGGCGGTGCGGAGGAATTGGATGAGATCGTATTCGCCGGGGACGAACCCGAAATAGCGCAGGTCGTAGCGGTGGGCGTTGCCGTGCGGGAAGACATTCTGTATGCGCAGGATAAGCTTCGACTTGTCGCCGACCGGCGCAGCCTCGAACTTGTCGCCGGGCAGCACGACCATGTGTTGACCCTCGAGCCCGATCGCGACCGATACCGGCCCGGAGTTAGTCTCCTGCGCGGCCGCTTGGCCAAGCGACAACGCGAGGGCGGCTGCAAACAGGATGAAGCGGCGGCTGTTCATCGGGCACCCCTCCCGAGGCAGTCTCGTTTGCGGAGGAACCCGCGCAGCGCGTGAATGAACGGCTCGTTGATCGGCAGTGTGAGGTGGTCGATGCCGCCGCGCCGCAGCTCGTCCGCCGTCTCGTCGTCATCGAACCACCGGCTGCGGCCGTGCCCGACAAAGGTCCGCCCGGTCTCTGCCTCCTCGCCACGGAAAATGCCGGCCCGCAGCCGCCCGCGTTCGGCCTGGTCGGTCAGTTGCAGCACCACACAGTCGTGTTTTTGTGCGAGCCGCTTGAGCCGCTCGGTAGCATCCGGTTGGCGGAGGTCGCTTAGTACGATGAGCATTGCGCGGTTGGTGAGTACCTCGGTGAGTTGATCAAGTTTTTCAACGAGCGAGGTCGCTTCGTCGAACCGGTAGTGGCGCAACTGATGCAGCCAGAGAAAAACGCGGTGCCTCGAGAGGCTTGGCTTGGCATCGAACGCCCGTTCGCCGCAGCCGATCATGCCGACCGGGCTCATCCGCGCTAGTGCCGCGAGCGCGAGGCCGCCGGCGATTTGCACCGCCCAGGCGTACTTGCTTGTGCCTGTGCTGGACACGCACATCGAGCCGGAGGTGTCCACCAGCAGATACACCGGCATCTGCTTGGGCGCCTCGTATTCCTTGATGAACGGTCGGCCCATCCGCGCAGTGACGCGCCAGTCGATCTGCTTCACCGGGTCGCCCGCCTCGTACGGCCGGCTCTGCGCGTACTCGATGCCGGAGCCGACGAACGGCGAGGCATCGGTGCCGTACTGAAGGCTGTCGGCCAGCCGACGAACGGCGATGGCGAACTGGCGTCCGTCCAGTCCGTCACACGATTCGAGAGTGCCGGTGAGGGGTTTCATGCGCTTGGTTGGGCGGGGATCAGCCCGCCTCGGAGAGAATTTCCTTGAGCACGCTGACGCCGGAGATGCCCTCCGCCAATGCCTCGTAGCGGAGCCGCATGCGGTGCAGCAGCACGTCCTCGGCAAGCGCGTACAGGTCTTCGGGCACGACGTAGTCGCGGCCGTGGATGAATGCCCGGGCGCGGGCCGCCTGAATCATCGCCAGGCCGGCGCGCGGACTGCCGCCCAGCTCGATGCTCGGGTGGCGGCGTGTGCGGCGGACGACCTCGACCGTGTGTTTTTGGAAAACTTCACTGACATGCACCTCCTGTACCGCGGCCATCATCTCGACGAGGTTTTCGCGCGTCGCGACGATCTCGTCGGAGAGGGTGTCGAACGCCGTCTTTGGCACCGCTCCGCCGTCGCGTTTTTGCAGGCCAAGCGTCAGGCTGCGACGCAATACCTCCTCCTCTTCGCCGGCAGCGGGGTAGTCGAGTCGGTGGCAGAGCATGAAGCGGTCGAGCTGCGCTTCCGGCAGTTCAAACGTGCCGCTCTGCTCGATCGGATTTTGTGTGGCGATGACGAGGAACGGCGCGGGCAGGACGTGTGTCTCGTTGCCGATGGTGACCTTGCGTTCCTGCATGGCCTCGAGCAGCGCACTCTGCACCTTGGGTGCGGCGCGGTTGATTTCGTCGGCCAAAAGCAGGTTGGTGAAGATCGGGCCGAGGTGCGTTGTGAATTCATTCGTCCGCTGATCGAGCACCTCCGAACCGAGGATGTCCGACGGCAACAGGTCGATGGTAAACTGCACGCGGCTAAACTTGAGATCAATCGTCTTGGAGATCGTCTGTACCAGCAGAGTCTTGGCCAAGCCGGGCATGCCTTGCAGTAACAAGTGGCCTCCGGTGAAAAGTGCAATCAGCAGCCGCTCGACGACCACGTCCTGCCCCACCACGACCTCCGCCACGCGCTGGCGAACGTCCGATAGGAGATTTTTACGAATCGTTTCCATGGGATATTGGCCAAGCGGCCGAATGAATTCCAAGCGGAGCCTACGCCGCTGGAGCCAAGTGGCCAAGCGGAATGGTTGGCGCTGGGGCAGGCGCCGGGCTAGGCTGCGCTGCCCAAGCCTGTCATGAATAGATTCCCCATTTGGTTGCTGCTTTGTGCCCTTGGCCTGCCCTTGGCCAAGCCGTCAGCGGATGAGGCTCTCCTCGCCGGCCATCCGCGCCACGATTACCTGAACGTCCAAAACATCGACGAGATGGAGGCGGCTCTGCGCCGGTCGCTCGGTGAGTCGGAGCGTTACTCGTTTTCCCGTGGCTGGTGGAAATGGGATCGGCTCCGCGCGCGATACTTGGATGGCGGCCGAAAGGATGAGAATGCCATCCGCATCCTGCGGGCGGTGTTCCGCGCGTTGATTCTCGATTGGCACGCACGCTGCGAGCAACGCGGCGAGGGCGACTTGTTTTATATTTTCTTCACCACCAACAGCGGCAACAAGGTTTCGCGGCAGGCGGCGGATGGGCGCACGCTCAAGCGCGATCATCACGGCGGCGGCTACCATGGCGGCTGGGGTGGGGCAAGCCGGATGCGCATCTACGAGGAGTTGGTACGGCAAAACATGCTGACCGAGGCGGAGCAGGCGCGGATGAAAAAAATTGTCCACCAAAGCCTGAGTCCCACGTTCCTCAACTTCAAAAGCGGGTCGCAGCATGCGGACAATCATTCGTTCGGCAACGGTGGCGGCGTGGCGTTGGGCATCAAGCTGTTTCCCGATGCGCCGCAGGCAAGGGAGGCCCGCGCGTGGCTGGACCGCATCTGGAATCACTTGGCTGATTTTGGCGACTGGACGGAGTGGAACTACTATCCCTACGGGCCGATTTTCCTACACGGCTTGGTCGACATCGCGGAGGCGACTGGCCGGTTGGAGTCGGAAAAGGAACTGATCGATGCGCTAGGTCGGCGTTGCCTGCAGTTCGCACACGGCGGCGGCGTTCGCGGCGGGCCAAACTGCGGCATACGGCAGCGGAACGATTTTTCCGGGGTCTACGCCGACCCTTGGAACGTGGGCTACTACGACGTGGAGACGTCCAGCCGTGATGCCCATTTTTGGTATCGCATGGCGCAGCACTACAAAAATCCGGAGTACCTTTGGGCAGCCGAGCAGGTGTCGCTGGGCGGCCGGCCACCGGGCGGCAACGTGCCACCGCAATATCAGGCGGCCTGCAATAAGCGCTTCGCTTGGTTTGTGAAACGCGGCATCGAACCAAGTGTGCCAATGATGCAGGCCAAAGTGGGGCTGCTCAGCGAGTTGAAAAAGAAAATCAAGGAACGTATCTACCTAAACAATGGCGTTGAGGCGGGCAAACCGTTTGCCGCATTTTTTCTCTACGACAAAAAGGACAGTCACTTGGACAACGTCTCCGGTTTTCTCTACGAGTACTCGTTTAACGGTGCCAAGTTTTTGCACTCGTCCGGCAAGTACAACAACGTCTATTCGGGCACCGACATTCGGGGCGGCGGCAGCGGCAACGAGAGTCTCGATGCGCTCCTCGTCGTTCACAAGCGGCATCAGTTTCCGGTTCACCCCGACCGCAAGGGCGACGAGCGGGACTACCACCGCATGTACATGGCCAAGCACTTGCCGGACCTGGCCCATGCGGAAAACAATGACACGGGTGACGCGTACGGGCAGTTCAGCTTTACCGACTACTTTGGCCCGGAGAGCCGCTGGACGCGCAAGGCGGTGTTGACTGCGGAGGGTTATCTCATTGTCGCGGACGAGTACCGCGTTGGCCAAGCGCTTGGCCAAGCGTACCACGCCGGGCCGGTCTGGCACCTGGCCCGTGACGAGGGACGCAAGCCGGGTCGGCAGGATGAAAACTGGTTTACCGCACCGGCATTCGCGCAGGCCTGGTGGCAGAAGGAAAAACAGGGCGTCGCCGTTGTAGTCCACGACCACCGCGACATGGTGTTCGGGACGATCAACCAATCCCGCTCGCAGGATCTCGACCCGAATACAACCGCCTACGCGTATCGACCGATCGCGGCCGGCCAAACGGAGCGTTTTCTCAGCGTGCTCGTGCCGCATGAACTCAAAACTCCGGCCGGAGCCGTGGTGCGCGGAGTCAAGACTGCGGTGAACAAGAAAGGCCGATACACCGCCACGGTGGGCGACGTGACAGTCGTTTTGAACCACAAGGGGAATTGGTCGGTTAGCCGCAAATAATGAATAGAGTATCGCTGTTGCTGGGGGTGCTTTTGTGGGCGGCAACCTTGCCTGCGCAGGAGGAGTTTCGACTGAAACATCCGCTTCCGGATTATTCGGTTTATTCCGACTTCGAGATCACGGCGATGGCCAACCGCGTTCGCGCGAGTCGACCACAAATCCTTCGCGGCGGCTGGGAGTGGGGTCGGCTGCTACGCCGGTACATCGACGAAGGCCGCAGTGAAGCCGGTGCGCTTGAGGTGTTGCACGGTTATTTCATGAGCATCCTCGATCGCTACGACGAGGCGGTGCGCAGCGGCAAAGGAGCGGAGTTCAACCTGCTGCCGGGGCACAAGGCTTGGGGCGCCGCCGGGCGGGTGAGGATTTATAAGGAACTCGTTCGACAGGGGATGTTGAGTAAAATTGAGCAGGCCAAGTTCCGCCAAATCTTCAGACAAAGCATGGCGTTGAGCTACGACTATCCCAACCTCGAGCGCAGCGTGAACAATCGCCCGTACGGAATGAACGGCGGCCCGGCGGTGGCGCTGAAGGTGTTTCCCGACATGCCGGAACTCAAGACGCACCGTCGCTGGCTCGATGCTCTTTGGCGCGAGTTGACCGAGTACGGCGACACGACCGAGACGAACTATTATCCCTACGGCCCACTTTTGCTGCAGGGCTGGATCGACATGGCTGAGGGCATGGACAAATTCAAGACTGACCGCGAGCTGCTGTACGCCTTGGCCAAGCGCTATCTCGATTACGTCCACGGCGGCGGCGTGCGCGGCAACCCGAACTCCGGCGGCAGGATCAAGCCGGGGCGCGACCGCATTTATCTCGACCCGTGGAACGCCGAGTACTTCGGCGGTGCCGAGGGCGTGAACGACGGCGACGTCTGGTATCGCTTGGCCAAGGAGTTCCGGGATCCGGAGTTTCTTTGGGCCTCAGAGCAGGCGATCTTCGGCGGGCGACCTCCACTTGGCCAAGCGGTGCCGCCCGAGTACGAAGCCGCCTATCGCGAGCGTTACCAGTGGTTCATCGAGCGCGGCATCAAACCAAGCGTACCGGGTGGCCAGTCGAAGATCGGGTACTACAGTCCGCTCAAGCACCGGGCACCGGAGCGCCTTTACCTTGGGCCGGGCCGGGAGAGCGGCAAGCCGTTCGTCTCGTTTTATATTTACGACCGGAACAACAACTACATGCACTGTTGCGACGATGCGGCCGGCCGCCTGTACGAGTACTGCGTCGATGGTGCCAAGTTTTTGCACTCGTCTGGAAAGTACAACAATCGGTTCTGGGGGCAGGCGGCCTACGACCTGTTGAACGTGCTGCCGCCGGACATGGCGTTTCCGTTCAAGCCGGAGGATGGCAAGATGGGCGGCGAGCAGGAGGACGTGTGGAAGCTGGCCTCGCTGTCGCTGCCGTTTTGCCTGAACTGCCGCGAGGCGCCCGACTCGAAAAACTGGTTTTATGACAAGTCGATCAAGCTCTTCCGGCGGGCGGACGACCCGGAGTTTGGCTATGCCCACGGCAACGTCGACGGGTACTGGTACCTGAACAACGACTACCATTTGCGCTCCGTGTACCTCGGGAAATTTGACCGACCAACACGCCTGCAAAACCTGCGCCTCGCCGGCCCGAAGGGGAGCATCACACTTGCGGCGCTCGACGAAATTCCCGAGCGACTCAAGCTCTCCGAGCATCGCGGGGAGGAACAGGTCGAGTTGACCGTCGCGGATCGCGCCGTCGCGATGCGCATCGTCAAGGACGGGCGTAACGGTGGCCGGAGCCTGCAACTAAACGTGCAGCCCGGGACGAGCCTCTCGGTGGTGCTCGACGGGCTGGACTTGAAGTTCGACGCCAACGACGAGTACACCCGAGTCTCCTACGACTACCGCGGCAGCGGCGCGGGGATGTTTTTGAACGAGTACACCCGGCCGCGCTACCATCGGCCGCACTACAACCGCGGCGGCATTCTGGTGCGCGAATCGTTGCGCGCCGAAAACTCCGGCGACGACTCGTATGGCCAGTTCACCTATAGAAATTACTTTGGCGCGCACAGCGTCTGGACGCGGCAGACGGTGTTAACCGAGGAGGGCTACCTTGTCGTGCGCGACGAGTACCTGCCGGGGCCGGATGTTGACGGCTTTCAGGCGGCACCTAACTGGATGCTCAACGACGAGGGTGACAGCGAGGATGCCGAGCGTCACTGGTACGACGCCCCCGCCATGAGCCACGCTTGGTGGCAGAACCAGCGCAAGCGCGTGCTTCTGTTCATGCACCCGGATCGTCGGTTGGAGTTCGGGCAGGTGCCACACCGGGCATCGCAGGATTTGGGTTATGCAGGGTTGCGCAGTACGTTCGGCAGGGCCATCTTGCGCGAAGGCAAAAAGCAGGTCTGGCTGGCAGTGCTGCGGCCGTTCAACGAGGGCGTGCATCCCCGGACGGTGGCGGCATTGATCGACACAAAGTTGGACAAAAAAGGCCGGGCACGGGCCACCATTGGAAGCGTGACCGTGAGCATCAATCCGGACGGCGATTGGGCCGTTGACCGGAGGTAGATTGAAAAGATGAGAGTCATTTGCGCCATCGCATTGATCGGTTTGGCCGCCTCGGTTTCTTCATCGGAGAAGCCACCTGTGGCGTTTCTCGAGCGGTACTGTCTCGATTGTCACGATGCCGACATGGCTAAGGGCGAATTCAATCTGGAACCCTTGTTGGATGCGGAGATCACCGCGCATGCCGGGGAATGGGAGGCCGTCATCCGGCGGTTGGCAGCCCGGCAGATGCCGCCGTCTAAGCGAAAGCTTCAGCCAAGCGGAGAGTTCCGTTGTCGGTTGCAATCCGATTTTGCGGATTTAAACTCCGGCCCATGAAGATGACTCGCCTGAGGGGATCGCTTGGCCAAGCGCCCGGTTTCACGTTGATCGAACTGCTGGTGGTCATCGCGATCATCGCGATTCTGGCCGGCCTGCTTCTGCCGGCGTTGGCCCGTGCTAAGGAGAAGGGGCGTTCCACCGCATGCCTCAACAATCACAAGCAGATTGGAATCGCCTTCATGCTCTACGTGGACGATTACGAGATGTTTCCCGTACACCCAACCTGGTCCACCTACGGCGGGAAACTGGGCCTTGGCCCCGGCTACCAAAGTAACAACAGGACGATTGCCGACTTCGACAAGCGGCCGTTGAACAAGTATACGTCCACCGCCGAAGTTTATCGCTGCCCAAGCGATGCGGGTGATGTGCTGCACCCCGAGCACTTCCCCAAGACCAAGCCGGCTGCTGAGAAAACCTGCTTCAACTACTACGGGACGAGCTACCTCGTGCAATGGTCGTGGGACGGGTTCGGCGTGCAGCACGTCACTGCCGCGCCGGGGCAAAAACCGCTGACCGAGTCCGACCTTTCCCGGTCGCCTACCACCAAGTTGATTCAGGCCGACTGGCCGTGGCACGGCAACCGTGCCGAGAAGTCACAGAAAACTCAGTGGCATAAACTTGGGGTTCGGGGGTTGAACACATTGTTTGGCGACGGCCACGCCGCGATTTTCGTCTTCCCGCCCGACCTTCACAACTGGGCCGGTCGCAAGCCCGACCCCGCCAACGGTTTTTGGTAGGGTGCCGCTTCCCGTGTCAGGGCGGTGAAATCCAGCAGCGCCACGATGGTCGCGAAAAAAACCTCAAGTTGGATTTGTCTCCCCAGTGCATTCGGTTTTCAGAGTTGGTTCAAGTTGCGGTGACCGCTGGGTAGTCGGGTGCCGTTGCGGCGGTCAAGGTAGCCAAGTGGGAACGAGATCAAATATTTTGGATCGCGTTTTTGAGGATACTTATCGCCCGGGCCATCTCCTCGTCGGTGATGTTCAACGGGGGCGTGAGGGTGAGGACGTTCCCGTTTGAAACCTTGAAGCTTAGGCCGTTGGAGAGGCAGTCGTACATGACGCGCTCGGCGGCCTCCGCTTGGCCAAGCTCTACGGCCAACGCAAGGCCAAGGCCGCGCACCTCGGTCACGATGGTTTTGTCGCGGAACAGTTCATCGAGTTGCTTCCTGGTTTTTGTGCCAAGGGCTGTCGATCGTTCGATCAGGTTTTCGGATTCGACCACGTCCAACATTGCGAGCGCGGCCGCTGCGCCGAGGGGCGTTTTCTCGTGGGTATAATGGCCAAGCGCACGTGTAGCTGCCACGTTAAGTTCCTCCCTTGCGAGCATCGCCGCCATGGGGAGCACACCGCCCCCGAGTCCCTTGCCGAGTACGAGGATGTCCGGCGTGACGCCGCTGTGTTCGTAGCAAAACAGTTTGCCGGTCCGACCGAAGGCGAGGGGGATTTCATCGAAGACGAGC
>MPLT02060463.1_pt1 | contig 17165 bp, 17 predicted proteins | sample 1617391 | NCBI WGS metagenome assembly MPLT02 (sample SAMN05944800, study PRJNA350692) | marine metagenome | biome: marine; feature: ODZ; material: water; isolation source: 70 m water sample filtered on 0.2 um supor filter | place: Pacific Ocean | collected 2012-04-08 | depth 70m m
GTTTTGTGAGAGTGGTGATCAGCACTCGTTCTTTGCGTTTGGCCCGCATACGTATTTCATGTAGCATATCATCAACCTGACCAAGAACCGGTCGTATTTCAATTATCGGTTCAAGTAAACCTGTGGGTCGCACCACAAGTTCCGCCATTTGACCTTCGGTTTGCTCAATTTCGTAATCCCCCGGAGTTGCAGAAACATAAATCAATCTTTGCGGAAAATCAACAAATTCCGGAAACTGCAGTGGCCGGTTATCCACTGCGGATGGCAGCCGGAATCCATGTTCCACGAGAGTAGATTTTCTCGAATAATCCCCGCGGTACATCGCTCTAAGCTGAGGCAGAGTCATGTGACTTTCGTCGATAAAAATCAAAGAATCATCCGGGAAATAATTGAGCAATGTAGCGGGAGGAGTTCCGGCAGCTCTGCGGTCCATGATACGGCTGTAATTTTCAATTCCGGAACAGGAACCGGTTTGTTCAATCATTTCCAGATCATACTCGGTGCGTTGCAAAAGACGCTGAGCTTCCAGAATTTTGTTGTTTGCATGGAGATCTTCGAGACGTTCACGGAGTTCTTCCCGGATTAAACGCAAAGTTTCCGGTACATGTTCGGCAGGCGCAACATAGTGCGAGGCGGGGTAAATTACAAAATGCTGATATGACATTTGCTTTTTTCCGGTCAGTGGGTCGAAGCGGACCAGGCTTTCAATTTCGTCGCCAAACAATTCAACACGAATTGCGGATTCTGATTCCGCAAGATAAATATCGATCACATCGCCACGTACCCGAAAAGTCCCCCTATGAAAGTCAATATCGTTTCTCGTATAAAGTAACTCTACCAACCTCGCTAAAATAACCTGCCTCGAAAGGCTTTCTCCCACCTTAAAAATAAGGAGCATTTTTTCGTATTTTTCCGGCGAACCAATTCCGTAAATGCAGGAAACACTAGCCACGATCAGTACATCGCGGCGCTCCAACAGCGAACGCGTTGCCGACAAACGCAAGCGGTCAAGATCATCATTGAGCGCTGTATCCTTTTCAATGTAAAGGTCACGGCTTGGAACATAAGCTTCAGGCTGATAGTAGTCATAATAACTGACAAAATATTCGACCGCATTTTCGGGGAAGAAGTTTTGGAATTCGTTATAAAGCTGGGCTGCAAGGGTCTTATTATGTGCAATAACCAGGGTGGGACGCTGCAGTTTTTGAACTACATTGGCCATTGCGAATGTTTTTCCGGAACCGGTAATTCCAAGTAGAACCTGATGCTTATGTTTCTCTTCAACACCATTCACCAAAGTCTCAATTGCCTGAGGTTGATCTCCGGCGGGTTTGAAATCAGATTGAAGATTAAATTCCATAGATTTAATTCTTAATTATCAATTACTTCGATTGGCCACTCGATCATTCCCTGTGGATAAATAACATCCAAGGAATACAGTCCGTGCGACGGTGCTGTAATTCCGGCTAACTCGCGTTGACCACTTTCAAGAGCTTCAGCAACTTCATCAATGTTTTTACGGCCCTGACCTACTTCAACCAAAGTTCCTGAAATTATACGTACCATATGCTGCAGAAACGAATTTGCTTCAAATTCAATTTGCAGGGTTGAGTAGCGAAAACGCTTTTTGCTGATCGATATTTCATGAATATTTTTACGCGGACTTGGAGAAGAACAATTTGCGGCGCGAAAAGCGGAAAAATCGTGCTCTCCAATTAAAATTTTCGCTGCTTTCTCCATCCTCTTTATGTCTAAAGGCTGGTTAATCCACCAGCTTTGCTTGCGGGAAAAGGCTGGCAGATAAGGAAGGTTGCAGATAAGGTAGCGGTAACGTTTTCGGATTGCACTGTGCCGCGCGTGAAATTCCGGAGAAACCGTTTGCGCGTATTTTACTACAATATCGTCTGGTAAAACTGCATTAAGCGAAATACGCCACTTTTCCGGAGTTTTAAAGTTTTCTGAAGAAGTCTTAAAATTTGCTGTAAAATTAAGGGCATGAACTCCAGAATCGGTACGACCCGCTCCATGAACTTTTACTGACTCACCGGTCAAGCGTTTTATTGCCTGTTCGAGTATGTCTTGAATAGTGGGGGAATTTGGTTGAACCTGCCAGCCTTGATAGCAGGTTCCGTCATAGGTCAGCAGGAGCAGCCAGTTTTGTGCAGAAGGCACGGGAATTTTTTAGAGCCTTAGCTATTTGCTTGTTCTGCCAGCGCACTTACTCTTGATGGATCATTACCAGTAACGCTATCAACTTCTTTTCCATCTTTTAGCAGGACAATATATGGAATTCCACGTACTCCGAAGCGTGCTGCAGTCTGCATATTTTTGTCAACATCAATCTTGCAAACCTTTAATTTGCCATCCATTTTTCCTGCAATTTCATCAATCAAAGGAGCTAATGATAAGCACGGACCACACCATGCTGCCCAAAAATCTATGAGCGCATAACCAGTTTTCGTTTCTTCTTCAAAGTTGGAATCCTCAAGGTGAATTACCTTGTCGCTTGCCATATTTTGCTCCTGTTATAGTAACGAATTAAATTCGAAAAATGCAGTAAATAATATTTAATGTCCACATCAATGCTAACTTGTGCTACAAATAATGACAAATTATCATTAGAAATACAAGTTTTTTGCAGATGATCTTCAATTATGATATTTAATTTAGCTTGAAAAAAAATCTTCAAATAGTCCCTTTTAAAAGACTTTTGAAAGACAAATTCGCAGAAATATTTAGTTGACAAAGAATATACGTTAGTTTTATTTGAGAATAAATAGCCATCTTGTACCCTGTATGTAATAATTAATTATGGAGATTGATCAAACTTGAAAAAACATAAAATTTGTATGAGTGAATTAATACAAAAAAAAATACGTCAATATCTGGTTCATTCTTTCCTATATTATCAACTTGATGAGTCAATCATAGCAGACAGTCATTATGATCAAATTTGTAAGGAAGTTTTGAAGCTATTGAAAAAACATACTAGTCCAAGTATTCTTCCTTACGAAGAACTTGTAAAAAAAACCCTCTTTGAAGATGCTTCTGGCTTTTCCATCAAACAATACCCTGCGGAAATCATTAGTTCTGCTTTTCATTTACTATATCAACATAATGGAGTTGAATCCACGACATTTGACAGCTTTTTAGCCCGTTTTGGTTACACAATATCCGATACCACATATGCCTAGGAATAAAACTGAGAAAAACGATCAGGAGGATAAACACTCCTTGCCCCAGGAAGAAGAGTCACTTCAGTCGCTCTGTCAACAAATTCGAGAAAAACGGATTTCCAAAAAACTCTCACTTGAAAGCGTTTCAGGCCACCTCCATATCGCCACAAAGATTCTGAAAGCCATCGAAGATGGTAAACCTGAAAATGGACCCACTCCGGTTTTTTTCCGTGGACTGGTTCGAACTTACTGCCAATTTTTAGAATTAGACAAAACTGAAATTATCGATAAAATAGATAATTTCCTAAAAGTTGAAGATCCTAGTGAGCGGCTTAATATAAAAAACCTTCAGCCTGTCGCCTCTATCAAGAAACCACAACCAATTCGTAATATCATCACAATTTTAGTCATTCTCCTTAGTGGATACTTGATATATTCTCTTAATTCTATGCAGAAGTCTTTTTTTATTACAGAAGACAATGCCACAAATCAAAAATATGTGGCTGAAGAGGAAGCTATAATTAAAGTAAAAAAAACCGTTGCTACAAAAATTCAAGAAACTGCAAATGTGGACAAATCCTTTACAGAAAAAATGGAATTGAAGAAAGAATTAACTGTGGTTACTAATTTAGGTGAAATAAAAACAGAGACTGCAAAAAGTACAGAAAAAAAATTAGTTACGAATCTTTTGGAGCCTCTCACTCTTGAAGTTGAAGCTATAGAAGGAACTTGGGTCAGCATTTCTGTTGACGGAAAAGAAATAAAAGATTATCGTCTTGAAGCAGATGAAATCCAACAGTGGGAGGCAAAAGAAAATTATCTGTTGACACTTGGAAATAGCAAGGTTGTGAGGGTATTGCTTAATGGCAGAGAGATTGAAACAAACCGTACCAATCATTTACTTAGGGATTGGTTAGTTAACGCTAATTTAATGCCGTAAATTCAGTTGGCATATGTTACTTAGATCAAAGTTTTTTGGACATTTTAGAGAAAAACCAATTGGATCAGTTCTGTATTTTCTGACAAGTATATTACACAGTAATTTTTATCTTAAAATATTAAAGCAACCACCAAATATATTTGCAGCAAATCTCCGTCACTGAGAGTTAAAAATTCATGCAGCAAATCCCTCCGTTTGAAAACGGAAAGCGTTACCTACATATCAGCCAGCACTATCTTGAACATTTTGGTGAAAAAGTTTACAAGGTAAGTGTTTCGGTTGCTGATTCCTGCCCCAACAGGGAAAGTCATAACGGAATGGCAGTCTGTATTTTTTGTGATGAATGGGGTTCTGCGGCATATCATCAACAGCGTGACCAGCCGCTCAAAACACAAATCCTAATTAATCGTGAAGCAATACGTAAGCGTTATCGAGCAGAAAAATTTTTGATCTATTTTCAAGCTTATACAAATACCTATGGCCGTTTTAAGAAGTTGGAATCCCTCTATCAAATGGCTTTAGAGGAAAAGGATGTGGTAGGATTGGTGATAGGAACACGGCCAGATTGTTTACCTGAAAGAGTGTTGCGGAAATTTGCTGAAATATCTAGGGAGCACTATCTTTCAGTGGAGCTTGGTGTACAGACTTTTGATGACGCACAACTTCTTTTTCTATCGCGTGGGCATGACAATGAATCTTCTCTTGAGGCAATTCGGAAATTGAAAACATTATCCGGAGTGAATTTATGTGTACATTTGATATTTGGTCTTCCGGAGGAAAATGACGAACAAATTAGAGAAACCGCTGAAATATTATCTCAATACAACGTGGACGGGGTAAAGTTACACAATCTGCATGTACTCAAGAATACTCCACTGGAAAAACTTTATCGTGAATCCCGCTTTGAACCGTTGGAATTGGAAGAATATGCACGTAAAGTAAGTATCTTTCTTGAAAACCTTTCACCAAAAATTTCTATCCACCGACTCGCAGCAGTCTCTGCACGCTGGGATGATTTGATAGCACCTGCATGGACACGTGAAAAAATGCGGCCAATTCAATTTATTGACGATTACCTGGCAAAAATTAATACTTGGCAGGGTCGTAATTTTATTAGAAATGAAGTTTGACAAACACGATCGTTAAAGATTTAAAGCTTTTTTCCAACTCAGATTTTTTTGTTTTACCGATATTCTGAATTTTTACATTTAATTCATATTTATTTCGGTCTTAAATCTGTTTTTTAATGCGATTTGTACTGAAATTGGAATCAATAATCCTGACTTTTATAATCTTTCCAAGATATATTTTATTATTCATTTTCTCTAACTTTGTATCAAAAACTAAAATTAATTCGTAAAAAAATGAGCACCAATTCAGAAAATAATAATACATATGGACTTAAATCAACTGAAATAGATTTGGGAAATATTCCTGTAGACTCCGACCGATTATTAATCAAACGTATTTTCGAATTACTGAGCGAAGAAAAGGCGGAAGAAATAATTTTTATAGATGCAAAGTACCGTTCAAGCCTAGCTGATTTTCTTATAGTATGCCAGGGGCGTTCACAATTACACTGTAGAAGTATTGCTCAAAATGTGGAATATAATTTAAAGCAGGAGGGTAATATTTCTCTAGGTCTCGAAGGTGAAAGTGAAGGGAGTTGGGTGCTTTTAGATTACGGAAATATTATCCTACATGTGTTCCATCCTGAGATACGTAAGTACTACAAATTAGAAGAACTATATTCAAAAAGGCCAGGCGAGGAATATGATGAAAATACTGAGGCATCAAAACAAAGAAATTAGAGAATAACAATGCCTGACAACCTGCAACCGGAATGGCTGAAAACTCTGGTGAAAGCACCTCTGACTTCACGATTACGTCGTAAAGAATCGCTAAAGAGATTCAATACCTGGCGAATCGGCGGAGTTGCAGAGTGTTTAATTTATGTAGTAAATATCGCCGATTTAAGTTTTCTGTTACCATTCATCAGTAAACACCGTATCCCCTGGTTTATCCTTGGTAAAGGTTCCAATCTGCTCATTCCAGACACATCCTGGCCTGGAATAATCTTGCATTTAAGCGGAGAATTCAAAAGCTGGAAGCCACTCGAAAATACAAGTCTCACTCATAAAATCAATCATATTTCCGCCGGAGCAGCACTAGCTGATGTAACATTTGCCCAACGATGTGCAAATCAAGGGTGGACCGGGATGGAATTTTTAATCGGTATCCCCGGGACGATAGGCGGTGCTGTTGCCATGAATGCTGGTGCTCACGGTAGGGTAACAGCAGAATCTTTATTGCAAGTGGATTGGATGGATATGGAAGGGAATTTACACACTTCATCACGTAATGAGCTGGTGTTCCGTTATCGATTTTCTGAACTTAATGGTAATTTTGGGAAAATTATCACACGTGCTGTTTTTCAGCTCCAACAAACCGACCAGGAAAGCGTTGAAAAAAAACTGCTCGAGTGTCAACAATTCCGGATGGAAAAACAACCTTATAATCAACCAAGTTGCGGGTCTGTATTCAAAAATCCTCCTGGAGATTTTGCAGCAAGGTTGATAGAGGATTCAGGATTGAAAGCTAAAAAATGCGGTAATGCTCAAATCAGTCCGATCCATGCAAATTTTATTGTGAATCTTGGGGGAGCTTCTTCCGCAGATATTTTAACATTGATTGAGACTATCCGGGAAACAGTTTTTAGCAAGTATTCTATTTATTTAGAACCGGAGGTTCAAATCCTGCAAAGTTCAGAATATAACTAATTTTCAGTAGTTGAATTTAAACCGTTTGCTAGTTGCAACCTTTTGAATTATCGGCTAAAAAACTGAACTGACTAATTTCAATTAAAAGTTTTGATTTTCAATGCAGGATCTCAAACGACAATCAAATCGAAGGCCCGCAGTAAGGAAACTTCGGCTATCCCCATCGAGCATCCGGAAAAACCGTAGTAATCCAATGCCCGGACTTCCCGTAAAGCTTAGCAAACCGAATGCAGAACCAAGTTATATAAATTCATGGATTCCACCATATTTCGTAGAAGATGACCCTGCTTTCCTGCAGATGAAAATACGCTGGTTGATCCAAAAATTTATTGGATTTTGCGGTCTGGTTTTTATTCTATGGCTCTCTGGAGGGAGCATATGGGTTGGAAAGGCATTTTTTCAACAACCATTAAAAAAAGTCCTGATTAAAGGGAACCAAATATTGGATGATGTCGATGTGCTCAGAGCGAGCGGACTCCATCAGGGACAGCGCTTATATGATCTTGAGCCCTACCGCCTTGCAGCACGACTGCAGACTCATCCTATCGTGCAAAAAACAGACGTTCGCAGAAAATTTCCTGACGAAATACACCTTAACATTACGGAATATCAGCCGTTTGCTTTGCTTGCAATTTCAAAACAGACAAATGTTTTTTCAATTGTGTCACCGGCAAAAAAAAGGTATGTACTGATCAGTAAAGACCAACGGATTCTCAAACAATTGTCTATTGATGTAATGCGCGATTCACCCCACAAAAATCTGCCGCTTATTGATGGAGTGAAAGTACAGTCAATTAAATTAGGTACAAGTCTAGATTCACCTGTTCTTGAAAGAGGATTAAGATTCCTGAAAACATTTCAGCAGATTGCTACAGAACAAAAAACAAAAATGCCAAAAACGAATCTTAAGCTGAAAGGTCAATTCAAAATAGTGGATTGGAATACTCAACCTATTCATATTGATATTTCAGATCCACTCAATTTAAAAATTAACTGGCCTTTAAATATTTTTAATCCTCAACCAAGCTCATCTGAACCTTTACGTACCCTTCCGCTGACAATACAGATGGGTAGTCGTAATTTCGATAAGCGTTTGCGCACCTTCCAAAATATATATCCTGTACTCGATAAACAACATCCCGGATTAAAAAGTATTGACCTGCGTTATAAAAATAGGATATTTCTTGTGCCATGACCTAAATTATTAAACTAATACGAAACGTGGTCTTTTTTTCTGAAAATAATTTGTGCACTGATAATCTTAGCAAGATCTTCAATACTTGAAATTTGCACGATTTTAGCAAGGTTGGAATAGGGGAAGACAGCTTGTTCAGAAAATGATATATGCGAAGTATCAAAATCAATTTAGCTACTGATAACTCACTAAAATAAAGTGAATTAAATTCGTTTGTACAAAAAACAAGCAGCCGAATATACGTTTATGGGATTTTTGATTACACCATATCAAAAGCCTATTAAAGAGTTTAAAGTATAAAAATTTTAGTTTTGACATAGTTGTTGTTGTTATTTGCTTATGATAGAATCATTTATATATTTTAATGTTTATTACATGAATATAAATTCATGAGCAATTTTTCAATTATATTACTGAAGGAAAATGATTTTGGTGTAGGTCAGTATCATTTTGGGAAGAAATTACTGTATTTCTTGTTTATAATTTTAATACTTGGGGCTGCTGCACTAGGTTGGAAGTTTTTTGAACAATACCAAACTATTGGAAAGATGGGCCAGTTGATTGAAAAGCAAGAAAAAAATGAGATTGCCTTTCAACAGCGGATTGACCTTTATGACGGACGTGAATCAAGGATCCTATTTCTTGAAAATTATGTCAAAGAATTGAAGCAATCAGAGCAAAACAGCAATATAATGTATAAAAAACATACAGCCCTTTTCCGTTCTAACACTACCAAATTAGATGAACTACACAAGTTTATTTGTCAGATAATCGAAACTCAATGCACGCCTTCTCTGACAATTGAGGCAACTCCACAACAAACGATACAGTGGCTGGAACAGGTATCTCAAGATTTTATGATCTTTAATCAATCTATAAACAAATTTGATTCTCGTCGCAGAAGTTTCGAGGAACAGGCAAATATAATTGAGTATTTACAAGGACAACTGGTTGAGACTAAACAGAGTTTGTCTGAACATATGGAGTTCCTAAAAGTAAACAAAGAAACCGTTACTCGACTCACAAAAAAAATCAGTAAAGCAACCGGTATTAAACTTGTTACAAGAACAAAGAGCAAAAGGAAAAAAACTAAAACAGGTCGAGGTGGTCCAACAATTTTAGACAGTTTGTCACTTGATTCACCACAGGGTCTATTAAATTCTACAAGTTTACGTCAGTTTTTATACAACAATTCTGACGATTACAACGATACAGTGGCTCAATTGGAGGATCTGAACCAGATGATTGAAAGGAATCTGAGCATCTGGAGACAAACTCCCACGATGATTCCAATTCGCAGCAGGGCCTTATCTGATCGTTATGGTATGAGAGTAGATCCGTTCACTAAAAAACGGGCATTCCATGCCGGGATTGATTTCAGAGCACGTAGAGGTACTCCTGTATATGCTCCTGCGGATGCTGTTGTAAGGATTGCAAGTCGCAAATCCGGTTTTGGCTTGCTGGTAGAACTTCGACACGGTAGAGGTTTTTACCCTGGGAGAAAAAAATCTGTCCGCTACAGAACTCGTTTTGCCCATCTTTCGAAAATAAAAGTAAAACCGGGCCAGCATGTGAAACGTGGAGATATAATAGGATTAGTAGGAAGTACAGGACGTAGTACAGGATCCCATTTACATTATGAAATGATTATCAATGGGCGTCGAAAAAATCCCTTGATACCACTAACCAGATATAATCCCGATCAACTTCTTTATAAGAATTGATTTTTTAGTAAACAAACCATAATGTCAAAACGTAACTCTGAAACAAACAAAGGACTCGGTTTCCTTGGCCAAGATTTATACGTGGAAGGTACAATCCACGCTGAAAAGAAAATGATTGTCAGCGGGACTGTCTATGGATCTGTTTTCGGAGATCAGGAAATTGTTGTAGGGACAACTGGAAATATAGATGGAAAACTAGAAGGAAGCTCCGTTTCTGTTGCCGGGAAAGTGGATGGAGATTTACTAGCACACAAACGCTTAGAGGTGATTGCTTCTGCTACTATTAAAGGAGAAGTGCAGGTTCTTTCAGGACAACTATTGATTCAGGAAGGGGCCCAATTAGAGGCGGAGTGTATGACTTTTAGCAAGGAGCTTCCTCAAAAATAATCAATTTTCTAATTCTCTTGTTTTCTTTTTGAAACGCCATATTTGTTTGAAATATTTATTTTTAAAATAAAAAATGCCTTATCCTATTAACAAAATTAGCCTAAAAAAACAAAAAAAGACTGTCGCACAATCTAAACGATTGAAGAATCACGACCGAATTCTATATATTAACGGTTTGTTTTCCCCTCCAAAATTACAAGAAAATTCCGTTGGTTTGGCAAAAGAATCTGAAGAATGGCGGTCATTATTTACTATGTTTTTAATTGCAGGATTTGGCGCGGTAATGCTTCTTATTTCTGTTATTGGCAATTACGGTATTTTAGCAACTAACAGGCTGGAAACACATGAGCAAACACTCATTCAAGCACTTGATTCAATGCAATTGGATAAGATTTTGATGAATGAAGAAATAGCTGCACTGAAAACAAATCCCGCCTATATTGAATTGATTGCCCGCAAACAATTGGGTTTGGTACGTAAAGGCGAGGTTGTTTTTTATCTACCCGAATCCTCAAAGAGCAACCCTTAAAAAGCAGACTCCTGCAGATAAATTATTTCTATATCAAAATTCTCTTCCTTCAAGTTTTTCTATTGCTTGATGAACAACTTCCGGAATTTGAGTAGTCTGATTATTTTGATAATTATAGCAAATAATAACACCAGTACCTTCTGCAGCCGTTTCCCGATAATGTTCACTGACAATCAGGTACTCCATTGTAAAACGTTTCTCATGCATTTCCGTAATTTTAGCGCCAGCATAAACAATATCTGGATAAGTGAGGGGAGTTCGATAGAAGCAGGAAGTTGACCCTAGAATAGGGCCTATTCCCAATTGTTCAACGATGTCCATAAAACCTATAGCCTCAAAATATTGTATACGAGCACTCTCAAAATAACGAAAATAGCTTACATTATTTACGTGCTGAAAAGAGTCCATATCTCCCCATCTAACTGGAATTTTCGCCACAACAGGAAAAGATTTTAATAGTTCTTGCATAAGTCGTTTAAATGAGTCAAATTGAAAAAAAAAAGGAAAGGAGCCTCAAAAAAGCCCTAATTATCTGTAACGGAAGCCCTCCTCCCCAGACACTGCTGAAGCATTTATGGCGTGATTCGGATTATCGGGTATCCGCTGATGGCGGTGCAAATCTGCTGCACGTTTTAAACCTGCTTCCTAACGCGGTGGTTGGAGATTTAGATTCTCTAAACCCAGATGTGCAAAAACAACTTCCTGAAAAAATCCTCTTTCGTGTCAAAGAGCAGAATACCAATGATGCAGACAAAGCCGTTCGACATTGCCTGAAACTTGGATTTAAAGAAATTAACCTGCTTGGCGCAGACGGTGGACGACAGGATCATTTTCTCTCCAATCTGGAAATTCTGCTTAAATATTCTCGCCATGCACGTCTTATCATTTGGACTCCGCTGGAACGTATGGAGTTTATTCTGGACTCATGGGAAGAGAATCTCGCTCCAGGAACAACTCTTTCACTGCTCCCTCTTTTCGGAGGAGCAAAGGGAGTTATTTCTCAGGGTTTAAAATTTGAATTGAATAATCTTGCTTTGCTACCCGGAATATCTCCTTCCGGTGTCTCAAATCGGGTGCTCTCCAATCCTGTCAAAGTAAGTATCAAGGATGGCCAGCTTTTAATCGTTTTACAGCACGATACAGATTTCGCTTAAGTTGCCTAGTCAAATCAGAGTCAAAATTATAGTTACGCTTAGTATACTGTATAGCTTGGAAAAAAGCACTGTTGTTGTAACAAATTCCGGACAAAGCTTGTACTCCAGGGTATGATGGAAGCAAGTACAGCCGCAGACATTGAAGCCTGAAGAATTCCGGTACTGCTTTCCATTCCTTCTAGGCCAAAAAACGGAACCAGAAGTATCGCCAGCACAGGCCCTCCAATAAAGCGCACCGTGCTCGCTGCAAAAACATTGAAGTTAATCTTCAATTTTTTCGATCTAGTTCATCTACACTCCAAGTGTAATGAGCATCGCCGGAATCATTGCCTGACCCAGCAAACCACTCATACGCGAAAGAAAAGCCGGTACTTCAACTTCTGACAAATTGAAAGCCAGTGCAGGAATCAAGGCCAACAATGCCGGAGTTTTAAAAACTGAAAAAATTGCTGTCATACCTCCCCTGCGAGCGCAACTTGCCACTCCTACACAAATCACAAAAGAAATAAAGACGATCGCCAAAAAATATATTTTAGCAGGAATACGCGAAGCTTCTCCCAACAGAAATTCAATCAACGGTAACTCAAAATTTCCAACATTGCCAAATATTGTAATCAGAACAAATGCTGCTGAAACTTATTTTGATTGACGAAGAGGTTTAGCCACCATAAAGCCCAGATTCGCGATCGCGAACTAAACAGCAAAAATATAAAATATCATCTGGGAAGCTAGTTCCGCTTCAATTTTAGTCTTGCTGATGATATTGAAAACAAGTGCGGGGAAAAAACAAAATAAGCTGGACGTGAAAATGACCGAGCTTCTATCTGCAAACTTGGTCCAATAAAATAACCAATTAATACTAGAAAAAAACCGGAGTAACAACATTGAGGAATACAAAAAATATCCCTCCGATATTATCAAAAAAATCAAAATAGTTCATAGTTTAGGTTACAATAGTTGTAAAAAAAATTGTTAACAAATATTTTTGGAACTGTTTAGTCAGTTTTTTTGCATTCTTTGAATATTACGCAACACTCACAGTCAGGGTTTCGTGATTTGCATACGTAACGTCCATGCAGAATCAACAAATGGTGCGCGTCTTTTTTCCATTTTTCAGGAACTGCCTTCATCAAATTTTCTTCAACCTGCAAAACTGTATTTCCTGGTGCAAGTCCCGTTCTGTTAGAAATGCGGAAAATATGAGTATCTACAGCAATTACAGGCTGCCCGAAAGCAGTGTTTAAAATAACATTTGCTGTTTTGCGTCCCACTCCAGCGAGCGCTTCCAATTGCTCTCTGTTTCCCGGGACCTGAGATGCGTGATTTTCTATAAGTTGAGCGCAGGCTGTTACAATATTTTTTGATTTGGTTGGCGCAAGTCCGATACTCCTGATGTACGACAATACTTTTTCTGCCCCTGCTTCATACATCTTTTCCGGTGTTGGAAATGCGGCAAACAATTTCGGAGTAACCTTATTCACCGAAATATCGGTGGCTTGCGCACTGAGAATTACAGCGATCAGCAACTCAAACGTATTGCGGTAGAAAAGCTCAGTTTCCGCTTTTGGAATTGAATTGCTCAGTTTCCGGAATAAACTCTCAACCTTTGTGTTTTTCATCAACAGATTATTTTATGTAAGTTTAAATTTAAGTAGATTAAAATATGCCGCTCATGAGTTAAATTGACAAATAGAGCAAAAAAAATGACAATAGTTAGCAGTTTAATAAGGATTTCAAAAAAATAAAATTATCCACAATTTATGACTTTAAACCCAGCAGCATCTGCCATTTATGAAAGAAACTGATTTTCTTCCTTTGAGAATATCGGTCCTCGTAGTCTCCGATACCCGTACAGCAGAGACTGACACATCCGGGAAAACTCTTGCGGAAAGACTCACTCAAGCAGGACACACTCTTTCAGAAAAGTGTTTTGTTCCGGATGATATTTACCAGATCCGCGCCGTACTTTCACGCTGGATTGTAGATCCGGCAGTCGACATTGTCCTGACCACAGGAGGTACAGGTCTCACAGGACGCGACGGTAACCCTGAAGCAGCCAAACCTTTATTAGACAAACGAATTGAAGGGTTCGGGGAAATGTTCCGCAGACTTTCCTATGAGGAAATTTCCACCTCTACTATCCAATCACGAGTCACAGCCGGGGTTGCGAACGGGACCTATATTTTTTGCCTACCGGGGTCTTCTGGAGCATGCAGAACCGGATGGGACAAAATACTCGCAGAACAACTAGATATCCGTAGTCTGCCCTGTAATTTCGCAGAAATTCTGCCTAGACTAAATGAGAATTAAACGCAGTTTAATAAGTCAAAAAACAATTGAACTTGATGTGGAAATATCTACTAAAAAAAAGTTGAAATCATTAAGAGTTTTAGTTTTTTTCTGCCTCAAGCTTTAGGAATTCCAGCACCACAGGCACAAGCCTTTCCATACCTTCTTCTTTTGGGCAAACCACGGGTAATCCCAAGCTTTCTTCAAGATTTTTTTGTTCAGTCTGCAGTTCTGTTTTAGTTAGCCCTGAACTGTTCAGTGTCACAGCCAAAGTTTGAGCACCATAAAGACTAATCAATTCCAGTTCCTCTTCAATCGGAGGCATCGGCCAAAGTTTCCGATCTTCGTCTGCCAGATAATATTTCTGTTTCGGCGCATGTTGTAGGATCACGCCTTTCACTAATGCACTGCATAAGTATTCCGAACCGCATGGACCGGAAGGGTTCCGTAACGAGGACTGCCCTTCGAGTAAAATCAAATCTGGATTCTCCTTCTGGTCACAGCATATGATTGCATACTCAAGTTCACCACTGACAAAATCATTGAGTGTAGAGTCGAGAATAAATCCATAGCGTCCTCCCTGCAGTTTCCCAGTCTGACCAGTGTAAATCATTTCGGTACGAATTCCATGCTCTCGACAGGCATCTCTCAACCAAATACTGGAAGTACGTTTCCCCAAAGCGCAATCTGTCCCAAACATGGCAATTCTTGGTGCACGCACATTTAAAATATCACCTGTCCAGAAAACATGATCCCTGGCGCTTTTAGGCTTTCGAATATCGAGGAGTTCAGCGCAATTTTGCTTTGCAGTCTTCACAATTTCAGCATCATCACTCAAATAGTGGTGTAGACCATTGACGATATGCATACCACAGGAAAGTGCTTCCAGCAATTCCAAACGTAAATCATCTGGAATAAAGCCACCTGCAGTGGCAATCCCGATAATTGCGTAAACTCCACGTCCGCATTCTTCAGGTGTTGCATTATGTTTTAAACTTTGTGAGCGGAGAAATTCTTTGATTGACGCATGAACAGGGATTTCAAACGCTTTCCCGTCAACCAGTTCTCCTGCATCTCTTCCTGCTGTATTTTGATCAATGACCGCAAGGATATCATAGTGCTCTGATTTCCGGACAAGTCCAAATGCTGTTTTTGCGTTATGGGAATCAAATTTTCCGCTGGTCAGTATGATTGCCTCTTCTTTCAATGGTGCTCCAAATTTAAATAATTTTGGTTGTTTCCTGCTTTTCAGGTCATTAAATCCATACCATTAATCAAGCATCGTGCTTCAGTATTTTTTTTAACAGAAGTGCATCTCCTGGAGGATTCCAAAAATAATTATTTCGACTACCTATTTCTTTATAATTAAGTTTCCTATATAATGAAATAGCAGATTTGTTATCCTCATGGACTTCCAGCCAAATTGCCGCAATCTTTTCCGTCTTAGCATATATTTCTAAATGTGTCAGCAAAAATTCTGCAAGTCCTTGTTTTCTCCAGTTTGGATGAACTCCTAACCTGAGTATTTCCAGTTCAGGAGGGATAGATTGAAATGCCAACATACCTAAAGCACAGTCATCTGTATTTTTTAGTAGCCAATTGTTAAAAGATGGCTGATTTTGCATTTCTCGGTAATCTTTTTCATTCCAGGGAGAAATGAAACAGAGAAAATCCATTCCCATTATTTCCTTTGCTGAAGGGTACAAAGAAATACGAAGATCGCGGAGAGGATAATCTGATTGAGCAATCATTACTATTTCTGCTATATTTTTGAAAATAATCTTGTAAACTACCAGAAGATTGACTATAAATATAGGTTTAATTTCTTTATTCATTAAAGAGAAGTGGAGACTTGTTTGTCAAGGGATGAAGACAACAGACCCGTTTCTTTATGATTAACTCATAGCTAGTTAGTCCGATCTCATCCCGCGGGCACTTAATCAAGCCATTACAAGGAGATTTTATGGCTGTCATATCAATGAAGCAATTTTTAGAAGCTGGAGTCCATTTTGGACACCAGACAAAACGTTGGCATCCTAAGATGTCACCTTACATCTACGGTATAAAAAACGGAATTCACGTAATCGATCTGCGCCAGACTTTAACAAAACTTAAAGAGGCATATGAGTATGTGAAGGCTTCAGCAGAAGAAGGCCGTGTCCCCCTTTTTGTCGGCACAAAGACTCAGATCCAACGCATTGTCAAAGAAGAAGCTGACCGTTGTGGTTGTCCCTACATCAATTTCCGCTGGCTTGGAGGTTTACTGACTAACTTTGGTACAGTCAAGCAGTCCATTGCTCGCATGAAATCTTTTGAAGAAATTGCTGGAGAGGACGGAAATTACGAAGGTATTATCAAAAAAGAAGCTTTGTTAATGGAACGTAAACGCGTGAAACTGACACGTTCACTCGGAGGAGTACGGAATATGAAAAGCATTCCGTCAATATTGTTTATTACAGATTGCCACAAAGAACAGCTTGCCCTGAAAGAAGCACAAAAATTGGGGATATCAGTTGTTGGTGTCTCTGATACAAATTGTGACCCAACCGGAATCGATTTCATGATTCCTGGAAATGATGATTCTCCCCGTGCAGTAGCATTGTATGCCAGTGTGATTTCGAACGCAGTCATGGAAGGTTTAGCTCTTCGTAAGCATAACAGAATTGATCCTTCTCCGGCTGAAAAGGTCCCTTCTAAAAAAGCAAAAACTGCAACAATTGATTCTGCTGGAAAAAAAGAATTTAGTAAAGAGGGGAAAGCCGTACCTATAACCGTAAAAACTGAAAAGAAAGACTCTGAAAAGGTAGAATCTCCTACTGAAATAAAAGCTAAGCCTGTACCAGGAAAAGAAAAGCTTGTACCAGGAAAAGAAAAGCCTGTACCAGGAAAAGAAAAGCCTGTACCAGGAAAAGAAAAGCCTGCTGAAGTAAAAGCTGCAGTGAAAAAATCTCCGACTATAAAAAACAAAACTAAAGTAAAAGTAGCAGATAA